>VFQU01000451.1_pt1 | contig 37024 bp, 45 predicted proteins | sample 3512311 | NCBI WGS metagenome assembly VFQU01 (sample SAMN10412377, study PRJNA504923) | tailings metagenome | isolation source: Relicate 3 Philex TSF3 active mining site | place: Philippines: Tuba, Benguet | collected 2017-08-29
CACTGTGGTCATCGCCGGACGAAATCTTGAAAAGGCTAAGGCTGCGGCTGCAAAGAGCGGCTTTGAAGCGCAGGCGATAGACCTTGAAAGACCCGAAAGCTGGGACGCGGCGCTGAGCGATATTGACGTCGTGGTCACCTGTATCGACCAGACCGACACCGCCTTTGTCGAGGCGGTTGCAGAGCGCAACATCGCCTATATCGACGTAACGGCGGGCGACGACTTTTTCCGCAAGGTCGAAAAGCTTCAGTCCTCCAAACCCGTCATTCTCTCGGTAGGGCTTGCTCCAGGCCTCTCCAATCTTCTGGCCGTCGCCGCCAGCGCGGAGATGGAGCAAATCAGCACTATCGAGATTGGTCTGCTGATGGGCACCGGAGACGATCATGGCTCTGCCGCCATCGCCTGGTCGACGGCCCAGATGTTCGACGCCGAAGCGCCCCATGACGACGCCATCGTTGATTTCGGCCCCGATTTCGGGCGGCGAAAGGCCTATTTCATGGACTTTGCCGATCAGCACGCATTGGCGCGCACGCTCGGCTCCGTTCGCACAGTTACGCGCGTAACCTATGACTCGGCCATCCTGACCAGCATTCTGTTCTGGATCGGACGCCGCTTCGCCGGGAATAGGCGCATGGAGGCTCTGGTCAACCGGATCAGTCACATGCCGACGCTGGGCTCAGACAAATGCGTCCTCTCGGTCACGGCCAGCGGCATTTCCGCCGGTAAGCCAGTTTCCCGCAAGGCGCTCTTCCTCGGACGGCTTGAAGCCACTGTGACAGCGGCCATGGCCGCTGCGATGGTGGAGGAAGTGCTCGATGGCAGGGCACCGGCGGGCGTAAATCACGCCCACCAGTTCGTCGATCCAATCGACGTTCTGGGCCGCATGGAAAAATGGGGCCAGGGGCGGTTAATCCTTGGCCCACTCTCGTCAACAGTGCAGCCGTGAACGGCCAGACCTATTGGGCGATATAGCCGCCATCCACCACATGATAGGAGCCAGTGATATTGGCGGCCGCGTCGGACAGGAGAAAAAGCGTCAGAGCGGCGACCTCATCGGGCTTGCCCAGCCTGCCGATGGGATGGATGGATTTCAGAAAGGCCAGCGTCCCTTCCGGCAGCGCGCTGAGCAATGGCGTGTCGATGAAGCCGGGACCCACTGCGGTAACGCGGATGCCATTCTTGGCATAGTCGACGGCAGCGGACTTGGTCATGCCAACCACACCATGCTTGGCCGTGACATAGGCGGGGGCATTGGGAAAGGTGACGGAGCCGAGGATGGACGCCATGTTGACGATGGCACCGCCCCCGGAGGCAAGCATTGCCGCGATCTCGTATTTCATGGAATAGAAGACCGAATGCAGGTTCACATCGATGACCTTGTGCCAGTCATCGAATGAATAGTCGCCCAAAGGCGCTGCCGTGCCGCCTATACCGGCATTATTGACCGCCAAATCCAGCCTACCGAATGTGTCGACGGCAAATTGCACCGCGCTCTCAACCCGGTCGGCCTGCCCGACATCGACGGCCACTGCCGCAGCCTCGCCGCCTGAAGCCTTGATGGCCGAGACCACCTTTTCAGCAGCATCGAGCTTGAGATCGGCAATGACCACTTTGGCGCCGCGCGCCGCCAGTTGCAGGGCGACAGCTTCGCCGATGCCAGATGCGGCGCCGGTAACGAAGGCGACCTTGCCTGCGAAATCCTTGTTCATAGAAACCTCCTTGCTTGTGTCCCAGATGTGGACCTCCCGAGAGGACCGCGCCATGATCAGGGTCAAACTTCGGAGTAAACACGCGGTGCGGACAAAGGGCGGCGCTTGGCCGCCCTTCTCAATCCTGTTGCCGCTTAACCCAGGACCGCATGGCCGTGGCCAGATATTGGGCAAAGCCCGGCTCGATCTGCTCGTAGCGAGCGACAAAGTCGTGATGGGCCAGATAGGTCTCGGCAAGGCCTGCATAGGCTTCGAGCGGCGCAGGCTGGTTCCACATGGCCGCAATCCATTCCCGGTGCCGGGCAATCAGCGGATCAAGGCTGGTGGCCTGGGGCGGAATGCCCTGCCTTAGCCCCTCGGCCAGCCCATGTTCAATCACCTCCAACTCCGTCATGAGCTCGGAGCGATCGGCATCGGTCAGCTTGTCGAGCTTGCGGCGGCTAACGGCGATATGGTCGTTGATTTCAGGGCCATATTTCTCCACCAGCCAGGCCTCGTATTCCGCCTGCTTCTGAGGGGACACGATGCCCGAATAGAGGTCGTCATGCTTCATTTTGCGTTCTCCTTTGAGATGGGCGATCGTGCGGTCGATCGTCCTCACCATGCCGGCAAAACGCTTCGCCTGTTCCTCCAGCCGCTCGCGCTGCTTTTGCAGCGTTTCGAGACGGTCGAAGCCCGGCGCATCGAGGATGGCACCGATTTCGGTAAGGGGAATATCCAGCTCGCGATGCAACAGGATCTGTTGCAGGCGCAACAATTCCTCCTCGCCGTAGTAGCGATAGCGGTTTTCACCGGTGAATGCGGGCTTCAGCAGGCCAATCTCGTCATAATGGTGCAGCGTGCGTACGGAAACGCCCGCAAGACTGGCCAATTGGTTGACGGTATAGGTCTTCATCGTCTCGCATCCTCCGCGAGATGAGCAGATAGTCCCTTACGCCGCGTCAGGGTCAACAGTCGGCACACCCGGATTGCGCGACAAGCTGGCATTGGCATAGCGGTCATCATGGCTGACCTCGCGACCAACCCAGTCCGGCAGATCAATGGCCTCGTCGGCACTGGACAGCTCGATTTCGGCGATGACCAGACCGGCATGGCTCCCTTCGAAGACATCGACCTCCCAGATATGGCCAGCATGCGGCACGAGGTGGCGGCGTTTTTCGACCACGTGGGGCCGCGCCATGTCCAGAAGCGCCCTGCCCTCGTCCAGCGGCACCTCATATTCGAACTCGGCCCGGGTAATGCCAGTAGTCGGACCCTTGAGCGTCAGCAGGGCACGGGAATCGTCCACGATACGGATGCGCACGGTAGCTTTGGCACTGGTCGAGAGATAACCCTGCCGCATTGCGGCGCTTGTGCTCACCGCTTCGCGCCAGCTGTCCCCGACCACCAGAAATTTGCGTTCGATCTCAACGCCCATGGTCAGAACCCGAAAGTCATCTGCCCGGCCGGTGTGCCGACGGACACCCCTTCCAGCGCCAGCATCTTCACCTTGGACACCGCGCCACCCGGCGCGGAGAACCCGCCTGGCTTCCCGTCGCTGGCCAATACACGATGGCAGGGAATAACGAGCGGTATCGGATTTGCGCCCATCGCCTGCCCCACCGCGCGGGAGAGGTTCACGTCGCCCAGTTTGCGCGCCAGATCGCCATAGGTGAGCGTTTCGCCCCAGCCCACTTTCACCAGAAGCGCGTAGGCGCGCCGGTGAAAATCAGGCACGGCACGAAGGTCGAGTACAATGTCGGAGAAGTCCACCCGATATCCATCGGCATAATCTTCGATGCGATCTATCAGGGCAGAAATAGCACGTGTCCGCGTGCCGGGGCCGGCGCCATTGCGGCGCAGCAGATCCGACATCACTTCCGGCCTGTCGCCGGGCAGAAGCACGCGGGCGAGTCCTTGATCGGTCCAGCCGATGCCGAATGTGCCCAATGCGGTGTCAAAGATCGCCGTATCCATGCGGCGACCATAGGCCGCGCCAGACGTCAAAGCCAGAGCGCAGAGATAAGCAAAGGGCCTCTTGCGAGGCCCCTTTTCGATCAGTGCTTGAGGGCCTTGCTGACCTTGTCCTTCAGCTCTCCGGCTTTGGATTGCAGCTTGCCTTCGGCCTTGTCCACCTTGCCCTCGGCCTGCAGCCTGGTATTGCCGGTGAGACCACCCACGGCATCCTTGACTGCACCCTTAGCCTGCTTGCCGGCGCCTTTGACTTGATCCTTGTGCATGACGGTCTCCTTTCAAGAAACTCGGCAAAACAACTGGGATCACCCGCTTCCGGTTCCCGCTCTTTTCGATCACATCGCCGTGCTGCCACCGAAGCGGCGGGAGGCCCAACTTGCGGCCTTGTCCTTGAGCTGCACGAACTTGTTCGAAGCCGAGCTTAGCCGCTGATCCCAGGCGGGATCGGGGCTCTGACCCGCAATGGTCTTGAAATAGACTTCCATCATGCAGGCAATGGCGAAGGGTTCGATCAGCGCAACCTTGACCGCCCAGGCAAAGAGAATAGCAAAAATGAAACCGCCCGCCGACCAGGCACCGGGAATGAAATAGACCAGCGCCGCAGCCGGGGCCAGCATGATCAGAAAGACGAGGAAGGCCAGGATATAGGTGAACACGGTCAGCCAGGCCGCATTCTTGAGCATGGGCTTATAGTTCTGCCCATAGAGGACCAGCGCGGTTTTGGCCGAATCCCATGGATTGGTCGAGCGCGTGCGGATGGCATAGGCCAGGATCACTTCGTCCACGAGACCCACGGCGATGCGCAGGAAGGCACGCACGAGGCCGACAACCTGTTGCAAGCCGGGAATGGGCAATATCGAAGCAATGCCCTCGACCAGTCCAGTAATGGCACCCAGAACGCCCTTGACCAGTTGATCGACGCCGAACAGCACGCTGGCCTCGGCAAAGCGTTCCTTGACGACGCCGGTGGCATGCTCGATCTGGGCGCGCCCATCGGGAATGGACTGGCCCTCCGTCAGTTCGACCATGACCGCGATATGGCCGGCCTTGACGACATAGAGGACATATTCGCGCAGGAAGTAGAGCACGCCGGCGGTCAGGCCGAAGCCGAATATGCCGCCCCAAACGGCGGTGCTGGCCTGAAAATCGGCGTCACCGAAGGCACCGACACCCCAACCGATCCCGGCACCGACACCGGTGACCAGCACATAGGCAGCGGCCATGCCAAAATAGACTACGATACGAAACGCGACGAATGGCCAGGTGCGGGCCATCAGGCCCAGCGCCCTGCCGATAGAAAAGTCCCACATGATCGCTTGTCCCCCAAGCAATTGGAAAAGTGCGGCACTCTCTGGTACAGGGCCTCATGCCCGGACCGATGCCCACATTGCTCGACTACTTCCCGCCCACTGAACCCTACCTGAACGTCATTCATGTCGATGACGACATCCTGGTCGTGGACAAGCAATCTGGCTTGCTCTCAGTACCCGGTAAAGACCCTTCGCTTTGGGACTGCATCGAATACCGCGCCCGCCAGACATGGCCCACGGCTGGAATGTGCCATCGGCTGGACAAGGACACGTCCGGGGTTCTGGTTCTGGCGCTGAACAAAAAGGCGCATGGCTTTATCGGCAGCCAGTTCGAGCACCGCAAGACCACCAAGCACTATGTGGCGCGGGTATCCGGCGTGGTCGCGGACGATAGCGGGCTGGTGGATCTGCCGCTGGCGACCGACTGGCTCAACAAGCCGCGCCAGAAGGTGGACCATGATCACGGCCGCCCAGCCCAGACCGAATGGCAGGTGATCGAGCGCGAGGCGAAGGCCACGCGGGTCAAACTCGTGCCGCTGACCGGACGCACGCATCAGCTCAGAGTTCACATGAAGGCCATCGGCCATGTGATTCTGGGCGATGCGTTTTATGCCGATGGCGAAGACTTTACGGCGGCGGACCGGCTGCAACTCCACGCAGCCGAACTGGGCTTCACGCACCCGACAACAAGAGAGTTCATGGTGTTTTCGGCATCGGTGCCGTTTTGAGCAGTGACAACCGGACAAACGCGAAACCCTACTCTTCCCCGATATACCCCACCTCGATCCGCTGAAAGAGCGCGCCTTCCTTCATCGTATCCAGCCAGCGGCGGAAATCCGGCACATCCTTGAAGCCAGCGCGTTGCGCCTCGGGGTCGGTGACGTCATCGGCGCTCATATCCGTCACGGACTTGATCGCCAACAGCCCCACCTTGGTCTTGAGCGTCCCACCGGCCTTGACCGTAGGACGATTCCAGCGCCGGAAGATAACATCCACCTTGCCTGCCTTTATCTCTTCGAGCAGATCGCGTTTGAGCAACATCAGTCCAGCACCGCCGTGGCTGTAATTTCAATTTTTAGGCCTTCGGCCAGAAGTTCCTTGACCACAACCGTCGCCCGAACGGGAAAGGGCTGGGTGGTGAAGAACTCGCGATAGACCGCGTTCATGCCCGCCGCATCGGCGCTATCGACAAGAAAAATCTGCACCATCACAAGATTGGTCAGAGACCCACCTGCCGCCTTGAGCGCAATTTCCAGGTTCTGGATGCATCGCCGGGTCTGCGCCTCGATACCGCCTGAGACGATTTCCCCGCTCGCCGGATCTTCGGCAATAGCGACCAGCCATAGATGCTTGCCGGCCCGCACCGCGTCATTGATGGGCGCGGATGATGGCGCGATACCGGTGTCTATGCGTTCGATCATGCAGGCGTCCTTGAGCGTTTTCGGCTAAGTTGCCGCAAGGTAGGTACAAGGGCATGCCGCCGCAATGCCGGCCTTCCCGGCTTCCACCTATTCCTTGAGAAGGAGACAACCGGCAATGTCCTGCATCATCCGCCCCGCCACCCTTGCTGACAGCGACAGGCTCGCCGAAATCCTCGCTGACGGCTGGGCCCGCGCCTATTCAAGCTTCATGCCCGCCCATATCGTCAAGCCGCGCAGCGACCGCGCGGCGCGCCGGGTCGAACTCCGCGAATTCGTAGCGGACGAGTTCGATCCGGCGACGGAATCATTGTTTGTCCATGATCGGAATGGCCATGTCGACGGCTTCGTTCACGCCGTGCTGGGCGACAAAAACGATCTGGGCACAGGCGGCTATGTGAGCCTGCTCTATGTCGATGCCGGCGCGGAGCGTCGGGGCCTGGGCCGGAGTCTGCTGGCCGAGGCGGCGGATTGGCTCTCTGCCAGAACGGACCTGCCGATTGCCATCGTCGCCTTCGAGGACAATCCGTTTCACCCCTTTTATGCCCATATAGGTGGGCGCCTGGCGAAAACCACCGAGGTGAAAATCGAGGACTTCACCTGCCGCTCTGTGAGCTATCTTTGGGACAATGCGACCGCGCTAAAGGCGCGCGTCGGCTGATTTGGTGCGGGCGGCGGGGCTCGAACCCGCATGCCTATCGGCGAGGGATTTTAAGTCCCTTGTGTCTACCATTTCACCACGCCCGCAAGGCGTGAGTCAGTCGGTCCCGCCCGAAATCGGAGCGACGTAAGCCACGTCCAGATCCCATGGGAAGAAAATCCAGGTATCCTGGCTGACTTCGGTAATGAAAGTATCGACCATCTCACGGCCCTTGGGCTTGGCATAGACGGTGGCGAAATGCGCGCCGGGCAGCATTTCGCGCACGACGCGGGCGGTCGAACCGGTATCCACCAGATCATCAACGATCAGCACCTTGCCGCCATTCTTGGCGATGTCGAGCACCGGTTTGCTGATTTCCTTCAGCACGCGGATGCCACCCTGGTTCTGATGGTCGTAGCTTTTGACCGCTACGGTCTCGACGGTTCGGATATTGAGTTCGCGCGCCACGATTGCCGCCGGAACGAGGCCACCACGGGCAATGGCGACCACCGCGTCGAAACTGCCGAGACCGGTCAGGCGCCAGGCCAGAGCACGGCTGTCGCGGTGGAACTGATCCCAGGTGACGGGAAACGACTTTTGGTTGTTGGTGTTCAAACCTGCTCTCCTGCCGGGCATGCGCGACGAACTGAAGGTCCGTGCTTAACAAAACAGAGGCGCTGCGCCAATTCTTCCGCAACGATTTCCGGGCATTACCGGCGCAAATGGACTCAATAGGCCTCGTCGGGAGGCGCAATGCCGGCCTTGCGATGCGCTTCGGTGACCATTGCGCGCACTTTGCCGGCCGCTTCCTCCAGTCGCACGGGATCGGAGGAGCGCAGGACGAGTTCGGTCATCACCCGAGTTTGCCCCATCTGCGGGTAGGACCCCATCTTGACGTCAGGATATTCAGCCTGAATGGCCGCCAAAGGCCCACCCACAGTGCCCTCGCCCACCGCGGCCTTGACAGTCACCGACAGAACCTTCTTGCCGCCCTTAAGCGTAGGCGCCAAAGCTTCGAGCATAGCGCGCATGATCACTGGCACGCCGGCCATCACATGCACATTGCCCATGCGAAAACCGGGCGCGGCGCTGACCGAATTGACGATGAGGTCGGCGCCTTCGGGGATTCGGGCCATGCGTAGGCGCGCCTCATTCACCTCGGTGCCGGTTTGCTTCCAGCGAGCTTCAAGCATGGCGCGGGCCTGCTCGTTGATCGGGAGGGCAACGCCGAAGGCGGCGGCAACCGCGTCGGCGGTGATGTCGTCATGGGTGGGGCCAATGCCACCGGTGGTGAAAACATAAGTGTAACGCTGCCGCAGCGCGTTAACGGCCTCGATGATTGCATCGGTCTCATCGGAAACGACGCGAACCTCGGTGAGATCGATGCCCAGATCGATGCAGAAATCCGCCACGGCGCCGATATTGACGTCCTTGGTGCGGCCGGAAAGGATTTCGTCGCCGATGACGATCATTCCGGCGGTAATGCGGGTGTCTGGCTGGGTCATAGTCACGAGTTCCGGTGGGCCTCTCTGGATGCCCCGCCGCTCCGGGACAAGTCAAGCACCGAGCCCTCTTTGCTCGCGACCAAGCTGTGCCCTTTTCATATTTCGGACTAGCCCCTATTTTGGCCCAAGGAGACCCGAATATGATTACCTATGTCGACGCCACTTCCAAAGCCCGCCGCACCTCCGGGGTGATCCCCCTGCACGGGGCCGAAGGCTTTGAGGGCATGCGGCGCGCTGGCGCTCTGACCGCGCAGGCGCTCGACATTCTCACCGAATATGTCGAGCCCGGCGTGCCCACCGAGACTATCGACCGGATTGCCTATGAATTTGCCCGCGACAACGGCGCAGTGCCTGCCACGATTTTCTACAGAGGCTATCGCCATTCGGTCTGCACCTCGATCAACCATGTGGTCTGCCATGGCATTCCCGACAATCGCCCGCTGCGCGAGGGCGATATCGTCAATATCGACCTGACCCTTGTCGTGGATGGCTGGCACGGCGATTCGTCGCGCATGTATCCGGTGGGCGAGATTTCGCGGAAAGCGGAACGGCTGATCGAGGTGACCTATGAGGGGTTGGCAGCCGGTATTGCTGCGGCAAGGCCCGGCAATACGACCGGCGATATTGGCGCCGCAATCCAGACCATCGCCGAAGCCGAACGCATGAGTGTGGTGCGCGACTTCGTTGGACACGGTCTGGGGCGCCTCTTCCACGACGAACCCAATATCCTGCATTTTGGCACGCCCGGCGCCGGCGTTCCCCTAAAGCCCGGCATGATCTTCACCATCGAACCGATGATCAATCTCGGTCGTCCGCATGTGAAGATTCTCTCCGACGGCTGGACGGCCGTGACGCGCGACCGCACCCTGTCGGCCCAGTGCGAGCACTCCATCGGCATTACCGAAACCGGCTGCGAAATCTTCACCTTGTCACCGGGCGGCCTGTTCAACCCGATGGCCAACCGGGCGGCAGCGTGACTGAGGACGCCAAATCCAGACCGGAAGGCTTGGCGGAGGCCGCACGCCCGCATTATATCGGGCATCGCGAACGCGCCCGCGACCGCTTCAATATGGTGGGCGGCGAGGCACTGGCGGATTACGAATTACTTGAACTGGTGCTGCACATCGTCCTGCCCCAGCGCGACACCAAAACGCTCGCCAAGCAACTCATGGCCCAGTTCGGTTCATTCTCGGGTGTGCTCGGCGCCACCCCGGCGCGGCTGGCCGAAGTCAAAGGGCTTGGCGCCACTTCGATTACCCATCTCAAGGTGATTCAGGCCGCCGCCCAACGCTTTGGGCGAGACCAGATCGACACCGAAAAGCCGATACTCGCCTCCTGGTCGCAACTGATAGACTATTGCCGCAGCCAGATGGCCTATGAAGCCATCGAGCAGTTTCGCATCCTGTTTCTCGACAAGAAGAACCGGCTGATCGCCGACGAGGTGCAGCAGGTGGGCACGGTGGATCACACGCCTGTCTATCCGCGCGAAGTTATCCGCCGGTCGCTGGAACTGTCGGCCACTGCGCTGATCCTCGTACACAATCACCCCTCGGGTGATCCGACCCCCTCTTCGGCGGATGTGCGAGTGACGCGCGACATTGCCGAAGCGGCCAAACCGCTTGGCATAACGCTGCACGACCACATCATTGTGGGAAAATCCGGCCACGCCTCACTGCGCGGACTAAAGCTGATCTGATCGACCCTGCCGGCCCAGAATACGGTCGCCGACCTGGCGCAGACCGCGCAGCGCAGTGCGAACCGCGACATGTGCCTTGGCCCAGGCGCGAACACGCTGGAAGCCGCCATGCACGCCGACGACAGCCAGCCCCTTCTGGTTCAAGCCGACATAGTGCTGCCGTAGCGGGATTTGCTGATTGCACCAATGGCGCTTTTCGTCGGTAAAGCCCGAGCCCATGTCGAACACGCCGAAACCCTCATCGAACACGGTCTGCATGACATGCAGCAGGCATTGCTTTCCGGGTGATCCGGCCTGGATTCGCGGATCGTCGCTCATGGACGAGATCAGGCAGAACATGCGATCGCCATGAACGATATTATAGCGCACCGCTACAATTTCACCGTCCAGCTTGAGGACGTGTAGGCGCACATCATTCCCGGACCCGGGCCTGGCGACATTGTGATAGAATCCGATGAGGTTATCGGCCACGAAGGGATCGCGGATGCCCTGCGCGCGGAACCGCGCCGAACGCTGGCGGAACATGGTGTCAATGACCGGGCCAAGATCGTCGGCGGGGCCGAGTTCCTCGAACTCGACCTTGCCCAGCGCCGCGAGCCTTTCGCCCTGCTGCCGGTCATGCTTGCGGCGGGACCGGCTGCGTTGCTCTCTGTCACACTGTTCCCACGACCCGAACCGCGCGCGGTAAAGCGTCTCGATTTCGAGAGTCACACCCAGTTCGTCGAAAAGCCCTGCCTGCCCGCCTACTTCTACAGGCACGGAACGCAGGTAAATAAGATCGGCGCCGGTCAGCTGGCTTGTCATCGCGCGCCACAGCGCCGCCCTGCCCAGAATGCCCAGCGCGGCAAGCCGCTCATAGTCGCAGACGGGGGCATAGCAGCCAACATTGGCTCCCGGGAACCAGGTCAGCAGGGAGACGCCCCGAACCGATTTCAGGTGCAGAGGCAGCAAGGCAACGGGTTGGCCATCGACTTCACCGACGACATAACGCTGCGCGTCCAGCGGCAGCTTGCGGTCGGCCACCCATTGCTGGATGAAATCATAACTCTGGCCAGGCGACTCTATCTGACCCGCCGACAGGGCACGCCAGACATCCTCGACGTCCTGGATACGACGGGTGACGCGAACATTGATCTCACCGCGCACAGTCGCGACGACCGCAGGCATCGCAAGCGATGCGTCGACCCCAACCATACCCTCCGAGAGAAAGTGGCTGTTTGCGCTCACACTCTTCCCTGCCCCAAAATTCGGACCAACATTGGGCCAAGAGGGGTAAACCGGTCCTGAAAATGCCCCGTCCGAAACGATTTCGGCAGGGCAAACTGCCATCAGGGTTAAACGCGCCTTACCACGGCGGCGCCACTCTTAACCGAAAGCGGCCAGACCCGGAAAAGTCTCGAGAAACCAGTAGGAAATGCGGGTAAAGTTACCGGTCAGGAACAGGATGCCGGTCAAAACCAGAAGCGCCCCCATAACTTTCTCGACTTTGCCCAGATGCTTCCTGAAACCGTTGAAGAAGGTCAGGAAAGGCCCGATGGCAATACCAGCAAGAAAGAACGGAATACCCAGCCCTAGCGAATAGAGACCGAGCAGGGAAGCGCCTTCCCATGCGGTCTCGCGGCTGGCCGCCACCGAAAGGATCGCTGCCAGAACCGGTCCGATGCACGGGGTCCAGCCAATGGCAAAGGCAAGCCCGAGCAGAAAGCCGCCCAAGGGGCCCGAAGCCACGCCCGGCCCGTTATGCCGAAGCTGACGATCGAGAATGCCGATGCGAAAAACGCCCAGGAAATGAAGCCCCATGGCGATGATGACAATGCCCGCGACATAGGTGAGCACCGGTAGCAGCTGGCGAAAAACCTGCCCGAAGGCCGTCGCGGTCGCACCCAAGGCGACGAAAACAACGGTGAAACCGAGAATAAAGAAGATGGAAGTGGTCGCGACCTTGAGCTGCAGCCGCCCGCCTACAGTGGCGGATTCAGCGCGCAGCTGGTCATAGCTCGCCCCACTCATATAGGTGAGATAGGGTGGCACCAGAGGCAATACGCAGGGGCTGAGAAAACTCAGCACCCCGGCACCGATGACCAGCGGCAGTGAAAATTCCACGTCTCGACGCTCCGAAATCCGGCCCTGTGTAGCGCGCCAGCGTCAGAAGGCAATGAGCCTCTGGGTCGCATCGCGCGGTTGTGAGGATATATCAGCGCCGAAAAATGCCTTCCCTGTCGAAACGCAAACAAGCCGCGCGTCATTTGAGGAGCGGGGCGATCCCGTAACAAAGGAGCAGTCCGATGACCCAATATCTCATCGCCATTCACCACCCCGACAATTACGATCCGTCAAAGGAGGATGCCGCCATGCTGGACGACATCCGCCAACTGAACCGGGATATGGTCTCGGCAGGCATTCGTGTGTTTGTCGGCGGATTGCAGCCTGCGGGCAAGGCAAAATCAGTCCACAAGGCCGTGGACGGGTCGACCTTGATCACCGATGGGCCTTATATCGAAAGCAAGGAGCATGTCGGCGGCTTCTGGGTGCTGGAATGCGCCAGCATGGATGACGCACTCGACTGGGCACGAAAGGCCATGATTGCCTGCCGGGCACCCGTGGAAGTACGCGCCTTCAACTAAGGAAGGCAGGCATTCCGACGAAAGCAGGTCTGCAAATGGTAGCCGCACCCTTGCTAGCGGCCCCTGCCCGCGCTAGAGCAGCCTCATTCCTTCCCGGCTGAGGTGTTCATGACCGCCACCCGTCCGCTGCGCATCGCGCCTTCCATCCTCTCGGCCGATTTTTCGCGCCTTGCAGACGAGGTGAGGGCCATCGTCGCCGCCGGGGCCGACTATATCCACGTCGACGTTATGGACGGGCACTTCGTGCCCAATATCAGCTTTGGCGCGCCGGTGATGAAGTCCATCCGAGGCGTCACTGACGAAGTGTTCGACGCTCACCTGATGATTGCGCCGGCCGACCCCTATCTTGCTGATTTTGCCATGGGCGGCGCCGACATCATCACTGTCCATGCCGAAGCAGGTCCTCATCTGCATCGCTCATTGCAGGCGATCCGGGCGTTGGGCAAGAAAGCCGGCGTGGCGCTCAATCCCGCAACTCCGGTTTCGGCAATTCAGCACGTCATCGACGATTGCGATCTCGTGCTGATCATGAGCGTCAATCCCGGTTTCGGCGGACAGAAATTCATCCCGGAAAGCCTGACCAAGATCCGGCAGGCCCGGGCATTGATCGGCGGTCGAGATATCGATCTTGAAGTCGATGGCGGCATCGATGCGGCCAATGCACGCGACGTAGTAGCCGCCGGTGCCAATGTTCTGGTTGCCGGTTCATCCATCTATGGCGGCAACGATCCGGCGACCTATGCTGGCCGGATCAAGGCAATCCGTGAAGCAGCGACGGGGATGGTGGTCTAGCACAAGCTTGCCCAACTCATCCGACGCCGAATTCTAGAATCAAACTCTGACCTATCAAGGCTAAACCCATGATTCCGCGTTACTCTCGCCCCGAAATGGTTGCCAATTGGTCGGCAGAAAGCCGTTTTGCCATCTGGTTCGAGATCGAGGCACATGCCACGTCCAAACTCGCAGAACTGGGCGTCGTGCCCAAGGAAAGCGCCGACAAGATCTGGGATGTGATGAATGCCCGCAAGGCCGAATTGGGCAACTATGGCTTTGACGTCGAGCGGATCGACGAAATCGAGCGCACCACCAAGCACGACGTGATCGCCTTCCTTACCCACCTTTCCGAAATTGTCGGTCCAGACGCGCGTTTCGTGCACCAGGGCATGACCTCTTCCGACATTCTGGACACCACGCTTTCGGTCCAGCTGCGGGATGCGGCCGACATTCTCTTGGCCGATATCGATGCCCTGCTCGCCGCGCTCAAGAAGCGCGCCTATGAGCACAAGGACACGATCACCATCGGCCGCAGCCACGGCATCCATGCCGAACCGACGACGTTTGGCGTCAAGCTGGCCGAAGCCTATGCCGAGTTCAGCCGCAATCGTGCTCGCCTCGTCGCCGCGCGCGACGAGATCGCCACGGCGGCAATCTCCGGCGCCATCGGCACCTTCGCCAATATCGACCCTTCGGTGGAAGAATATGTGGCCGAAAAACTCGGCCTCTCCATCGAGCCGGTGTCGACGCAGGTGATCCCGCGCGACCGCCACGCCATGTTCTTTGCGACTCTCGGCGTCATCGCATCGTCTATCGAGCGCGTCGCCGTTGAAATCCGCCATCTCCAGCGCACCGAAGTGCTCGAAGCGGAGGAATATTTCTCGCCCGGCCAGAAGGGCTCTTCGGCCATGCCGCATAAACGCAATCCGGTGCTGACGGAAAACCTGACCGGCCTTGCCCGCCTCGTGCGCGGCATGGTGACCCCCGCGCTGGAAAACGTGGCACTCTGGCACGAGCGCGATATTTCGCACTCTTCGGTCGAACGCATGATTGGGCCTGACGCGACCATTACGCTGGACTTCGCATTGGCCCGCCTCACAGGCGTCATCGACAAGCTCGTCGTCTATCCCGAGAACATGCGCAAAAATCTCGATCTTCTGGGGGGTCTGCACAACTCCCAGCGCATGCTGCTTGCCCTAACGCAGGCCGGTTATAGCCGCGAGGACAGCTACGCCGCGGTGCAGCGCAATGCCATGAAGGTCTGGGAGCATCGCGGCGACCGCACGGGCCTGTTTGCCCAAAACCTAAAGGCCGACCCGCAAGTGACTCTGAGCGACGCACAAATCGACGCCATGTTTGACGACGCCTACCACCTCAAGCATGTCGACACGATCTTCGCCCGGGTCTTCGGCGCATGAGAATTGCCGATTGCGACATCCTGATCCTGCCGGGGCTTGGTAATTCCGGCCCCGGACACTGGCAGGTGCGCTGGGCGGAGAAGATGCGGACAGCCGCCATAGTCGAGCAGGCCGACTGGGACGAACCCGACCCGGAAGACTGGACTGACACAATCGTTAAGGCGGTGGAGCTTGCCGAGCGACCCGTGGTGCTGGTGGCGCATTCACTGGCCGTGATCGCTTTGGTGCAGGCCGCGTCGCGGTTTCCAGAAGGAAAGGCGAAGGGTGCCCTTCTGGTGTCGCCACCCGATATTGAACTGAACCCCGACGTGCCCGAGGAAGCGCGATGCTTCAGCCCGGTATCGCGCGATCCCCTGCCCTTCCCATCCCTGCTGGTCATTTCGGATTCCGATCCATTCTGTTCGCTGGAACGGGCTGCCGATTATGCCAGCGCCTGGGGCTCGGACTTTCATCAGGCTGGCGATGCCGGACACATCAATGTCGCTTCCGGCCACGGCCCCTGGCCCGAGGGGCTGCTGATGTTCACCCGGCTGATGCAGCGGCTTTGATGGACAATTACCAGGTCCTGCCCCGCACGCCGGAAATCGACGACTATCTGAGATTGCGCGTCGCGGCAGGGCTAAGCCCCAAAACGCAGGAACAGGCCGAACGCGGCCTGCCCAATACCTGGTTCGGCGTCACGATTCGGCGCGACGGCAGAGCGATCGGCATGGGCCGAATTATCGGTGACGGTGGCACAGCGTTTCAGATCGTCGATATCGCGCTCGAACCGGACCATCACGGCAAGGGACTGGGCAAGGCGATCATGACGGCGCTGATGGCTCATCTCGCGGCCCATGCACCGGCTGGCGCCTATGTCAGCCTCATTGCCGATGGCGACGCGAGACACCTCTACGCCAAATATGGCTTTGAGCCTGTCATGCCCGCCTCCATCGGCATGGCAATGCGCGTCCCTGATCGCTCCTAGTCTGGACCGGTTCCAGATTGCCGGAGATTCGCCTGAAATCCGCCGCAAGCCACGGAAATTACGGCGCTTTTGCCATGTTCGGCATGAATTCTTATTGACTTGAGAACGCAGTGGCGCGGGCCTAAACCATCGCTCGCTGGTTTGGAGCCGCCGGTGGGAAGCAATATCCCGCGACGCGACGACCCCCGAAAACCGGCCACAAGGACCATATGGTCCGCGCTGTCTTTACGGAGACATATCATGCGCAAATATATCGTACCCGCCTTCCTTGCCCTTCTCGCAATCGCTCCCGCCGGTGCAGCCTTCGCGGCATCAACCACGCCGGCGACCACCGCCAGTCAGGCGGCGCTGTCGATCATGGGAACGGTCAAGGCCATCGACCTCACGGCCCACTCCCTGCAACTGGCAGACGGCAGCAAATATGTCCTGCCCGCTGGTTTCGCCTTGCCAGCCAATCTCAAGGTTGGCGACAAGGTGACGGTGCATTGGAAAATGAACGGCTCCGACCATGATGTGACGGCCATCGATATCGGGTAACACCAGCCGCAGGTGACAAAAAAGGGAGTCGGCCGAGCCGACTCCCTCCAAAATTTCCCAAAAGCGCAGATCAGCCTTCGCTGGCAACCTGTTCATTGGCCACGGTAACCAGTTGCGCCATCTTGGCGCGGATCGTGGCTTCGTCGATCGAAACGCCCTTGGCCTTGAGATCGCCAGAGACCTTCTCGAACACGTCCTCGTCGCCCGGCTTGGCGAAGTCGGAGGCCACCACTTCAGCAGCATAGGCATTGGCAGCGTCGCCGCTAAGGCCCAGCAGTTCAGCAGCCCAGATTCCCAGGAGCTTGTTGCGGCGCGCTTCGGCCTTGAACTTCTTCTCGGCGTCGAAGGCAAACTTGGCTTCCTGGCCCTTCTGCCGATCTTCAAACTGGCTCATAGTCACTCCCATATGGCTCTTTGGCGCCGCACAACCGGCCTTCGTCTTGGACATAGGCGGTCTTTGCCTCCAAATCAACGCCGCGCCTCCGGCTGCGACCCCTTGCCCCGTGCTAACCTTATGCAGGAAAGCCCTTGCTTTTTTGCCCGGTTCTGGCGCATGAAGCGGCCAATCCACCCCACCTCCCATTGGCACCGGATTCGTTCATGAACCGTCGACGCAAAATCTATGAGGGCAAGGCCAAGATCCTGTTCGAGGGTCCAGAGCCGGGCACGCTGGTTCAGTACTTCAAGGATGACGCCACCGCCGGCAACGGCGCCCGTCACGAAGTGATCGACGGCAAAGGCGTGCTTAACAACCGGATTTCCGAGTTCGTCTTCTCCAAGCTCAACGATCTGGGCATCCCGACCCACTTCCTGCGCCGCATCAACATGCGCGAGCAGTTGATCAAGGAAGTCGAGATCATCCCGCTCGAAATCATCGTGCGGAACTATGCGGCTGGCTCGCTGGCAAAGCGCCTCGGTCTTGAGCCGGGCACCCGCCTGCCCCGCTCGATCATCGAGTTTTGCTACAAGGACGATGCGCTGGGCGACCCAATGGTCTCCGAAGAGCACATCACCGCATTTGGCTGGGCCAATCCGGCCGAACTCGACGACATCATGAGTCTGGCGGTCCGCATCAACGACTTCCTCACCGGCCTCTTCATGGGCGTCGGCATCCAGCTCGTCGATTTCAAGATCGAAGTCGGCCGCCTTTATGAGGGCGACCTGATGCGCGTCGTGCTGGCCGACGAGATCAGCCCGGACAATTGCCGCCTGTGGGACATCAAGACTCGCAACAAGATGGACAAGGACCGCTTCCGTGAAAATCTTGGTGGGCTCATCGAGAATTACCGTGAAGTGGCCCAGCGCCTCGGCATTCTGGTGGAAAACGACAATGCGCTGACCACCGGTCCGCGCCTCGTCCAGTAATTCGGGAACAGAGCAATGAAAGCGCGCGTCATCGTCACGCTCAAGAACGGCGTTCTCGACCCCCAGGGGCAGGCCATTGAAGGTTCGCTGGCCAGCCTCGGCTTCTCCGGTGTTGCCGGCGTGCGTCAGGGCAAGGTGTTTGACCTGGATGTACAGGGAACCGACAGCGAAGCGGCGCGTTCCCAGATCAAAGCGATGTGCGACAAGCTCCTCGCCAATACTGTGATCGAAAACTACACGATCGAAATCTCAAATTAACGCCTTTCCGGCATCTTCCCTGTCGCGCCCTGTATCGGCGCAGGACCCTATAGCCATGCGTAAGACCCTCGCCCTTTCCGTCATGTTTTTTGCCTCGCTTGGACTGCTTTTTGCAGCCTATGCATCGGTGCCGATGTAATCTGAGGCCCGGTCCGCCAGACAGACAGTTGGCCTGCAAATCCATCCAGCCGGATGAGATTGCGGTAACCATTGTCGTTAAGTCTGGTCGCAGGATTAATGTAGCAACAAGCCATTCCCCACTATGTTGCGCTCCGAATTTACGGCGGAGCATACGATGGTAGCTGGGCGAAGCAGGCTGGACTGGGTGGATATGGCTAAGGGCCTGTCCATCTTCCTTGTTGTGACCATGTATTGCGCCTCCTCCATTGGCGAGGAGACAGGACAAAGTGGTTTCCTGCACTGGACAATCGCCTTCGCCATGCCCTTTCGCATGCCGGAGTTTTTCCTGCTTTCTGGCCTGTTTCTGAGCCAGGTCATCGACCGTCCATGGCGCGCTTTCGCCGACCGCCGGGTCGTCCACTACTTCTATTTCTATGCGCTCTGGGCGCTGATCCACATCATATTCAAGGTCGGCCTCGTCGCCGGAAATCCCGTTGGGGCCGCCGGTTATCTGGCATGGGCCATAATCGAGCCCTATGGCGTGTTGTGGTTCATCTACATGCTTGCCGTATTCGGCCTCGTAAGCAAATTGCTGCACGACATTCGCGCGCCACACTGGGTCGTGCTGGGCGTGGCCGCCATCCTGCAAATGGCAAACATCAAGACTGGCAGTTATCTGGTCGACCAGTCCGCCGCCTACTACATCTATTTCTACGCCGGCTATGTGTTTGCGCCGCAGCTTTTCCGGCTGGCGGACTGGTCAGTCAATCATGTGGCCAGGGCCCTTGCCGTGCTGACAATATGGGCAGTGATCAACGCCGTAATGGTATTTTCGCCCGGCTTCCGCATGGATCCTGTCCATATCGAAATGGGCTGGGGCGCCCGGCCCGGCCTGCACCTGATCCTGGCGCTGGCCGGCTCGGCGGCGATCTGCGTCATCGCATCTTTGCTCAACCGCCTGCCATGGATGAGCTGGCTGCGCTGGATGGGAACGAAGTCGCTGGCAATTTACGTCGCCTTCGTTTTGCCGATGGGCATAGCACGCGAAATTCTGGTGCGGCTCGGGATTAACGAACCCAATCTTACGGGCGCATTGATGATGGTCGCAGCCATTGTCGGACCGCTGGTATTGTGGTGGATCACCGGAAAAACCGGCTTCGGAAAATTCCTGTTCGAGCGGCCGGCCTGGGCCCACCTGCCAGGCACGCGACGCGACACCAAGGCCAGCGCCGTCCCGGCGGAATAGACAGGCCAACAGTTTTCTCCTCTGCACAGCGCGAGACCCTTGCCTTTTCGGCCAAGACTCACCACAAGGGCCTCGCGCACCCCTGACAGCAGAGGATTGACCGATGAAGGCCGCCGTCATCGTGTTTCCGGGACTCAATCGTGACCGCGACATGATCGCGGCATTGACCAAGATCGGGGGCGAAAAGCCCGCCATCGTCTGGCATCAGGATGCCGATATTCCCCAAACCGATCTGATCGTCATTCCGGGCGGCTTTTCTTACGGCGACTATCTGCGCTGTGGCGCCATCGCCGCCCGCTCGCCCATTATGGACAAAGTGCGCGAACGCGCCGCCAAGGGCGTCAAGGTTTTGGGCGTCTGCAACGGCTTTCAGATTCTCATCGAAGCGGGCCTGCTGCCTGGCGCATTGATGCGCAACATGTCGCTAAAATTCGTCTGCCGGGAAGTGAAGCTGGAAGTGGCCAATGCCGAGACAGACTTCACCCGGGGCTATGCCAAAGGCCAGATCATCCGCTGCCCCGTTGCCCATCATGACGGCAACTACTTCGCCGATGCCGAAACCCTGAAGCGCATCGAAGGCAATGGCCAGGTCGCCTTCCGCTATGCCGAGGGAACCAATCCCAACGGGTCGATCAACGACATTGCCGGCGTGTTCAACGAGCAGAAAAATGTGCTCGGTCTGATGCCGCATCCGGAAAACCTGATCGAGGCCGCTCATGGTGGCGACGACGGCCGCGCGCTATTCGCGACCGTGCTGAAGCAGGTGGCGTGAGGCCCCTATGCTGAACCGCGCAATAACATGGGCGGGACTTATTCTGGGCATCACTGCGCTTGGGCTGCAGTTTTCCATCTCCATTCCGGCCTATCTGGCCAATGGTATGGACCTGTTTTCCGCGCTGGTGCAGTTTTTCAGCTTCTTCACCATTCTCACCAACCTCACGATCACCCTGATCTACCTTTCTGATATGGTAGGATGGTCCTGGCTGGGCTGGTTCCGGCGGCAAGCCGTGCGGGCCATGATGACCGGTGTGATGCTGCTGGTGATGATCTTCTACCATGTCCTGCTGCGACCGATCTGGCAGCCTGAGGGCCTGTTCCTCCTCTGCGACTACCTGCTGCATTATGCAGCGCCGCTACTCTATACCGCGTGGTGGCTCGCCACCCAGACACACGGGGGGCTGCGCCTGTCTGCCCTGCCCATGATGCTGGTCCCGCCCCTGATCTACCTGGCCTATGTCATGGTTCGCGGCGCGATCACCAATGTCTATCCCTACCCGACCCTCAACGCTTTCGAGCTGGGTTACGGACAGGTCGCCATCAATATGGTGCTGGTGGCGCTCGGCCTTAGTCTTCTCTTCGCCATCGTCATCGGCATCGACCGGGCGCTTGCCCGCCGTGCCGCCAACCCCTGAGTTTCCCGGATCTCTGCTCTGATGACCCTTCGCAACCAAATCGCCATCACGCCCGAACTGGTCGCCAATCACGGCCTCAAGCCCGACGAGTACCAGAAGATCCTCGACCTGATCGGCCGCGAGCCGACCTATACCGAACTGGGCATTTTCTCGGCGATGTGGAACGAGCACTGCTCCTACAAGAGCTCCAAGAAATGGCTGCGCACCCTGCCCACCAAGGGCCCCCGCGTCATTCAGGGGCCGGGCGAAAATGCTGGCGTCGTCGATATTGGCGACGGCCAGGCCGTGGTCTTCAAGATGGAATCGCACAACCATCCAAGCTTCATCGAGCCCTATCAGGGTGCGGCGACCGGCGTGGGCGGCATCCTGCGCGACGTTTTCACCATGGGTGCCCGTCCCGTCGCAGCAATGAACGCCTTGCGTTTCGGCGCGCCCGACCATGAAAAGACCCGTCATCTTGTCTCCGGTGTCGTGGCCGGCGTGGGCGGCTATGGCAATTCATTCGGCGTGCCGACGGTGGCAGGCGAGGTCGAATTCGACGTGCGCTATAACGGAAATATCCTGGTCAATGCTTTTGCGGCAGGCCTCGCCGACACCGACAAGATTTTCTATTCGAAGGCCGAAGGCGTCGGCCTGCCAGTTGTCTATCTCGGCGCCAAGACCGGTCGCGACGGCGTTGGCGGCGCAACCATGGCCTCGGCCGAATTCGGCGACGACATCGAGGAAAAGCGCCCCACCGTTCAGGTCGGCGACCCGTTCACCGAGAAGCGCCTGCTCGAAGCCTGTCTCGAACTGATGGCCACCGGTGCGGTGATCGCCATTCAGGATATGGGCGCGGCGGGCCTCACCTGCTCGGCGGTCGAAATGGGCGCCAAGGGCGATCTCGGCATCGAACTCGATCTCGACAAAGTGCCGGTGCGCGAGGAGCGCATGACCGCCTATGAAATGATGCTCTCGGAAAGCCAGGAGCGCATGCTCATGGTGCTGCATCCCGATAAGGAACCGCAGGCCCGCGCCGTGTTCGAAAAGTGGGAACTCGACTTTGCTACGGTCGGCAAGACCACGGACGACCTCCGCTTCCGCGTGCTCTGGCAGGGCGAAGAAGTCGCAAATCTGCCGATCAAGGAACTGGGCGATGAAGCGCCCGAATATGACCGCCCCTGGACCGAACCCAAAATCCCGGCCGCTCTTGCCAAAACCGACGTACCCCAGATGGACGTGGCCGAGGCATTGCTGGCGCTGGTCGGCGGCCATCAGTGTTCGTCGCGCCGCTGGGTCTATGAGCAGTATGACACCCTGATCCAGGGCAATTCCATGCAGCGTCCCGGTGGCGACGCGGGCGTGATCCGGGTCGAAGGCGCGGAACACAAGGGCCTTGCTTTCACCTCCGACGTCAATCCGCGCTATTGCGAAGCCAATCCCTTCGAAGGCGGCAAGCAGGCCGTAGCCGAAGCGTGGCGCAACCTGACAGCAACCGGCGCCGAACCGCTGGCCGCCACAGACAACCTCAATTTCGGCAATCCAGAACGCCCCGAAATCATGGGCCAGTTCGTCAAGGCCGTCCAAGGCATTGGCGAAGCCTGTCGCGTGCTCGATTTCCCCATCGTTTCAGGCAATGTCAGCCTTTACAACGAAACCAATGGTCGCGGCATTCTGCCGACACCCACCATTGGCGGCGTTGGCCTGCTTCCCGAATGGAGCAAGAGCGTCGGCATCGGCTTCGTCGCCGAAAACCAGCCTATCCTGCTCATCGGCGGCCCCGCCGAACGCGGCAGCCATCTCGGCCAGTCGATCTATCTGCGCGACCTGTTCGACCGCCGCGATGGCGACGCCCCACATGTAGATCTCGCTGCCGAAAGGAAGACCGGCGATTTCGTGCGCAAGCTGATACGTTCCGGCGTCGTCACCGCCTGTCACGATCTGTCTGACGGCGGGCTTGGCGTGGCTCTGGCCGAAATGGCCATGGCTGGCGGCATTGGGGCGACAGTCACCGATGTAGAAGGCAATGATCCTGTCCTGACCTTCTTCGGCGAAGATCAGGGACGATACCTCGTCACGCTCAATCTCGATCCCCAGGGGACCGAGATTGCTGCGCTGTGGAAAGAGGCGGAAAGCCTGGGCATCGAGGCCCCCTGGATTGGCTCGACAGGCGGTAACGCTCTGGTGCTTGGCGCCGCACGACCCGTCCCGGTTGCGACCCTCAAGGCCGAGCATGAGGGCTGGTTCCCCAACTATATGAACGGCTGAGGTGGCATTTCCGCTTCGCTGCCATATGATCGCCGCTCTTTAGGCTGCTTAGCTGCTTGTAAAGAACGGGCGTCGGATAGCGTTGGAGAATATCATGAAGCGTAGCGGGTTCCTGGCGCTTGCAGTCAGCCTGGGCATGGGGCTCGCACCGGCCATGGTGTTTGCGCAGAGCGTCAACATCACGCGCTCCATCCTGCCAGACCAGCCCTATACGCTGATCTATCCCGAAGGGATGGTGGTGAGCGGCGGCACCGACACCCCGCTCGTGCTCAACCATCCCGATGCACCGCTGCGTTGCGACCTTGCCATCGTTCCGGTGGAAGACAGCGCCTGGAGTGCCGAAGCTGCACTCACGGCCCTCGACCCAAACGAGGTCACCGCAGCCTGGGCCGAAACACTACCTGGCTTTACACTGTCGGGCAGCGGCCTCACGGCATTTCAGGATGCCACCGCGCTCAGTTATGAGGGAACGAGCACCGACTCGCCCATGGGCGTGCCGCTCACGCTGGTGCATGCCGAGACAGTGTCAAACGGGCGCGGTTATGCCTTCGACTGCGTATTTGCCACCGAGGCAAGCGCGCAAACCCGACCGCTGGTCGACTTCATAATGGCCAATTTCGCGACGCGCGCCGACGCCGAATGCTGCATCGGCGCGACGGTCTTGCCCGAACCGGAAACAGCCCCGACCCAATAGTGTCCCGGCAATTGAAGCCGACCCTGCCGCGTGCCATATCAGAATGTGCAAGTAATCAGCAGGGAGACCGCCAATGCCAATGGACGCCAATGAGATCGAGCGCCGCATCAAGACCGCCCTGCCCGACGCCGAAGTAGAAATCCGCGATCTGGCCGGCGACGGCGACCATTACGCTGCAACGGTGATTTCCGAAGCCTTTCGCGGCAAATCGCGTGTTCAGCAGCACCAACTCGTTTACGCCGCCCTTCAGGGCGATATGGGCGGAGCGCTGCATGCTCTGGCCCTGCAAACCAACGTTCCGGACTGATGTCGGGCCTTCGGGATTCGCTGGACCTGATCCGCATGGTGCGGCCGGAGGCCGGCACCGCAGCGATTGATCACGAAATTCAGGCCGAACGCGCCAGCTCGCTTGGCGCGGCAGAAGCGCGGGTCATCAAGGCCATAGCGGAACTTAAGAACGGCGAAGATCGTCAGCACTGGCTTACAGAAGCCCAACAGGCCGTCTGGGCCTATTTCATGCAGCGTGAACTGATCGGCTTCCGCCGCCATGCCGACGTGATTCGTGACCTCAATATCCCACCCGAAGTGCTTGCGGGGCTTGGCTCAATGCCGGCGAAGCGCCAATGAGCCGCGCGGTCGTTTTCGACGTGGATGGTGTGCTGGTCCATAGCTACCATTCGCGCCCGCATTTGCAGACAACCTGGGACGAAAAGCTCCTGACAAACCTGGGCATCGACCCAGCCCGTTTCCGCGATGAGTTCATCTTCGACATTTTCATCAAGAAGGTGGTGATCGGCGAAATGCCGCTCGTCGAGGCACTCGACCGTCGCTTGCCCGGCTTTGGTTACAAAGGCTCGTCCATGGCCTTTGCACAATATTGGATGGCCCATCACAGCGAGGTGGACCACGCTTTGCTGGACACGATCCGGAAACTACAGGCCCTGCCCGACATCAAGCTGTTCATCGCCACCAATCAGGACCATATGCGGGCCCAATGGCTTTGGCAGACAGTGGGCCTCGGTGAATTGTTCCTGGACATGTTCTTTTCGGCCCGCGTGGGCGTGATGAAGCCGCACAAGACCTTCTTCGATTTTGCCGAAGCCCGCATGGGGCCGCTGGACGAGCCACCCTTGTTTTTCGATGACACTGAAAAAGTGGTGGACGGCGCGCGCGCCCATGGTTGGGATGCGGTCCTGTTCCGGACGGTGGCTGACGTCGATACCCATCCCTGGCTCAGCGCCAGGCTGGGCGCGCCGGCATTGGCCGATTGACCACCTCGACAGCGCCAAAATCCTGACCTATCTAGAGGTCAACTTCAGCCGGCCCTTGAAACCGGATTTGTGAAAGGCTCCTCCCATGACCGATATCAACGCCTTTATCGACGACAAGGTGAAGAATAACGACGTGTTCCTGTTCATGAAGGGCACACCGGATTTCCCGCAATGCGGTTTTTCTGGCCAGGTCGTCCAGATTCTGAACTATCTCGGCGTCGAATTCGACAGCGCCAATGTGCTGGAAAGCGAAGAACTGCGCGATGGCATCAAGGCCTATACCAATTGGCCGACCATTCCCCAGCTCTACGTAAAGGGTGAATTTGTTGGCGGCGCCGACATCACCCGCGAAATGTTCCAGTCCGGTGAACTGAAGACCCATTTCGAGCAGGCCGGTATCGCGCTCAAGCAGAGCGCCTGATCTTCAGGCTCTGACCAGGTTTGAGGGGGCAGCGTCAATCGCTGCCCCCTTTCTATTTCAGCCTCTGGAGGCAAGCGCGGCTTCAAAACGGGGATGGCCAAGCAAGGGCGCCAAGGCCCAGCTTTCCTGGAGCCATCTGGCCTCGCCCTGCCAATCGCTGGCGACAAGGCGTTCGATGGCCGCAAGCGCCCTGTCAGCCATGCCCGCCTGCGCCCAGGCTTCCGCCGCGTAGAAATCGAGCCATGCGAGGTCACCCCGCCCCCGTTCGAACCTTTCGGCATGGTCCCGCCACGCCTGCGGCTCGAGATCGCCGGCATTTTCGGCCGGCAGGCTTGCGCTCCAGGCGAAATAGGCGTTGGCGAGACGGAATCCGGCGCGTTGAGCGACGGCCAGCGAGCCTCGATTTGTCGCAAGACAATGCCAGCCTACCTCAGTGATGCCTGCCGCTGCCGCACGGGCAAGTGTCGCGCGCACCACAAGACTGCCGAGCCCCTTTCGCCTTATGTCAGGACGGGTCCAGACACCGATTTCGGCCCGGTTTCCGACATGAATATCCTCAAGCGAGCGAGACACGACCTCGCCCTCGATCAAGATTTCGCAGGCCAAGGACAGTCCGGCCTCCGATCGAAGTAACAGCCCCTCCGGAAGCTCGGCGTAGGGCGCTGTTCTTGGATCGGTCATCAAATAGAGGCGCTCATGGCGCAGGAAATGGCCATGCGGCAGCGCGAGATGGAGTGAGGTCTGCCAGGCTTGCGAAGGATAAAGATAGGCCCAGGCCGGAATCGCTTCGGCCAATGCCTTATAATCTGTCGATGCCATGGGGTGGCCGCCGAGATAGAGTCCCTCTGGCCCCTCGAGCAGGATCGCAGTAGGCCGATCCAACTGGTCCACCCAGATTCTTCCCTTTGCGCTGCCGCAAAGGACAGCCGCGACGCTGCCATGCAGATGAGAAAGATCGTCTAGTAGTGCCCCAAGAGGAGCAAATTGGTCGTGTTGCAGTTCGTACAATGATGCAAATCCATGATGTCGCGTCGGCATGTCGACGCGGAGAAAACAAACGCGGTCGATAGGTCAACCGCGGCAGACAGCGCCTGGGCGCCCTTTGCTCGATACTGACTCATGCTGTTTCCTCTTCATTTCTGGATGTGCCCCCGTACCCCTAAAGGTTTCTCGGACCCATTGCATCACCAATGCTGATCGATCCCATCAGGGAATACGTCTTGCTCATTGACGCTGCCGGCGTAGATTGCGTCATCCCTCCGAGGCCGCCTCATGACAACCACCGCCCGTTCCCCCGTTCCCTTGCCACTCGTCATTATCGCGGGCTGCATAATTGCTGCGATCGGTTTCGGCACACGCGGCAGCTTCGGGCTGTTCACCCTGCCGGTGACGGAGGATCTGGGCCTCACGCGCGAACAATGGGGCATGGCAATGGCCGTGCAGAACCTGGTCTGGGGCATCGCACAGCCCTTTGCCGGTGGCTTTGCCGACCGCTACGGCACCGGTCGCGTGCTGGCCGTTGGCGGAATTGTTTATGCGGCCGGTGTTCTAGGCATGGCCTTTTCCCCGGATACGTTGACCATGACGCTGACCGCAGGCGTGGTCACCGGCGTCGGTATCGCCATCGCGTCCTTCGGCGTGGTCATGGCGGCCTTTGGTCGGGTCGTTCCGGCAGAAAAGCGCAGTTTCGTCTTCGGCATTGCGACTGCTGCCTCCTCCGCGGGCCAGTTCATATTTGCTCCGGTTGGCCAAGGCTTTATCAATGCCTTTGGCTGGCAGATGGCCCTGGTCTGGATCGCCATGCTCCTGCTGCTGATCATTCCACTCTCGATGGCCCTGCGCGGCCGCACGGAGTCGACGCCGGGTCAGGCCGATCTGCCCTTCATGCAGGCGCTGTCGCGTGCCTGGGGCTATGGTTCCTACCGGCTGCTTGTCGTTGGCTTCTTCGTCTGCGGCTTCCATCTGGCATTTATCAATGTCCACATGCCCGCCTATCTGGTGCAGTGTGGCCTCTCGCCGGAAGTGGGTAGCTGGACCATTGCCGTCATCGGCCTGTTCAACATCGTGGGCTCACTGCTGTCAGGCTATCTCGGCAGCCGCTTACCCAAGCAATTGCTGCTGGCCTCGATCTATTTCCTGCGCGCCATCACCATTGCAGCATTCCTCTTGATACCGGTCAGCGAAATCACCGCCTATGCCTTTGCTGCGGCCATGGGCTTGCTCTGGCTGTCCACTGTGCCGCTGACGGCCGGGCTGGTGAGCCTGTTCTTCGGACCACGCTATATGGGCATGCTCTACGGCATCGCTTTCCTTAGCCACCAAATCGGCTCCTTCGTCGGCGTCTGGCTGGGCGGCTATGTCTATGACGCGACCGGAGCCTACGATCTGGTCTGGTATCTGGGCATCGTGCTGGGTCTGGCATCGGCGGCAATCCACATTCCGATCAATGAGCGGACCGATGGGAGTTTTGCGGTCAAGGCGGCCTGAATCTCCATCGGCTTTTACCGATTGAACGCTTGCCAAAAGCGGCCGGCAGGTTCATGGTCCCCGCCATTCCTTTTGCCGCATTTTTCGGCAGCCAAGAGTTTCAACTATGTCCGATCACTTCACGCGGGTTCTCTCGCGTCCTGAATTCATTGCCCTCATTGCCGCATTGATGGCGGTTAACGCCCTTGCCATCGACGTCATGCTCCCCGCCCTGCCGTATATGGGCGAGGCACTTGGTATTTCGAACGAGAATGAGCGTCAGTTCGTGGTCAGTGCCTATATGCTGGGCATGGGCATTGCCGTGCTGGCCTTTGGACCGCTGACGGACCGTTTTGGTCGCCGCGCCCCGCTACTGGTCGGCGTCGGCATCTATGTCATTGCGGCCTTTGTGGCCGCCTTTGCACCCAATTTCACCATGCTTTTGGTCCTGCGATTTATTCAGGGCATGGGCGCAGCCAGCGTGCGCGTGATCGCCACTGCCGTGGTACGCGATCGCTATTCTGGGCGTGAGATGGCCGAGGTTATGTCCCTGACTTTCATGGTCTTTATGGCCGTGCCGATCATCGCGCCCGGCGTCGGCCAGGTGTTACTGCTGACCGGCCCGTGGCAGTCGATCTTTATCTTCATGGGCGGCCTGGCCCTGGCGCTCTGGCTCTGGACCTACAAGCGCCTGCCCGAGACCCTGCCGGCCGACCAGCGCCGGCCGCTCAGCGTCACGGGCGTGCTGGACAGTTTCCGTATCGTCTTCACCAACCGGGTTGCGATTTCCTATGGCCTTGCAGGCATGTTCCTGTTCGGCGCGCTGTTCGGCTTCATCACCTCGTCCCAGCAGATCTATGTCGACATCTACGGGCTCGGCGTCTGGTTCCCCGTGGCCTTTGCCGCAATGGCCGGGCTGATGGCGATTTCGTCCTTCACCAATTCGCGCGTCGTGCGCAAACTGGGCATGCGCCGCCTTTCGCATGGCGCCATGCTGGTCTTCACCATCGGCGCCGCGATCTGGTTGGTGCTGGCGCTGGTCGGCTTCCTGCCGCTCTGGCTGTTCTTCACGCTTCTGGCCATCATCATGTTCTGCTTCGGCTGGTCGGCCTCGAATATGAACTCGCTGTCCATGGAACCCTTGGGCAATGTCGCGGGCACCGCCGCTTCGGTGTTCGGCTTCATCCAGACAGTGGGTGGCGCGCTGATTGGTTCCTATACGGGACAGCATTTCGACGGCACCACGGTGCCCGCCGCGACGGGCTATTTCCTCATGGGGATCATGGCACTGGTCTGCATCCTGATTGCCGAAAAGGGTCGCCTTTTCGGTGTCGGCGAGAAATATGCCAAGGGCGACGAACCTGTCATGGACGCCCACTAAGCCTCTGGCGACAAAGGCAATTCGAGCTGGGACCGGTCGGTATAGACATGATCGACAAGGCCCCAGTCCCGGGCCTGTTCGGGGGACATATAGTGGTCCCGCTCCAGCGCCGCCTCGACCTCTTCATAGGTCCGGCCGCAATGTTTGGCATAGAGATTATGCATGCGCCGCTTGAGGCGCATGCTCTCCTCGGCATGGATCATGATGTCGGTGACCTGCCCCCGATAGCCGCCACTGGGCTGGTGCAGCATGATCGAGGCATTGGGCAGGCAGATGCGCTGGCCCGGCTCGCCGGCCATCAGCAGGAACGACCCGGCCGAGGCCGCCATGCCCATGCATAATGTGCCGACCGGGGCCTTGATGAACTGCATCGTATCATACATCGCGAAGGCCGAGGTCATGACGCCACCGGGCGAATTTATGTAGAGATATATAGGCTTAGCCGGGTTTTCGGATTCAAGAAACAAGAGCTGGGCGCAGACTAGGGAGGCCATATTGTCCTCCACTTCCCCATTGAGAAAGATGATCCGCTCGCGCAGCAGGCGCGAATAGATGTCGAAGGCTCTTTCGCCGCGACTGGAGGTTTCGACGACCATAGGGACGAGATTCATCATGTCGCGCATCGGCGATTTTCCTTTTATTTCAATGTGTTGAAGCGAAGCGTCAGGCGGCGAGCGCCAGCGTCTCATTGCTATTGGCAGGGGCGAGCGTCACCGGCGCCGAATGGGTCAGGCGGAAACCGGTATGGCCATTGTCCTGCGGGGACAGTTCGACCGTGACGAGGCTCTCTTCGTTTCGCTCTTTCCAGCTAAATGCTAGCAGACTGTTAACGTTGAACCCCACCAAATGGAGACTAACGTCACTGGGGAGTTGCAACCAGCGATCCCGAAATTCGGGAATGGTCAGTGCCCGCCAGACTTTCTCCGGCGGCGCTTCCAGAATGGTCTCGAACACGAGTGTATCTTCGTCGCTCACTGGTCCATCTCCCTCAGCACATCTTTGAGATTATCGATCCGACCCGGCCAGAAATCACGATAGCGGGCGAGCCAGTCATGCAGTGGCGCAAATCCGTCCGGATCGACGCGATAATGCGCGAAACGTCCCTCGCGCCGTTCGCGAACCAGCCCTGCCCCGCGCAACACGGCCAGATGCTGGCTCATGGCCGGTTGGCTGATGGCGAACCCTTCCCGAAGATCAGTCGCGGTCAACTCGGCGCCGGAGAGGCGTTCGAGAATGGCGCGGCGGGTTGGGTCGGACAGGACCCGGAACAATTCGGCTTCATTCATGACAAGACATAAGCACAGACTTATGAGTCGTAGCAAGGGGCATCAAAGGGACACCAGGCCACGCGCATTGGCGGGCTGACACGCGGGGTGAGTTCAGCCAGGCGGGATGTGGTTTTTGGTGAACCGGGATGAGGCCGAGGCCTTCTGATTTGTCTTTAGGTCGCACCGGAAAAGTCTGCACCTTTTGCCGATCTCACTTTAGGCTGGGGCAACATGCCCATCGGATTCTTTCATGCCACCCATTACCGGCCGCACCTATCTTGCCATCCCCGGCCCCTCGGTCATTCCCGACCGGGTTCTCAACGCCATGCACCGCGCTTCGCCCAATATCTATGAAGGCGAGATCATCTCCATTACCGAGGCCATTTTTGTCGGGCTGAAAAGGCTGGCAGGCACGCGACACCATGCGGCCATCTATATCGCCAATGGCCATGGCGGCTGGGAAGCGGCGCTGACCAACATGTTCTCGCGCGGCGACAGGGCGCTCGGCGTGGCAACAGGCCTGTTCGGCACCGGCTGGGCGAAGGCCGCCGAACAGATGGGCGTCGCCGTCGACCTGCTCGATTTCGGCCGCAGCGCCGCCGATCCCAACCGCATCGCCGAGGCCCTGCAGGCCGATCGTGATCGGCAGATCAAATATGTGCTCGTGACCCATGTGGACACCGCATCCAGCGTCAAGAACGATATTGCCGCGATCCGCACGGCCATGGACGCCACCGGACACCCGGCCCTGCTGGCCGTTGACGCCATCGCGTCGCTGGGTTGCGACGAGTTGCGCATGGATGACTGGGGCATAGACGTTCTGGTGGGAGCCAGCCAGAAAGGCCTGATGCTGCCCCCCGGCCTGGCGCTGCTGTGGTTTTCCGATAAGGCCCTTGGCGCCGCCCGGCATGCCGACCTGGCCACCCCCTATTGGCGCATCGAGCCGCGCGTGCACCCCGAGGCCTATTGGCAGCATTTTGGCGGCACGCCACCGACACAGCATCTCTATGGCCTGCATGAAGTGCTGACGATGGTGCTGGAGGATGAAGGGCTCGATGCGGTCTGGTCCCGGCACAAGCGGCTGGCCAAGGCCATCTGGGCGGCCATCGACGCCTGGGGCGCCAATAGCTCTGGCATCGGCCTCAATATCCCGCAGGCGACCTCACGCGGGCATTCGGTGACCGCAGCGACGATACCCCATGGCGGCGCCGGCCTTTTGCGGCAATGGCTGGAGGCGGAGGCGGGCGTGACGCTGGGCATAGGGCTCGGCATGGCGCTTCCGCATGAGCCGGCCTATGGCGACTATCTGCGCATCGGTCATATGGGGCATGTCAACGCTCATATGGTGATGGGCGTGCTGGGGACGATGGAGGCAGGGTTGAATGCGACAGGGATCGGGCGCGGGTCTGGCGCCCTGGAAGCGGCGGCAAGGGCGCTGGCAGAACCCTGAGGCTCGCTCAGGATCTTCCCTTTTAGGTGGAACCAGGATGGCTCCCACCGCGATGCCATCCCAACGTCGCACCGCACCGGAGCGCCAGCGCCTATCCTGAGATACCTGGATATGGGTCCCGGCCCGCGCCGGGATGACATCGTGAGCCGGGATACATCTCGATACGCCAAAGGCGAAAACCCTAGACGGTGAAGACCTCGCGGCGGAGTTCGTCCCAGCTGGCCTGATCGGGCGCGACGACGAGGCCGCCTTCGAGGTCGGTGGGGCGATAGAGCGAGCCATCGAACTTGGCAACATGGGCGCCCGCCTCGCGCATGATCAGCGCGCCGCCAACATGATCCCAAGGCATGAGCTTGTTATACATGAGGAAATGCACATTGCCGCCGGCCGCAAAGCGGTATTCGTGGCCCGCACAGCGGTAATTGGCGAACATCTTGACCTTGGCCAGATTGCCCATGACGGTCCGGCGCAGTTCGCCCGGCAGGTAGGTCGTGGAAGCCAGACCGCCCATTTCGGACAGCGGAACCGGCGCTGCGAATTTCTGACGAATACGGCGGCCATCGGGGAAAATCTGCCAGGCGCCGCAACCGCGTTCGGCCATGAGAAAATCGTCGCCCATCGGGTCATAGATGATCCCGGCGACCGGTTCGCCATTTTGAACGACAGCGGCCATGACGGCGAAAAGCGGCAGACCGCCGGCGAAATTGGCCGTGCCATCGACGGGATCGACATAAATGACGGTGCGGTCCTCAAGAGCCGATTGCAACAGGCGCGGATTGGCGGCTACAGCCTCTTCGCCAATCACCAGCGTCTGCGGCGAATGATCGTTGATCGCGGCGGTAATGACCCGCTCGGCATTGGTATCGGCCTCGGTGACCAGATCGAATGCGCCGCTTTTGGTCTGGACCATCCCCTCGTCGAGCCGACGGAAGCGCGGCAGGATTTCCTCCTGCGCGGCCTGGCGAAGGATAGCGGCGAGGCGATCGATATTCATGAGGCGGTCAGTCCTTGGTCCTGGGGGATAGGCCTGCAAAATCGAACAGGCGTGCGTCGAGCATATGGCTGGGATTGATATTGCCCAATGCGCGGATCATCACATCCTTGCGGCCGGGCATGGCTTTTTCCATGTCTGATAGCATGGCTTTGGTGACATTGCGTTGCAGCCCGTCCTGGCTGCCGCAGAGGTCGCAGGGAATGATGGGGAAAGCCATGGCGTCCGAAAACCGCTGCAGGTCTTCCTCGGCGCAATAAATGAGCGGGCGGAGCACTTCCAGGTCGCCCTCGTCATTGACCAGCTTGGGCGGCATGGCGGCGAGCTTGCCACCATGAAACAGGTTCATGAAGAAGGTTTCGAGACTATCGTCGCGGTGATGGCCGAGGACCAGGGCCGTACACCCCTCCTCACGCGCGATGCGGTAAAGATTGCCGCGGCGGAGGCGCGAGCAGAGCGAGCAATATGTGGCGCCGGCCGGCAGCTTGTCGGTGACGATAGAATAGGTGTCCTGATATTCGATGCGGTGCGGAATGCCCAAGCCTTCGAGATAGGCCGGCAGGATATGCTTGGGGAAATTGGGCTGGCCCTGATCGAGATTGCAGGCGAGCAGTTCGACAGGCAGCAGACCGCGCCATTTGAGATCGAGCAACAGGGCCAACAGACCGTAGGAATCCTTGCCCCCCGACAGGGCCACCAACCACTTGTCACCCGGTCGCACCATGCCGAATTTGTCCAGCGCCTCGCGCATATTACGGATCAGACGCTTGCGCAGCTTGTTGAACTCGACCGAGCGCGGCGCATTGGCATAGACGGGATGCGCGCCGGTTTCGGTATCGTCTTCAAGGACGGGGGTATCCATCGCCACGCTCATGGCAAAACTCTCACTTGGTCGGTCGGCTAGCTGATAACGCCGATGCGCGCCGATGGAAAGGCAAAGCGGCGGTGCACAACCTTACCAAAGATTAACTTCCGCTCCTTGATTTACGCGCTTTGTGGCAGTTGGATGGGGTCCTTATATGCACCCTCTGGAGTCTCAAGGTGTTCCGCTCATTTTTCCCCGCCCCAAAACTGTTCTTTTCATCCGCCGCACTCTGGCTTCTGGCCACGGTGCTGATCTGGTTTGCCATCGGCGAGCCCATCCGCAGCGTCATCAGCATCGACCGCTTTACCCATCCGGTCGCCGCAGCATCGGCCGAGCCGCCACCGAGCGCGATCGATACCTCGGCCACACCACCGCCGGTGGTGGGGGATGATCAGGCCAATCCCAATGCGCCGGCAAGCACGGAAAGCGAAGCGCCTGCCACGCCGAACCCAACGGCGGCCGCCGAAGCGGGATCGCATCTCAATTTCCTGACCGCCGAGCGCGTCTGGCTCTACCAGTACGTCCTGATGGTGGCCTTCGTTTTCTGCGCCTTCTGGTACTTCTACAAGCGCAATGAATGGTATTGGTGGTCGGTCGTTTCCTCGACGATCATCCTGCTGATCATCTATTTCCAGGTGCAGGTTTCGGCCTTCGTCAACGAATGGTCGGGGGCGTTCTTCAACACGATCCAATTGGCGCTCACCCAACCGGGATCGGTGACACCGGAGCGGCTCTACGGCCTGACCTGGACAATCGTGCTGGTCACCATTCCAGTGGTCATCGTATCTGTGGGCCTGGCCTTCTACACCTCGCACTACGTGTTCCGGTGGCGCAAGGCGATGAACTTCTACTACATGGAATACTGGCCGCAGATCCGTCACATCGAAGGCGCGGCGCAGCGCGTTCAAGAGGACACGATGCGCTTTGCCCAAATCATGGAAGACCTCGGCACAGCCTTCTTCGACTCTCTGATCACGCTGGTAGTCTTCCTGCCCCTGCTGTGGACGCTCTCATCCAATATCAGCGAATTGCCGCTCTTCGGCTCGGTGCCGGGCGGACTGATCTGGGTGGCCCTTCTGGGAGCGGCGGCTGGCACTGCGCTACTAGCCGTCGTCGGCATCAAGCTTCCGGGCCTCAACTTCGCCAATCAGCGCGTCGAGGCCGCGTATCGTAAAGAGCTGGTGCTGGGCGAGGAATTCGAGGATCGGGCGCAACCGCCCACCATCCGAGAGCTCTTTGCCGGCGTGCAGAAGAACTATTTCCGCCTCTATTTCCACTACACCTACTTCAACCTGGCGCGCTACGGCTACACCAACATGGTGGGCTATGTGCCGCTGCTGGTCATGGCCCCGTCCATCCTGGCGGGCACGCTGACCATGGGCCTTTACCAGCAGATACAGATCGCCTTCGGGCAGGTCTTCGGTTCATTCCAATTCTTCGCCCGCGCCTGGACGGTGATCGTGGAACTACAGTCGGTGGTGATGCGCCTTCGCAAGTTCGAGAGCTACATTCCCAAGGACCAGGAGCCGGTCAAGATCAGCGTCAGCGACGCCGCACCATCGGCGTAAGGCCTTGTGCCCGCCATCACCTCGCTTTCACCTCCCTCCCCACACGGGGAGGGAGGTGAAAGGCCGATGCGGCCGGGTTCATGAATCCCGTAGAATTTTCAGCAACTCCGGCACCAGCTGTGGACGGGCAATCAGATAACCCTGCACTTCGGTGACGCCCAGTTCGCGCAGGGCTGCGAGTTCGGCATCCGTCTCGACGCCCTCGGCCACGATCACCGTGCCGGTGCGGCGCGAAAATTCGGCCAGAGCAGCGGCCATGGCGTGGCGGACCGGGTCCTTGTCGAGACCGCGCGTCAGGCTGATGTCGAGCTTGACGACATCGGGCCGCATCATCAGCACGTGGCGCAGGCTGGAATAGCCGGCGCCGGCATCGTCAATCGCCACTTTCATGCCTTTGGCGCGCAAAGGCGCCAAAGCACGCAGGATGGGCTCGTAATCGGCCACCGGCTCATGCTCGGTAATCTCGATGACGATCCTTTTGGGATCGAATGTATCAAGGACGCGCGCGAGGTCGGGGGAGACAACCGTGTTGGGCGATATGTTGACGTGAATGCCGAGCGTATCCGGCAGGTCGCGGGCCCGCTGAAGCGCGCGGCGTAGCGCCACCAGCTCCAGCATCTCGCCCATGCCGGCCTCATTGGCTTCCGCAAACCACACATCGGGCGTGCGGCGCGGCTCGGTCGCAAACCGCGACAGGGCCTCGACACCGATAATGGTGTCATCGCGCAGCCGCAGGATCGGCTGGAAGACGATCTGCGGATCGCCGGAAAATATCGCGGCGTGAACCCGTTCCGTCATCTGTTCGAGGCGCTCGTCGCGGGCGACGTCTTCGTGCATTTCGCGCGCAATGAGGCGGCTGAACGTATGCATCAGCTCCAGTTCCGGCTCGCCCAGCTCGGGCATGGCCCGATGGCTGAAGCAACAGAACGTGCCATAGACACGACCGTTTTCGAGCCGGATGGGCACGCTGAGATGGGCCCCGATGGGAATGGAGGCGGTTTCGGCAATGGTCATGGCCAGCGGCACGCGGCTGGTATCGGCGATCAATTCTGGCAGACGCCCGGCCACGACATGCTGACAATAGCCCGCGGCAATGGGCAGCACGGCCCCGACTTCCACGCCGGCCACCTGATGGGCTGCGTCGACATTGCGAAAAATCCGGCTGGAGCCCAGGAACTGGGTGACGAAGGCGATATCCATGCGCAGGTGCTGGCGGATCGATCGCAGGACACGGCTGATGCTTTCGGCAACCTGTGGGGAGATCGTCATGGGCCGCTTGTCGGCCACAATCGATCCGTCATCCGTCACCCAGCCCGTCTGCTTGCGCCCCATGCCCCTGCCTGTCCCTAAACACCCCTTGGATGAGAAACGCACAAAGGCGTTCCGACTCGTCAGAAGGAGAAGCAATTCTGACGCGGATGGCAATAGGCGTAAATGCAAAAGGGCCGCT
>VFQU01000452.1_pt1 | contig 37016 bp, 32 predicted proteins | sample 3512311 | NCBI WGS metagenome assembly VFQU01 (sample SAMN10412377, study PRJNA504923) | tailings metagenome | isolation source: Relicate 3 Philex TSF3 active mining site | place: Philippines: Tuba, Benguet | collected 2017-08-29
GGCAAGGAAATTGGGATCGCCCAGCGCATTGCCGATCGGCGAGAACGCCGGACCGATCCCGCCGACCGGGAAGCAATCGAGATCGACCGCATCGAGGTTCATGAAGCCGGTGGTCGAGGTCAGTTTGACGGCATCGGAAATCTTGAGATTGGCAAGCAGGCGGCCAAACCAGATATCCGCCTGATTGAACGGCACGCCATTGCGCCCGTTGGCCCGTGAATTGCCCGGCACCGGCCCGCTCAGCGGAGGCGCGGCGTCGGGCAGCACGTAGAGATTGTCGCGGAAGTTGCAATCATACCCGGGATTGATCCCCACCACCCCGCCAAGCAGCCAAAACGGATCGGGCCGCCCGTTGGCCCCGCAAAACACATCCGAATGCTGGATCCCGCCATCGCCCTCGTTGCGCAGATATTGCACCTTGAGGTTGGCATCGAAGATGCTCGACGGCTCCCAATCGAGCGTCAGGCGGGTAATCAGGCTCGATTGCCCGCGAAACCGGCCATTGGCGTTGTTGAGCCCGGGGCGCATTTCGATCACGCGTTCGATATCGTTCCACTGCGCGGCAAGGCGAATGCCGAGCGTGTCGGTGAGCGGGCCAGAGACAAAGCCATTGAGCAGATAGCCGCGCTCTTCGAATTCGTAATTGCCGGTAAGGCCAATCTGCCAGTCGGGCGTGGGATCGGCGGTCTGAAGCGCAAACACCCCGGCGGTGGCCGACTTGCCGAAATAAAGCGATTGCGGGCCTTTGAGCACATCGACCTGCTTCATGTCGAAAAAGCCCGCCTGCACCAGCCGCATCGTGGAAAGCTGGACGCCGTCGAAATCGAAGGCCACCGCGCTGTCGAAAGCGGCCGAGAGGTTGGACGAGCCAACCCCGCGCAAGCTGAGCTGGCCGCCAGAACCGGAACCGCCGACCTGCACCTGCAAAGTGGGCACGCGCGAGGAAATCGCCGAGACCTGATTGATCACGAACTTGTCCAGCGTATCGCCGCTGACCGAGGTGATGGTGACGGGCACTTCCTGAAGCGATTCGTTCTGGCGCCGCGCCTGCACGATGATGACGCGTTCCTCGCTATCGCTGCGGGCGGCGGCGGCTGGATCTTCTGCGTCCTGTGCCCATGCGGCTTGCGGCGAGCCCAGGGCGGCAAGCGCGCCAGCGCTCGCCAGCAAGCCGCCGCGCAGGCGGCCCGCGCGCATGGCAGGCGCAGCTTTGCTGTCGGTGATGATCATGGTGCTCTCTCTCCCAGTAAGCTCCGGCTTTGCACCGGGTGCCAATCCCCTCCTGCCGCTACGGCACGCTGGCTTTCGCAGGTGTGCAGATGGTTAAGGGAGTTCGCCTGAAAGGCTCTGCTAGCAAAACGGCTAGGCAGCCTGCAAAACCGCGACATTTGCGCCACAGCTCCCAGAAATCCCGGGTTCCGTAGCGTCCGCGCGAGGGGGTACTTGCGCGCTTTTGACAGTGGTGCGCGCGGCGGTCAGCAATAGGCTCACCGCGATAAGAGACGCTTTTGGGAGAGAGCCATCGTGGGCAGAGTTGCGGGCAAGGTGGCGCTTGTCACCGGCGGGGCGATGGGCCTGGGCAAGGCCGATTGCGAGGCGCTGGCGCGCGAAGGGGCGACAGTGATCGTCACCGATCGCGAGGTGGAACTTGCCCATCACGTTGCGACCAGCATCGGCGGCGATGCCATGGCGCTTGATGTCACCCGCGAGAATCAATGGATCGAGGTGATGCGCGCTGTGCAAGAACGCCACGGCGGGCTGGATATCCTTGTCAACAATGCGGGCAACGTGATCTTTGAAAGCATCGAGGATTGCTCGCTCGATCATTTCCGTCTGCATCTCGATATTCATGTCGTGGGCACCTTTCTCGGGTGCAAATATGCCGTTCCCCTTATGAAGCATCGCCATCAGACGCAGGGCGGGGCCGGTTCCTCGATCATCAACATGGCATCGACCGCGGCTTTGCTCGGCTATGGTAATATCCCTGCCTATGCCGCTGCCAAGGCCGCGATCACCGGGATCACCCGCAGCCTTGCGATGGATTTTCAGGACAAGGGCTATGGCATCCGCGTCAATGCGCTGGCGCCAGGCGGGATTGAAACGCCGATGGTGATGGGGGTATCGGGCCGGGCGGGCACAAGCCCGATTGATATTCCCGAAGGCCCGCTTGCTGCCGATGCGCTGGGCCACCCCAAGGATGTGGCGGGCTGCGTGCTGTTTCTGGCCAGTGACGAGGCGCGGTTTTTGAATGGCCTGACGATCCCGGTGGACAATGGCCTCAACGCACGCCCCCACCACTGAGGAGGCCGAACAGCCCGGTGGCTACCGCTGGTATGTGCTGTCACTGCTGACGCTGACGAGCCTGTTCAGCGTGGCCGACCGGCTGGTGTTCGGCATTCTGGTTGAGGACATCAAGGCCGAGTTTGCGCTTTCCGATTTCGAGCTGGGCTTGCTCGGCGGGCTGGCGTTCTCGGCGGTTTATGTCTTCGCAGGCTTTCCCGCCGCGCGGCTGGCGGATCGTTCGACCCGCAAGAATATCGTGGCAGCGGCAATCTCTTTCTGGAGCCTGATGACAGCGGCCTGCGGGCTGGCAACCGGGTTCTGGACGCTGTTCCTCGCGCGCACCGGGGTGGGCGTGGGCGAGGGCTGTTCGGGGCCTTCATCGCAAAGCCTGATCGCGGATTTCTTTGCCCGCCATGAACTTGCCAAAGCGATGGGGTTCCTGACGCTGGGATCAACGCTGGGGACGGCTTTCGGGCTGCTGGTCGGCGGCCAGTTGGCTGAGATATTCAACTGGCGCTGGGCTTTCATCCTGATGGGCCTGCCGGGCCTGCTGATCGGCGCGGTGCTGTATCTGACCGTGCGCGAGCCCAAACGCGGGCGGTTTGCCCCGCCGGGATCGAGCATCACGCAGCGCCCTCTGGGTGAGACGGTGCGAAGCCTTGTCACCAACCGCGTGTTCATGGGCCTTGCCGTGGGCTGGGCGGTGCAGATCATGATCGGCTATGCGCTCGCCTTCTGGATGGCGGCAGTGATGCTGCGCCAGTTCGATATCTCCACCGGCGATGTCGGGATTTATCTGGGGCTCGCCTTTGTTCTGGGCGGGATACCGGGGCCGATTCTGGGCGGTTACCTGACACAGGTGATGACCAATCGCGACGAGCGCTGGCGCGCGCTGGTGCCGGGGGTGACGACTTTGGGCTGCGTTGCGCCGCTCGCTGTCAGCCTCGGTTCGGAAGGCTTCTGGCCGTTTCTTGCATGGTTTGCGCTCGCCTATGGGATTTATGTGGCAAGCCAGGCGGGGGTCATGTCGGGAATACAGGCGGCGGTCGAGCCGTCGGAGCGCGGCTTTGCCGTCGCCATCGCGCTGTTCTTCAACAATCTGGTCGGCCAGGCGCTCGGCCTCGCCGTGGTCGGCGCGGTAAGCGACGGGCTGGTGCCAACCTATGGCGAAGGCGCGCTGTCGGCGGCGGTGTTTGGGGTATGCCTCGTCTCGGGCGTGCTGGCGATGGGGGTGTTCATCTGGACGGCGCTCCAGATGCGCCCCAGCGGCTATCTGGCGCGGATGGGGAGGGAGTAGGTCTCTCTCTCAAAATCCCGGATGGATGGACATCGCCCCGCCATCCACGAGCATTTCCGCGCCCGTCATGAAGGGGCATTCATCGCTCGCCAGAAAGGCGATGGCGGCAGCGGTTTCGGCGGGATCGCCCAGCCGCTTGAGCGGCGACATCGCAGCAGCGGCGGCCAATAATCCCGGCATTTGCGCCTCGGCGGCATCGAGAATCCCGGTATGGGTTGCGCCGGGGATCACGGTGTTGCAGCGGATATTGAGCCCCGCCCTGGCGCACCATGCAGCTACCGATTTCGACAGCACCCGCACCGCGCCCTTGCTCGCCGAATAGGGCGCATCGCTCGGCAAGGGGGCAATCGCGGTGGTTGAGGCGACGTTGATGATCGCGCCTTTGGCCCCGCCCGGGTTCGCCCGCATCGCTGCGATGGCGGCGCGGCAGCCCGCCATCGTGCCGGTGAGATTGACCGCGAGCGTGCGGTCCCAGGCGGCGAACATCGCCTCGTCATCGAGATCGCCAATCCCTGCGCCCGAGACCATCCCGGCATTGTTCACAAGGATATCGAGCCGTCCGTAAGCCTCGACTGCTTGGGCCACAATCTGCGGCCACAAGGCGCGGTCGGCCACATCCTGCGCGGCGAACAGCGCGCCTGCTTCAGCGCAGAGCGCTTGCCCCCGCGCCGCGTCAACATCGGTGCCGAGCACGTCTGCTCCGTCTGCCCGCAGCCGCCTGACTGTCGCCGCGCCAATCCCGCTGGCGCAGCCGGTGACGATGGCGACCTTTCCCGACAGATCGGGCATTATTCGCTCTGTTGCCAGATAGCAGCGCTCGGCCGTGCATTGTGAAGCGCGATGAAGCGAGCAAGGTTATCGGTGCCTTCGGGCAGTTTCCAGCCCACCGTGAAACCGAAATTGGCAAAGCAGAAGATGATCAGATCGGCAAAGGTAAAGCGGCCAATCGCGAAATTGTCCTTCGTCCCCAGCGCCGCATCAAACCAGCGCCACTTGGCATCGGCCATCGCTGATAATTCCGCGCCTGCCTCGGAAGAGACCACTGCCATGCGGGGCGCGAACATCGGGCGGCCCGCCCCTGCGCGGAAACCCATTGTCATCGGCACGACGACTTCCTGATCGAACAGGCGCGCCCATTTCCTCACCTCGGCGCGCTGCGCCGGCGTTTGCCCGAACAGGTTGGGCGCTGGGTGCAGTTCCTCGATGAATTCGCAGATCGGCCAGCTTTCGGTAAGGCAGGTGCCATCCTCCAGCTCAAGCGTCGGGGTGGTGCCAAGCGGGTTTTTCGCGGTGTAATCCGCGCGCGTGCGGTTCTCGCCCGCGATGATGTCATAGTGGATGCGCTCAAAATCCGTGCCTTCCGTGAGCCCCTTCTCCATCAGGAACATGCGCGCAAGGCGCGGATTGGGGCCAAGGCTGGAATGCAGTTTCATCATCGCAAAAGCTCTCCCATGGGCGTATTTTTGTGGCACCTTAGGCAACGAGCCGCATCGCGCCACCCTCAAAAAGCGCGGGGTAAAATGGCGCCTGTGAAGCCCGCGCAATTGCGCTTGCAAGGTGGCGCTGTATTGCTCATCTAAGGCACCATGGAAATCGCCGCCGCCAGCCCCGCATCATCCCCGCTTGCTCCGCCCGATGATGAGGCCGCGCTCACCCGCCTTCATCCCAATTACCCATGGGCCTTGCGGGTGCAGATGCTCGGAACATGGGTGCCCCTGGTGATCGGGGCGCTGGTGCTGGAATTTGTGGCGAAAGAGGTTATCGCCGAGAAGCCCGATGCCGCATTCCTTGCGATGGTGCCGCAGGGCGCGCTGTCGGGCACGGTGATGCTGCTGGCGCTGCTGGCGCTGATCTTCCTGCCGCAGCGACGTTACAATGCGCGCGGGTATCACATGAGCGCGGATCGCCTGCGCGTCGTGCGCGGGGTCTTGTGGCATTCGGATACGGTGGTGCCGTTTGGCCGGGTGCAGCATATTGATGTGCATCAGGGCCCGGTCGAACGCTTTTTCGGGCTGGCGACGCTCACGCTGCACACGGCAGGCAATCACAATGCCTCGGTGCATCTGCCGGGGCTGAGCGGTGATCTGGCGCGGCAAATGCGCGAGGATATCCGCGCCCATATCAAGCGCGAGAGCCTGTGACCGCACCGCGCCGCACCGCGCCGCTCAGCGTGCTGGCAGGCGCGCTCGGCAGCATCCAGAACGCGGTATTGCCCGCGATTGCGATTGCCTTTTCCGGGGTTGGCGGTTCGGGGCGCTTTGCGCTTGCCATCGGGGTCGGGTTGGCGGCAGCTTTGATCGGCAGTGCTGTCAGCTATCTGGGCTGGCGGCGCTTTACCTATATCGTGGGCGAGGCCGATATTCGCGTGGAAAGCGGGATCATCAGCCGCACCGCGCGTTCGGTGCCTTATGAGCGCATTCAGGACGTAAGCTTGGCCGAGCCGCTGCTGGCGCGGCTGGTCGGGCTGGTGGCGGTGAAGTTCGAAACCGGGGCGGGCGGGGCAGAAGACCTCACCCTTGCCTATGTCACCGGCGCAGAGGCTGCGCGCCTGCGCCAATTGGTGCGCGAACGGCGCGAGGAAAGCGTTGAGGGTGTCGCAGCGCGCGATGGCGATGCGATTGCGCCTGCCCCTGCCCCTGCCGAGCAGGCGGCAGGCGATGTGCTGTTCGCGATGGAGCCGCAGCGGCTGGTCACTTTCGGGCTGTTCGAATTTTCGCTCGCGGTGTTCGCGGTGCTCGGCGGCTTGCTGCAATATGCCGATAATATTCCGGGCCTTGATGTGTGGAACGTCAAGCTGTGGCAGCGCTGGCTTGATGAACAGGGCAGCACTGTCGCCGCGATCGGCCCGCTGGCGCAGGCATTGGCGGCGGTTGCCGGGCTGCTGGGGCTGGCGGTTATCGGCTTTGCAACGGGGCTTGCGCGCACCATCGCGCGCGAATGGGGCTTTGCGCTTACCCGCACGCCGCGCGGTTTTCGCAGGCAGCGCGGTCTGTTCACCCGCACCGATGTGGTGATGCCTGCCCACCGCGTGCAGGCGTTGGAGATCGGCAGCGGGATCGTGAGATATCGCTTTGGCTGGCATTCGCTGAGCTTTGTGAGCCTTGCGCAGGACAATGAAAGCACCAGCCACGCCGTCGCGCCCTTTGCGACGATGGACGAGATCGCGCCGATTGCCGCAGCGGCGGGTTTCCACCTGCCTGACGAAAGCACCGACTGGCAGCGCGCCAGCACCGCCTATCGCAATGATCGGATCGCAGGCGCTGCATTGCTGTTCGTCGTGCTGGCTGCGATGCTCGCAGCGCTGGCGCCTTTCGGCTGGTTTCTGATCCCGCTCGGCGCAGCGCTCGTGGCGGGTGTGGTGGTGGTTTACGAATGGGAATTCCGCCGCCGCCACGCGATAGATCAAGGCCAGATCTATGCGATGCACGGCCTGCTTGCTCCGCACAGCCAGATCGCCAAGCGGCTCAAGCTGCACTCGGTCGAGATCGCGCAAGGCCCGCTTGCCCGGCTTCGCGGCTATGCCACCTTGCATCTTGGTCTTGCGGGCGGCGAGCTGGCGATCAGGGGCCTGCCGCTCGCGCGCGCCCGCGAATTGCGCGCGCTTGTGCTCGATACCGTGTGCGCGGCGGATTTCTCGCGGATTTAGGCTGGCACGCCGCGCGACGGGCGGATAAGGCGGGCGCCTTGTCATGAGCCACGCCCGCCTGTTCCTTTCCGATAATGCGGCGCCCGTCCACCCTGCCGTGTGGGCGGCCATGCAGGGTGCAGACCATGCCGACAATCCCTATGACGGCGATGCATTCTCGGCTGAACTTGATGCGCGTTTCGCCGCGCTGTTCGGGCGCGAATGCGCTGCGCTCTGGGTGGCGACGGGGACGGCGGCGAACTGCCTCGCGCTGGCGACAATGTGCGCGCCCCACGGCGGGGTGGTGTGCCATGCCGAGGCGCATATCGAGGTGGATGAAGGCGGCGCGCCGGGGTTTTTCCTCCACGGCGCCAAGCTGATGCTGGCCGCTGGTGAGGGCGCAAAGCTCACCCCCGCAGACATTGCTGCCGTGATCGATCCCATCCGCAATGACGTGCATCAGGTGCAGCCCCACGCGGTCGCGATCACGCAGGCGAGCGAATATGGCCGCAGCTATACGCCCGCCGAACTGGCCGCGCTTGGCGCCTTTGCGCGTGAGCGCCGCTTGGGCCTCCACATGGACGGAGCGCGCTTTGCCAATGCGGCAGCATTCCTTGGCGGCAGCGCGAGCGATGCCGCGCGCAAGGCGGCAGGCCCGGTCGATAGCCTCGCTTTCGGCTTCATCAAGAACGGCGGGATGGGGGCAGAGGCTGTGGTGCTGTTCGATCCCGAAGCGGCGGCGCAAGTGCGCTATCGCCGCAAGCGTGCCGGGCACCTGCAATGCAAGGGCCGCTATCTTGCTGCGCAGATCATTGCGATGCTCGATGATGATGTGTGGCTTGCCAATGCCACCCACGCCAATGCCGCCGCCGCCGAGATTGCCAGCGCTTGCCCGGATCGCCTGATGCACCCCGTGGAAGCGAATGAGCTGTTCGTGCGCCTCTCGGATGCCGAGCGCGACGCGCTGCGCGCGCAAGGTTTTGCCTTCTATGACTGGGGCGCAGGCGCCGCGCGCTTCGTGACGGCATGGAATACGCGCGACGAGGACGCGGGCGCGCTGGCCAGGGCGATCGCCGCGCTATGAGCCAAGCCTCTGAGGCGGCCGGTCCGCCCTCCATGCTCAGCACCCGCGTGCTGATCCCCTTCATGCTGACCGGCACGATCTGGGGTTCGACCTGGTTCGTCATCACCGGCCAGATCAGCGACGTGCCTGCCGCATGGGGCGTGTTCTACCGCTTTTTGCTGGCCACGCCCGCGCTGTTTGCGGTGGCGGTGCTGATGAAGAACCGGCTGCGCTTGACGCGGCCCGAGCACCTTCTGGCGCTCGGCGTCGGGATCGCGCAATTCAGCGGCAATTTCCTGTTCGTATATAACGCGGAACGCTTCATCACCTCAGGCATCGTGGCAGTGATGTTTGCGCTCTTGATGGTGCCCAATGCGCTGTTTGCGCGCATCTTTATCGGCGAACGCGTGCAGGGCGGATTTATCACCGGCAGCGTGGTGGCGATTGCCGGGGTGGCGCTGCTGCTGGTGCACGAATGGGAGGTCGCACCGCTCGGCGGCAATGTTGCACTGGGGATTGCGCTGGCGATTGGCGGGATGCTGTCGGCTTCGCTCGCCAATGTGGTGCAGGCCAATCCCACCGGGCGCGGCGTGCCGATGGTGAGCCTGCTGGCCTGGGCGATGCTCTATGGCACGCTGTTTGATCTGGGCTTTGCATGGCTGACTGCCGGGCCCCCGCCGCTGCCGACCGCGTGGGAATTCTGGGCGGGGACGGCTTACCTTGCGATCATCGGATCGGTGGTGACCTTCCCGCTGCATTACAATCTGGTGCGCGAAATCGGGGCTGGCAAGACGGCCTATAATGGCATCGTGACAGTATGTGTGGCGATGTTGCTGTCCACCCTGTTCGAGGGATATCAATGGACCGCTTTGGCGGCGGCCGGGGCGGTGCTGGCGCTGATCGGCATGGGGCTGGCGCTGAGGTCAAGGCAGCGCCGCTAAGCCCTCGACATAGGTGGGATAGAGCGGCTGCCATCCCAGCACCCGCTTGGCCTTGCCGTTGGCGACGCGGCGGTTTTCGGCGTAGAAGCCGCGCGCCATTTCGGAGAGATTGGCTGCTTCCAGCGTTTCCAGCGGCGGCAGCGGCAGGCCGAGCAACCGGCAGGCGTGTTCGGTCACTTCATTGCCGCTGCACGGCAGATCATCGCCGAGATTATAGGCCCCCGGCGGCGTGTCCTGCATCATCGAGGCAACCACCCCGCTGACAATGTCATCGACATGGATGCGGCTGAACACCTGACCCGGGAGATCGATGCGCCGCGCCTGTCCGCTGCGCACCCGGTCGAGCGCCGAGCGCCCCGGGCCATAGATGCCCGGTAGGCGGAATACCCGCGCGCCCATGTTCAGCCACGCGAGATCGGCTTCGGCGCGGGCATTGCGGCGGCCTGCGCCGGTCTCGGCAATCGTGGGCGTTGCCTCGTCCACCCACGCGCCCTGCCGGTCGCCATAGACGCCGGTGGAGGAGAGGTAGAACAGCGCTTTGCCGCGCAAGGCATTGCCATAGGCGGCCAGCACCGGATCGGCTCCGCTGGCGCGTTCAGGTGGGACGGAGGAGAGGATGTGGCTTGCAACGCCGATCGCCGCGCGCACCGCATCCTGATCGCCAAAATCCAGATTGCCCGCGCGCCCTGTCGCATCGACCCTCCAGCCATGTGCGCGCACCCTCTCGGCTACGCGGCTTGCGGTGTATCCCAGCCCGAAAATCAGCAAATGCGCCATGAGCCGCCTCATGCGGTTGGACAGGGGCGCGAATCAATCTAAATCGTCACCCCATGGACAGTCTTGCATCACCCCCCACCGCCGAAGCCCCCGCCATCATCCACCGCGAGGATTACGCGCCGTTCCCCTGGAACGTGCCGACCACGCGGCTCGATTTCCAGCTGGGCCTTGCCGCCACGCGCATCACCGCGACCCTCAGCCTTGAGCGCAATCCCAAGGCGGCGCCTTCGCCGGAGCTTCGCCTCAACGGCGATGGCCTTACGCCGCTCAGCGTGGCAGTGGACGGCGCAGACGCCGCTTGGCGCATGGATGGCCCCGATCTTGTCCTCACCTTGCCGGGCGAGGCGCATGAGGTCGCAATCGTCACCGCAATCGACCCCAGCGCCAACACGCAATTGATGGGGCTCTATGCCTCGGGCGGGATGCTGTGCACCCAGTGCGAGGCCGAAGGCTTCCGCCGCATCACCTTTTTCCCGGATCGGCCCGATGTGCTCTCGACCTATTCGGTCCGCATGAGCGGCGACAAGACGGCTTTCCCGGTTCTGCTGTGCAACGGCAACCGCGTGGGCGAGGGCGAGGGTGCGGATGGCACCCACTGGGCCGAATGGCACGATCCCTGGCCCAAGCCGTCTTACCTCTTTGCGCTTGTCGCAGGCGATCTGGTCGCCAATTCCAGGCCTTTCGTCACCCGTTCGGGCCGCGAGGTCGAATGCAACATCTGGGTGCGCCGCGAAGACCTTGCCCGCACCGATCACGCGCTCGAATCGCTCCACCGCTCGATGACATGGGATGAGGACGTGTTCGGCTGCGAATATGACCTTGATCTCTACAACATCGTTGCCGTCTCCGATTTCAACATGGGGGCGATGGAGAACAAGGGGCTGAACGTCTTCAACACGAAATATGTGCTGGCCGATCCCGATACCGCCACCGATGCCGATTTCGACGCGGTCGAGGGCGTGATCGCGCATGAATATTTCCACAACTGGTCGGGCAACCGCGTGACCTGCCGCGACTGGTTCCAGCTCAGCTTGAAGGAAGGCTTCACCGTGCTGCGCGATCAGCTGTTCTCGCAGGATATGCGGGGCGAGGCGGTGAAGCGCATTGAGGATGTGCGGATTTTGCGCGGCGCGCAGTTCCCCGAGGATGCCGGGCCATTGGCCCACCCGATCCGGCCCGATTCTTACCGCGAGATCAGCAATTTCTATACAGCCACGGTCTATAACAAGGGCGCGGAAGTCATCCGCATGATGCGCAGCATGGCCGGGGTCGCACGGTTCCGCGCTGGCACCGATCTCTATTTCGCGCGCCACGACGGGGAGGCTGCGACCTGCGAGGATTTCGTGCGCGCCATCGAGGAAGGCGCGGGGCTCGATCTCACCCAGTTCCGGCTGTGGTATTCGCAGGCGGGCACGCCGCGCGTGCGGGTGGCGAGCACAGTTGAAGGTGACACGCTGGCGCTTACGCTCACCCAGACGATCCCGCCCACGCCCGGCCAACCCGACAAGCAGCCGATGGTTATTCCGCTGCGCGTGGCGGTGCATTCGCGCACCGCGGATGCCTTGGGCAAAGAGCAGCTGATCGTGCTCAATGAGGCCAGCCAGACCTTCCACTTGCCGCTCGCAGGCGGCGATCCGGTGGTCTCGATCAATCGCGGCTTTACCGCGCCGGTGGTGATCGAACGTGCGCTTGAGGCGCAAGACCTCGTGTTTCTGGCCGCGCGCGATGATGATCCCTTTGCGCGTTTCGAGGCCTTGCAGGAACTGGCGGTGAGCCATCTCGTGGCGGTGGCTGCGGGCACGCTTGGCGATGCCGAAAAGGCAGCGGGTGAGGCGGCATTCATCGGCGCGATGCAGGCAATCCTCACCGACAGCGCATTGGATGATGCGATGCGCGGCGAATTGATGATGCTGCCTTCAGAGACCTATCTGTTCGAAGTGATGGCGAGCGGCGAGCGCAAGGCCGATCCCGGCGCGATCCACGCCGCGCGTGAAGGGCTGAAGGCGGCCATCGGCAGCGCTTTGGCCGCGGAACTCGCCGCGCTCCACGCCCGCGCAAGTGCTGCCGCCTATGGTGATCCGAACGGGCGGGGGCTGCGCAAGGTCAAGACGCGGGCGCTTGTTTTCATTGCCGCAGCCGATCCCTCCAAAGCAGCGCAAATGGCTGCCGCGCAATATGACGCCGCCGACAACATGACTGATCGCCAGGGGGCGTTGATGGTGCTCGCCAGCCTCGATCATCCGCTGCGCGAGGAACGGCTGGCGCATTTCCTCAAGGCTTACGAGAATAACGCGCTGGTGGTGGACAAGTGGTTCACCCTGCAAGCGCTCTCGCTCCATCCGAACGTGATCGAACAGGTGCGCGCGCTGGCCCAGCACCCGCAATTCACCATCCGCAATCCCAACCGCGTGCGTTCGCTCCATATGGCCTTTGCAGGCAATCCCAAGGCATTCCACGAAGCGAGCGGAGAGGGGTATCGGATGATCGCCGATCTCATCCTCGAACTTGATCCGATCAATCCGCAGACGGCGGCACGCTTCGTCCCCTCGCTGGGGCGGTGGCGGCGGATCGAACAGGGGCGGGCTGCGCTGATGAAGGCAGAGCTTGAGCGGATCATGGCGGCGGGCAATCTGTCGCGCGATACCTTCGAACAAGTCAGCCGCAGTCTCGATGGCTGAGGCGGCCGCTTTCGATATCGCGCGCGCGCCCAACCTTTTGGGCGTGCCGCACGGGTTCTTCGGCAGCGCAGGCGGCGCGCATCAGTTCGGCTTCGGCGGGCCGGGCGATCCGACCGGGGTGCGCGCGCTGAGGGCAGCGGCGGCTGACGCGATCGTGCCGGGCGGCAGGCTGGCAGCGCCCCATCAGGTGCATTCGCCCGATGTGGTCACTGTCACCGAGGCTTGGGACGATGCCGCCGAAGGCCGCCCGGTGGCCGATGCGGTGGTCACCGCCACACCGAGCGTAGTGCTTGGCATTGTCACCGCCGATTGCGCGCCAGTGCTCCTGGCGGATCGGGACGCAGGGGTTGTCGGGGCCGCCCATGCCGGTTGGCGCGGCGCGCATGGCGGCGTGATCGCGGCGACAATTGCCGCCATGACGGCCCTTGGCGCGCGCCCTGGCAAAATTGTGGCTGCGATCGGGCCAACCATCGCGCAGGCCAGCTACGAGGTGGATGCGCGCTTGCGCGACCACTTCAACCCTTCCGAACACCGCCACTTCGCACCGGCCCCGATGCGCGATGGCAGCGCGCGCTGGCACTTTGATTTGCCGGGCTATGTTGCCGAAAAACTGGAAAATTGCGGGATCGGCACGATTCATGATCTGGCGCGGGATACTTTTGCGGATCCTGCGCGTTACCCCTCGTATCGCCGAGCCTCGTTGCGGCGCGAACCGGATTACGGACGTCTGATCAGTATGATCGCTCTGCCGTAATTTGGATCGCTTTGCGCCAAAGCGAAACCGGCATGCATAAAACACGGTTGGAATCTTGGTTGTTTGCCGTTAGGTGCCCCGCGTTCTGCCTGTGACGGGCCTGTTGTGCAGGTATTGTCGGAGGCGACAAGGGATCTAGCGTTTATCATTTCCGAAGCTCTGCCTGCGGGCGGATTTTCGGGCAGTTGAAAACCGCGCCGCGCATGGGGGTTGCTCCAGCGCGGCCAGATGAGCAGGATAACAAGACGATGGCTGACATGGGCGGCGCCGCTTCGGCAAACAGCGCCACGGAAATGTTGGAAGATGGCGTTCGCCGCCGCGACTGGATTCACGTTGCCGCGCTGAGCACGGCGGGGGTGGGCGTGGCTTCGGTGCTTATCCCTCTGGTGTCCCAGATGGCCCCGTCGGCTGACGTTCTGGCGGAAAGCACCACCGATGTCGATGTCGGCGCGATCCAGCCGGGCCAGAGCATCAAGGCGGTGTTCCGCAAGCAGCCGCTGTTCGTCAAGCGCCTGACCGCTGCGGAAATCGCCGCGGCCAAGAAGGACGATGGCGCCGCGATGCGCGATCCGGCCAAGCTTTCCGATCGCACCAAGGAGGGGCACGAGGATGTGCTCGTCACCATGGGCGTGTGCACTCACCTGGGCTGCGTCCCGCTGGGCGCAGCCGAAGGCGAGGCTAAGGGCGATTTCGGCGGCTATTTCTGCCCCTGCCACGGCTCGCACTATGATGTTGCTGGGCGCATCCGCAAGGGCCCGGCACCGCTCAATCTTGCCGTGCCGGAATACAAGTTCACGTCCGACACCGTCATCCGCGTCGGGTGACGCTGCGTAGCTGTTTCAAGAACATAATCGCCGTTCAACCGCAAACCGATCAATCCGAGGGAACGCCATGAGTTTCGCCTGGGCCAAGCAATATGAACCGAAGTCGCCGCTGACCAAGTGGCTGGACGAGAAGCTGCCGCTGCCGCGCCTCGTCTACAACGCTGTGGGGGCCGGCTATCCGGTGCCGCGCAACCTGAACTACATGTGGAACTTCGGCGTGCTTGCCGGGGTCTGCCTCATGATCCAGATCGTGACCGGCGTGATCCTTGCGATGCACTACGCGGCCAATGCGGGCGTTGCCTTCGCGACTGTTGAGCACATCATGCGCAACGTCAATTATGGCTGGATGCTGCGCTATGCTCACGCCAACGGCGCGAGCTTCTTCTTCATCGTTATCTACCTGCACATCTTCCGCGGCTTCTTCTACTCCTCGTACAAGGCCCCGCGTGAGATGATCTGGCTGCTTGGCGTGGTGATCTTCCTTCTCATGATGGCGACTGCCTTCATGGGCTATGTGCTTCCCTGGGGCCAGATGAGCTTCTGGGGCGCGCAGGTGATCACCGGTCTGTTCAGCGCGATCCCGCTGGTGGGCGAACCGCTTCAGGTGTGGTTGCTGGGCGGTTTTGCGCCGGACAACGCCGCATTGAACCGCTTCTTCTCGTTGCACTTCCTGCTGCCCTTCGTGATCGCGGGCGTTGTGATCCTGCACATCTGGGCGCTGCACATCCCCGGCTCGTCAAACCCGACGGGCGTCGAAGTGAAGAGCGCGAGCGACACTGTGCCGTTCCACCCCTATTATACCGCCAAGGATGGTTTCGGGCTGGGCGTGTTCCTGATCGCTTTCTGCTTCATGGTTTTCTTCCTGCCGAATGCACTCGGCCACCCGGACAATTACATCGAAGCCAACCCGCTTTCGACGCCAGCCCACATCGTTCCGGAATGGTATTTCCTGCCGTTCTACGCGATCCTGCGCGCCTTCACGATGGACCTCACCATTCCCTTCACTGGCATCACTCTGATCCCGGCCAAGCTCCTGGGCGTGATCGCGATGTTCGGTTCCATCCTGCTGTGGTTCTTCCTGCCCTGGCTCGACAAGAGCCCGGTGCGCTCGGGCAGCTATCGCCCGCTGTTCAAGAAGTTCTTCTGGGTGCTTGTGATCGACATGGCGGTGCTGACCTATTGCGGCGGGGCCCCTGCTGAAGAACCGTTCGTGATCATGAGCCAGGTGGCCACGGCCTATTACTTCCTGCACTTCCTGGTGATCCTGCCGATCGTCAGCCAGATCGAAGTGCCCAAGCCCCTGCCGTTCTCGATCACCGAGGCGGTGCTGGGCAAGGACGAGGCCAGCCCGGCTGCGCGCAGCGGTTCGGTTTCGACCGGCACCGGCGGCGCTCTGCCCGATGGTTCGCTCCAGCCGGCCGAATAAGCCGGGCCCCTCTGACCCGAAAACAAGAAAGAGTTAGGTCATGACTATTCGTCTTGGTGGCATGATTTTCGGCCTCGCCATCACCGCGGTGCTGGTGCTGTGGTCGCTGATCCCCGGCGTGTATAACTACATTGCCGGGCCCGCGCCCGAAAAGCAGGCATCCTATGCCTTCTACGAAAAGCCGGTGAAACCGGCTGGCGGTTTTGCCTTTGATGGCCCGATGGGCAAGTGGGACGTGGCCCAGTTGCAGCGCGGCTATCAGGTCTACAAGGAAGTCTGCTCGGCGTGCCACAGCCTCAAGTTCGTTGCCTTCCGCAACCTGCGTGAGCTTGGCTACACCGAAGCTGAAGTCCAGGCCGAAGCGGCCACCTGGACGGTGCCGGGCCTTGATCCCGCCACCGGCGAGGCGACCACCCGCCCGGGCACGCCGACTGATCGTTTCCCCAGCCCCTATCCCAATGCGATTGCGGCGGCTGCGGCCAACAACAACGCGATCCCGCCGGATCTTTCGCTGATGGCGAAGGCGCGTCCTGATGGCACCAACTACATCTATTCGCTGATGGTTGGCTATACCGAGCCCGATCCGGCCAAGGCGCAGAAGCTCGGCTTCGAAACCCCGCCGGGTCTCTATTTCAACAAGCACTTCCCGAACGTGAACATCGCCATGCCCGCTCCGCTGGTGCTCGATGGTCAGGTGACCTATGCTGATGGCACCGAAGCGACCATCCCGCAGATGTCGGCTGACGTGGCTGCGTTCCTGACCTGGACGGCCGAGCCCTCGCTGATCCAGCGCAAGCAAACGGGCTGGTTCGTTCTTGCCTTCCTGCTGTTCGCGACGTCGCTGGCGTTCCTGTCCTACAAGCAGATCTGGGCCGGGATGAAGCCGAAGAAGAAGTAAGCGCACTTTTTCGCCCTTGGGCCATGTGAAAGAGACGCCCCGTCATCCCTTGCGGATGGCGGGGCGCTCTGCTTTTGTGCGCGGCATGACAACGCCGCATCTCACGCCCGACGCGCTCAAGGCGCTGGTTCGCACTGTGCCGGATTTTCCCCAGCCCGGCATCCAGTTCCGCGACATCACCACACTGATAGGCCACCATCAGGGCATGGCGGCGAGCGTGCATCACCTCGCCGCGATGGCGCAGGCTGGCGGGGCCGAAAAGATCGCCGGGATGGAAGCGCGCGGTTTCATCTTCGGCGCTTCGGTGGCGGTGCAATTGGGCGTCGGCTTTGTCCCGGTGCGCAAGCCCGGCAAGCTGCCGATCGCGACCATCGGGATCGACTATGCGCTCGAATATGGCACGGATCGGCTGGAGATGGATCCGACCGCGATTGTGCCCGGCCAGCGCGTGGTCATCGTCGATGATCTGATCGCCACTGGCGGCACGGCGCTCGCCTCGGCGGAGCTGCTGCGGCGTGCAGGAGCGGTGATCGAACAGGCGCTGTTCGTGATCGATCTGCCCGATCTGGGCGGCGCCAACCGCCTGCGCGACGCCGGGATCGACGTGCGTTCGCTGATGGAATTCGAGGGCGATTAACCCAGCTTTGCCACCTCCGCGAGCACGCTTGCAGCCAGTTCAGCGCGGCAGATCAGCAAGTCAGGCATGAACATATTGGCCCTGTTGTAGACGAGCGGCGTCCCATCGATCCGCGAACAATGCAGGCCGTGCGCGCGGGCGACAGCAACTGGCGCGCAGCTATCCCATTCGTGCTGCCCGCCGGAGTGGAGATAGACCTCGGCCTCACCCCGCACCACCGCCATGGCCTTGGCTCCGGCGCTGCCCATCGCCACCAATTCCCCGCCAAGCGCGCCAGCGACTGCCTGGGCCTCGGGCGGCGGGCGGGTGCGGCTGACGACGAAGCGTGGGCGCTGGGCGGCGAGCGGAAGAGGCAGCGGCGCATCGGTGCGCAGCACCACCTCACTCGGAAGCCCCGGAAGCGCAACCGCGCCAACTGCGGCCACCCCGTCAATCGCCAGCGCGACATGTACCGCCCAGTCGGCGCGCCCTTCGGAATATTCGCGCGTGCCATCAAGCGGATCAATAATCCACACCCGCGACCTGGCAAGGCGGGCGGGATTGTCGCGTTCCTCTTCCGACAAGAGGCCATCGGCGGGCCGCGCGGTGCGCAGCGCCTCGCACAGCAGCCGGTTCGCTGCCGCATCCCCGGCATCGCCCAGCGCCTTACCGCCGAGGCCTGATCCCTTGCGCACCGCCAGCAACAATCGCCCGGCTTCGGCGGCAAGGTGTGCCGCCAGCGCAGCGTCATCAAGGTCGGCAAGGCTCATTTGAGCGGGAGTATCCGCTCAATGATGAAGCGGGCAGCCTCCTCCGGCGTCATATCCACGGTGTTGACGCGGATTTCGGGATGTTCGGGCGGCTCATAAGGGCTGTCGATCCCGGTAAAGTTCTTGAGCTGGCCGCTGCGCGCCTTTTTATACAGCCCTTTCACATCGCGCGCCTCGGCCACATCCAGCGGCGTATCGACGAAGATCTCGATGAACTCGCCCGGCGGCAGCATCGCGCGCACCATGTCGCGCTCCGCCCGAAACGGGCTGATGAAGGCGGTCAGCACGATCAGGCCCGCATCGGCCATCAGCTTTGCGACTTCGCCCACGCGGCGGATATTCTCGATCCGGTCTGCCTCGGTAAAGCCCAGATCGCGGTTGAGGCCGTGCCGGACATTGTCGCCATCGAGCAGGAAGGTGTGGCGGTTCATCAGGAACAGCTGCTTTTCCACCTCGTTCGCGATGGTCGATTTGCCTGATCCCGATAGCCCGGTGAACCACAAGACGCGCGGGGTCTGGTTCTTCATCCTGGCGTGATCCTCCCGCGCAATTGCGGTTGGCTGCCAGTGGACATTATCCGCGCGGCGCAAGCTGAAGTCGATCATTCCTGCTGCGACGGTCGCATTGGTGAACTTGTCGATCAGGATGAAGCCGCCGAGCGCCCGGCTGGTGCTGTAAGGTTCGAAGGTGATCGGGCGATCGGTGGCAAATTCGGCGACCCCGATGGCATTGAGCGCCAGCGTCTTGGCCGCGAGATGCTCACGGCTGTTCACGTCGATCTCGTATTCGGGCGCCTGGACAGTGGCCGTCACCATCTGCGTGCCGATCTTGAGCCAGTAGCCGCGCCCCGGCTTCATCGCATCCTCATTGAGCCACACCAGCGTCGCGCGGAACTGATCGGAGGCCTGCGGGGGATCATCAGCGGCGGCAATCACATCGCCGCGCGAACAATCGATCTCGTCAGCAAGTGTGAGGGTAACCGATTGGCCCGCGACCGCTTCGTCAAGGTCGCCGTCAAAGCCGACGATCCGCGCCACGCGGCTGGTCTTGCCCGAAGGCACGATCCTGACCTGATCGCCCGGACGCACTGTGCCGCTGGCGATTTGCCCTGCAAGCCCGCGAAAATCGAGATTGGGGCGATTGACCCACTGCACCGCCATCCGCAGCGGTGCGGCTTGCGCCTCGGCGCTATCGACCGCAATGCTTTCGAGATGGTGGATCAAGCTCGGGCCACCATACCACGGCATATTGGCCGAACGGGCCGTGATGTTGTCGCCCCGGAAGCCCGAAATCGGAATGGCGGTGAACTCCGCAATCCCGATGCTGGTGGCAAAGGCGCCGTAATCAGCGACGATTCCATCGAAGGTGGCCTGATTATACTCCACCAGATCCATCTTGTTCACCGCCAGCACCACATGGCGGATGCCGATGAGATGGACCAGCCAGGAATGGCGCCGGGTTTGCGGCAGCACGCCCTTGCGCGCATCAATCAGGATCACCGCGCAGTCGGCGGTCGAAGCGCCGGTCACCATGTTGCGGGTGTATTGTTCGTGGCCCGGCGTATCGGCGACGATGAACTTGCGCTTTTCGGTGGTGAAAAAGCGGTAGGCCACATCAATGGTAATGCCCTGCTCGCGCTCGGCGGCAAGACCATCGACCAGCAGCGCGAAGTCGATGGCCTCGCCTTGGGTGCCGTGCTTTGCACTGTCCGATTCCAGCGCGGCCAGTTGATCGTCAAAAATCATCCTGGAATCGTAAAACAGCCGCCCGATCAGGGTCGATTTGCCATCATCCACGCTGCCGCAGGTGATGAATCGCAACAGGCTCTTGTGCTGATGCGCTTCAAGATAGGCGTCGATATCCTCGGTGATGAGCGCGTCGGCGGCGAAGGAGGGGGGCTTGTTCATCAAAAATACCCTTCCGCCTTCTTGTCTTCCATGCTGGCCGATTGGCCCTTGTCGATCGCGCGGCCCTGCCGTTCGGAACTGGTGGCGAGCAGCATTTCCCGGATGATGTCGTTCATCTGTGCCGCTGTGCTCTCGGTCGCGCCCGTCAGCGGATAGCAGCCCAGCGTGCGGAACCGCACCGAGCGCATCACCGGCTCCTCGCCCGGCTCCAACCGGAAGCGATCATCATCCACCACCAGCAGCATCCCCTCGCGCTCGACCGTGGGGCGCAGCTTGGCGAAATAAAGCGGCACGATGGCGATCTGTTCGAGCGCGATATACTGCCAGATATCCAGCTCGGTCCAGTTGGAGAGCGGGAAGACCCGGATGCTTTCGCCTTTCGCCTTTCGGGCGTTGTAGAGGTTCCACAACTCGGGCCGCTGGCTTTTCGGGTCCCAGCGATGCGCGCTGCTGCGAAAGCTGAAAATCCGCTCCTTGGCGCGGGCCTTCTCCTCATCCCGCCGCCCGCCGCCGAACGCCGCATCGAAGCCGTGCGCATCGAGCGCGCGCTTGAGCGGATCGGTGAGCTGCGCCTGACTATAAAGTGCGCTGCCGGTATCGAACGGGTTGATGCCCTGGCTTTCCGCCTCGTCGTTCTGGGCGATAATCAGCTTCAGCCCATAGTCGCGCACCGTCCGGTCGCGGTGGGCCAGCAGGTCGGCAAAATCCCATCCGCTCGCGACGTGCAGCATAGGGAAGGGCGGCGGGGCCGGGTGAAACGCCTTCCGTGCCAGATGCAGCATCACCGACGAATCCTTGCCCACCGAATAGAGCATCACCGGATTTTCCGCCTCGGCCACGACTTCGCGGAAAATGTGGATGCTCTCGGCTTCAAGCCGTTCGAGGTGGGTCAGTGTGCGCATGGTTGCCCGGCTAGAACGCCGCGGTGCCTTTGCAAATGCAGTTTTCCTAGGCGGCGGTGAAGCTGAACCATCCCTTGGGGCGGCTTGACAGGCGAATGTGTCATTTTTTCTTGACGATCTTGGGGCGTTCACTGAAACTTCGCGGTGCTTTGTGCGGCTCGGCATAAAAGGCTGGCATGCGTGGCGAATCGTCCGGGGATGGGGCAACCCGGCAATAACAGGCAGGGCAGCGGCGCACAGCGCGGCTGATCCGGCCGGAAGCTTGGAGGGCAAAGAGTGCTGCAACACAGCGGTAAGGCCGATAGTCAGGATGGGTGGATCGCTTGCCTCACCTACAAGAGCAAGGCCTCTTTCAGCCCGTCGCATTCCGAACTTGAGGATCTCGTCCACCACGCGCGCATCCGCAATCGCAGCGTCGGTGTGACCGGGATGTTGCTTTATGAAAACGGCAAGTTTCTGCAAACGCTCGAAGGCCCGCCCGAAGGCTTGAAGCTGATCTGGTCTGCGATCCGCGAAGACAAGCGCCATTCGCACATTGAAATTCTGAGCGAGCATGTTGTCTCCTCGCGGCTGTTTTCCGACTGGGACTTGTTGCTCTACAGCCGTGCCGAAGATCGCCCCAAGCGTCGCCCGAACGATCGCAGCGAAGGGCGCGATCTGGCTGAATACGTCCCGCGCATGGTTCGCCTTGCGCTTGACGGCGATGATACCCGCCTCAGCGCGCAGCTGGCTGCGCTGACCGACGAGGGCTGGAGCGGCGAAGCGCTGCTCGCCCGCCTGATCGAGCCGACGGCCCGCGCGCTGGGCGATGCCTGGCTGGCCGATGAATGCGGGGAAATTGATCTGACGATCGGCCTCTCGATGCTGCAACTGGCTGCCCATGCGGTGCGCTCTGCTCCCCATGCAAGCACGCTGCGCACCAGCCGCTTCAGCATCCTGCTTGCGACCGCGCCGGGTGAGGCCCACATGCTTGGCACCTCGATGCTTGCCGACCAGCTGACCGATGCAGGCTGGCGGGTCGAGATGGCCTTCCCCAAGAGCGATGCCGAACTGATCGCCCAGCTGCGCGCGGCTGCCCCTGACGCGGTTGATCTGACGCTGTCCGATGCGTTGCCGCGCCACCACGCGCTCGCCCGGCTGCGCGAGACAATCGCACAGAGCCGCAAGGCTGCGTCGTCCAATCTGGCTGTCATCTCGGTTGGCGGGCGGTTGTTTTCCGAAGCTGCCGCCACGGCTGCCAGCGTGGGTGCCGATTATGCGCGCCCGAGCGTGATTGGATCCACCATCCGGCTGGCCCAACTTGTGCAACAGCGTCGCCAGAGCGGCTGACACGGGGCGTTCAAGGCCGCTTGACGCCCGCTGGATTCGATATAATTATGATATCATATTTATATCAAACCGGGGGTGCTCATGTCCGTGAATGAAGTCGCCAGTCTCAACCGCAGTCGCGAGGTTGCCGCGCTCACCCAGAATGGCTTTGCCATGCTGTTCGTCTCGCTTGGCCTGCTGGCCCTGGCGGCGTGGTGCTTTCTGGCCGGGGCCGCGCCGGGAGAGGCCAGTGGCCTGTTCACCATGATTGCGATCCTAGCTGGCTTCGCCGGGTTCCTGATCTTGTGCGGCTTCTACATGATCAATCCCAACGAAGCCGCCGCGATCCAGCTGTTCGGCGCATACAAGGGCACCGATCGCAACGAGGGCCTGCGCTGGGTGCTGCCATGGCTTAGCCGCAAGAAGATCGCGGTGCGCGCCAACAACATCATCTCCGAAAAGATCAAGGTCAACGACGCGCGCGGCAATCCGATCGAGATGGCAGCGCAGGTCGTCTGGCGCGTGACCGACACCGCCCAGGCGCTGTTCGATGTCGATGATTACCGCGAATTCGTGACCGCCCAGATCGAGGCGGCGGTGCGCAAGATCGGCTCGCGCTATCCTTACGACGATATCGAGCACGCCGAGATCACCTTGCGCGAAAACCACGAGGAAGTGGGCGCGGAATTGCGCCTCGCCCTGATCGAGCGGCTTTCGGTGGCCGGGATCACGGTTGATGAATGCGGCCTTACCCATCTGGCCTATGCCCCCGAGATTGCCGGTGCGATGCTGCGCCGCCAGCAGGCCGAAGCCGTGATCGCCGCGCGCGCCAAGCTGGTTGAAGGCGCAGTGTCGATGGTGGAAATGGCGCTCAACCAGCTGAGCGCGAAGAATGTCGTCGAACTCGATTATGAACGCCGCGCCGCGATGGTTTCGAACCTGATGGTGGTGCTGTGCGGTGAACAGGAAGCCTCCCCGGTCGTCAATGCAGGCTCGCTCTACTGAGAGCATGAGGCCATGTGATGAGCGCGAAGAAAGCTTTTGCCCTGCGGCTCGATCCGGCGCTTTATGCGGCGCTTCAGCGTGCGGCAGACGCCGATTTTCGCAGTGTGAATGCCGAGGTCGAAGTGCTGCTGCGCGAGGCGCTGGCGCGGCGCGGCGTGCAGGTTAAGGCAAGCGCTCCGGCAGCACGCGGGCGCCCTCCGGCCAAGCGGGATTGAACGCGCCGGGGCGATTTGTCGGCCATTGACGCAGGGGCGCGATTGGTGGCATTGGCGTGGAGCTGCGCGTGCGGGTATAGCTTAGTGGTAAAGCTCCAGCCTTCCAAGCTGGCTATGCGGGTTCGATTCCCGCTACCCGCTCCACGCTGCCGTTCGCACCACTAATGGTGGCACGTTCCCGTAACACAGGCTTGCGTTAGCCGGCCCCGCTCTTGTCAGAGCATAAGCGGGGCCTGGTTGTGGGCCAGTGTCGCCTCAGCTGAGCGCGACGTGGCGCTTGAGGTGGTGATCGACATTGCCGAACTCGCTGTCGAAGATGGTGAGCCGCTTGAAATAGTGGCCGATCGCATATTCGTCGGTCACGCCGTTGCCGCCGTGGATCTGCACGGCTTCCTGGCCGATCAGCCGCGCTGCCTGTCCGACGCCGACTTTGGCCGCTGAGGCTGCTTTCTTGCGTTCGGTCTCTTCGCTGCCCAAGCGCAGCGTCGCGAGGAGGGTAAGCGAGACGGCCTGCTCATAGGCCGTATACATATCAACCATGCGGTGCTGGAGCACCTGGAAGCTGCCGATCGGCACCCCGAACTGCTTGCGCTGGCGCGAATATTCGACGGTCATCGCGTGCGCGACCTTCATCGCTCCGCAGGCCTCCGCGCAAAGGGCGGCGATGGCTTCGTCGGTGACCAGCTCAATCAGCGCAAGGCCTTCGCCCTCCGCACCGATGAGCGCATCGCTCCCCACCGCAACATTCTCGAAATAGACTTCCGCAGCCCGCCTGCCATCCACGGTCACATAGTCACGGGTGGTGATGCCGGGCGTGTCCTTGGCGAGCACGAGGACCGAGACGCCGTGCCGGTCGCGCCGCTCGCCGCCGGTGCGTGCCGTGACAATCAGGTGGCTCGCCCAAGGCGCGCCGATGACAACGGCCTTGTGCCCGTTCAGCACGTAGCCCGCGCCATCCTTCTTTGCGGTGGTTTCGAGATCGGCATAGTCAAACCGCCCGCGTGGCTCGGCATAGGCGAAGGCGAAGACCGCGCTGCCCGAAACGATCGCCCCGATATGCTCTTCCTTCTGGGCGGCGGTTCCGCCGTGCTTGAGGAAACCGCCGGCACAAACCACGGTGGGGACGAAAGGCTCCACCACCAGACCTTTGCCGAACTCTTCCATGATCACCATCGCATCGACCGCGCCGCCGCCAAAGCCGCCATCGGCTTCGGAAAAGGGCATCCCGAGGATGCCAAGCTCGGCCAGTTGCGCCCACACCTCGGGCCGCCAGCCTGCCGCGCTGGCAATCGCCTTGCGCCGGGTTTCCCAATCATATTGTTCGCGCACCAGCCGCGACAAGCCGTCGCGCACCATGTCTTGTTCTTCGGTAAAGTTGAAATCCACGTAATCTCTCCCGTCCTCTATAAGCCCTTCCCCTTGGGGAAGGGTTGGGATGGGGGGTCTGCCGTATCGGGGATTCGCTCCCGCCACCCCCCACCCCCCTCCCCTCGGGGAGGGGTAATGGCGCCCCTCCCCGAGGGGAGGGGAAACGAAGGCCTTAAAGACCCAAAATCATCTTGGTGATGATGTTGCGCTGGATCTCGTTCGATCCGCCATAGATGCTGGTTTTGCGCATGTTGAAATAGGTCGCCGCCGCGTGCGCCGCGTAGTCCGGGCCGACCGGGTGTTCGTTCGAATTGTCGTTCGACACGCCGCCCATATAGGGCGCGGAATAGGTGCCGACCGCTTCCAGCGTCAACTCGGTAAGGCGCTGCTGGATTTCGGTGCCCTTGATCTTGAGGATCGAGCTTTCCGGCCCCGGACCCTTGCCTGCCTGTTCGCTCGCAAGCGTGCGCAGTTCGGTGATTTCGAGTGCGGCGAGATCGATTTCCAGCTGGCTCACCTTCTTGGCGAAATCGAAATCCTTGATCAGCGGTTCACCATAGGCGGTCTCGTTGGCGGCGATTTCGCGCAGCTTTTCAACGCCGCGCTTCGACCGCGCAACGCCCGCGATCCCGCTGCGTTCATGGGCGAGCAGGAACTTGGCATAGGTCCAGCCCTTGTTTTCCTGACCCACGAGGTTTTCAACCGGCACGCGCACATCGGTCAGCCAGGTCTCGTTGACCTCATAACCGCCATCGAGCAGCTTGATCGGCTTCACTTCGACCCCAGGCGACTTCATATCGACGAGGATGAAGCTGATGCCTTCCTGCGGCTTGGCGGAGGGATCGGTGCGGCACAGGAAGAAGCCCCAGTCGGCGTGCTGTGCCAGCGTCGTCCAGGTCTTCTGGCCATTGATGATGTAGTGATCCCCGTCCCGCACGGCAGTGGTCTTGAGGCTGGCAAGGTCGGATCCCGCGCCCGGTTCCGAATAGCCCTGACACCACCATACATCGCCCGAAACGATGCCGGGCAGGTGGCGGGCCTTCTGTTCGTCAGAGCCAAAGGTGTAGATGACAGGGCCGACCATCGAGACGCCGAAGGGCAGCGGCATGACAGTGCTGGCGCGGGCGTTTTCTTCTGACCAGATATAGCGCTGGGTCGGGCTCCAGCCAGTGCCGCCATATTCGACAGGCCATGCCGGCACCGACCAGCCCTTTTTTCCAAGGATCTTGTGCCAGGCGAGAAAGTCCTCGCGCGCCATATCCTCGCGCATCCCGAAATCGGCGAGGTGTTTGGGATAGTTTTCGGCGATGAAGGCGCGCACTTCGTCGCGGAAGGCCTGTTCTTCGCGGGTGAATTCGAGGTTCATAGGGTTTCTCTCCGCCGGTTGGTTTCGCTTTGCTATACGTCTTGTCACGGCAAGCGGACGGGGGAAAGAGGCTTTTGGTGACCCTTGGCTACGGCGATTTGGAAAGCGGCCACGCACTAAGGGAAGACAGCCGCAAAACATGCCGCCAAGCCTGCGTGCAAGGCCGCAGCCGGATTGCGGGCAACGTCGCAGCCATCCACCAGCGCTGCCCCGCCAGTTGGCTCGATGAAGCCGCGGAAGTGGTGGATGGCCGTGGTTTTGACCACACCAAACTTTTCGCAAGCGGTGTGCGCCAATTTGCGCTAGGGGCGACGCCGAACCCTGCGGGATGCGCTCTGACCTTGTCTGCGCCGCCGCTCCCGCTCCTGCTTCCGCCGCTGACCGCCGTGCCAGCCTTTCCCTGCACATGGCCGCGTGATGATCGCAGGCATGCGCCGCGAACGCCATGATCCGAGTGTTTTGATATGACGACTTTTCCTCCTCTTCCCGCTGCTATCGAAGCAGCGCTTGCCGAACGCGGCTACAGCAGCGCAACGCCGGTTCAGGGCGAAGTGCTCCGGCCCGAGGCCATCGGCCGCGATCTTGTGGTGTCAGCGCAGACCGGTTCGGGCAAAACCGTCGCCTTTGGCCTCGCGATGGCGCGCGATCTGCTCGATGGCGAGGGCCGCATCGGCTTTGCGCCCGCGCCACGGGCGCTGGTCATTACGCCGACGCGTGAGCTTGCCTTGCAGGTGAGCCGCGAACTCGCCTGGCTTTATGGCCGCACTGGCGCGCGCGTGGCGACTTGCGTGGGGGGTATGAACCCATCGGCGGAACGCAAGGTGCTCGGGTCGGCCCCTGCCATCGTGGTCGGCACGCCGGGGCGCCTGCGCGATCATTTCGAACGCGGTGCGCTCGACCTCTCGACGCTGGCCGTGGCGGTGCTCGATGAAGCCGATGAAATGCTCGATATGGGCTTTCGCGAAGAGCTTGAAGCGATCCTCGATGCCACCCCCCAAGGTCGCCGCACACTGCTGTTCTCGGCAACCATGCCGCGCCCGATCGAAGCGCTTGCGCGGCGTTATCAGCACAATGCCTTGCGCATTGCCACGATCAGCGAAGGACGCGGGCATGGCGATATCGCCTATCAGGCTGTCACCGTTGCGCCGACCGAGATCGAGAATGCTGTTGTCAACCTGCTGCGTTTCCACGAGGCGGAAACCGCCATCCTGTTCTGCGCCACGCGCGAAAAGGTGCGGCACCTTCATGCAACCTTGCAGGAACGCGGCTTCGCCGTGGTCGCGCTGTCGGGCGAACATTCGCAAAGCGAACGCAATCAGGCCTTGCAAGCGCTGCGTGACGGGCGGGCGCGGGTTTGCGTTGCCACCGATGTCGCCGCGCGCGGGATCGATCTGCCGTCGCTCAGCCTGGTGATCCATGTCGAGATTCCGCGCGATGCCGAAACGCTGCAACACCGTTCGGGCCGCACCGGGCGCGCGGGGCGCAAGGGCGTGGCTGTGCTGATCGTTCCCTTTTCGGCGCGCAGGCGCGTCGAAGCGATGCTCGGCCGGGCACGGGTCGCGGCGGAATGGCAGGACGTGCCCGACCGTGAGGCGATCGGCGCGCGTGACCGGGCGCGGCTTTTGGAAAAGCTGCTTGCCCCCATCGCCATCGCGGACTCCGACCGCGTGCTCGCACAGCATCTGCTGGCCGAGCGCACGCCCGAGGAGATCGCGGCGATGCTGGTGCAGGCCCATCGCGCCAGCCTGCCCGAGCCCGAAGACCTCATTGCCAACACGCCGCAAGGCCGTGCCGAGGCGCAGAAAGATCGCCACCGTCCCGGCTTTGAGGACACGGTCTGGTTCCGTATGGACATCGGCCGCAGCGACAATGCCGATCCGCGCTGGATCCTGCCGGTGCTGTGTCGCCGTGGTCATATCACGCGCAGCGAAATCGGCGCGATCCGCATCGCGCAGGAGGAGACCTGGTTCCAGATACCGCGCGCCATTGCGGAGAAGTTTGCCGCCGCCGCGGCCCGCACCGGCGAGACAGAAAGCGATGAGGGCGCGCTGGTGATCGAAAGGTCCGATGCGGGCCCGCGCGAGGTGGCACGCTCCAATCGCCAGCGCCGCCCGTCGCGCAGCACGCCCGATAACGGCTTTGTGAAGGCCAAGCCGGTGGCCCGCAAGTTCGGCAAGAAACCGCACCCGCGCCCGGCATCAGCCGCGCCCATCGGCGGCAAGCCTGTCGGCCGCCCGCAGGCCAAAAAGCCACACAAGCGCAAGCAACCCTGAGGCGTGCGTTCGAATCGCTGGAAAACTTCGCGCGGCGCCTTTGCGCGCGCGCGATGGCTGCCTAATCCGGGCCGGTGAGCGCACCCATTGATATCGGCCGCGACGCCAGCGGGCACAGCCTTGCGATTGATCTTGAAGAGCTGCTCGCCACGCGCTTGCTGGTGCAGGGCAATTCGGGTTCGGGAAAATCGCATCTGCTGCGCCGTCTGCTCGAAGAATGCGCAGGGCTTGTCCAGCAGGTGGTGATCGATCCCGAAGGCGACTTCGTGACGCTTGCCGATCATTTCGGCCATGTCGTGATCGATGGTGCAGCCTATGCCCCGCGCGAGATCGAGGCGCTGGCCTTGCGGGTCCGCCAGCACCGTGCCTCAGTGGTGCTGGCGCTTGATGAGCTTGAGGTCGAACAGCAGATCCGCTGTGCCGCCCTGTTCCTGACAGCTCTGTTCGATGCCCCGCGCGAGCACTGGTATCCCGCGCTTGTGGTGGTGGACGAGGCGCAAATGTTCGCGCCTGCGGTGGCGGGCGAGATCAGCGACGATACCCGCCGCCTTACTCTTGCCGCGATGACCAATCTGATGTGCCGGGGGCGCAAGCGCGGCCTTGCCGGGATTGTCGCAACCCAGCGACTGGCCAAGCTCGCCAAGAATGTCGCGGCTGAGGCATCCAACTTCCTGATGGGGCGCACCTTCCTTGATATCGACATGGGAAGGGCCGCCGATCTGCTTGGCATGGACCGGCGGCAGGCCGAGCGCATCCGCGATCTCCAGCGCGGCCAGTTTCTCGGGCTTGGTCCGGCAATCAGCCGCCGTCCGGTGGCGGTCCATGTCGGCCCGGTTCGCACTGCGGCACGCAGCGCAGCGCAAGTGTTGGTGCCGCTGCCCGATGCCGCAGGAAGCGCCATGGAAGCGCTGCTCACTGATCGGCTGACCGAGGCGGCAAGCGAGCCAGCCTTGCTGTGCCCCGCTGCGCCGCCCCGGCCCGCTGCCGAGATCGAGCATGCGCTATCGGCAGCGCCGATGCGTCTTCCCGAGGCGCGCCCCGATAAGCCTGCGGCTGCGCTGCTATCACCTCCGTCGCCGCGCCCTGATCCCCCCGCTGGGCCCCGCGATGATGGCATTGCCGAGGTGGTGCGCGCGCTTGCCGCGCAGGACGGCGCAACCTTTGTGCCCGCAGCTGAGCTGTTCCGCGATTTCGCGATCCGCTGCCGCCAGCGCGGGATTGCGAGCGCGCACATCGATATCAGCCGGTTCCGGCGCCTGTTTGCCTGCACCGTGGGCGGGCTTGATCGTCTTGAAGAGCCGGTGCGCACGGCAGTCGCACAGATGATTGATGGCATCGCTGATGATGTGCTCGCCCCCTATCTGGCGATGGTTGTGGCGGTGTGTCTGGGCGAGCCGGTGCCCGATGAACATGCGCTGGCGCAGATCTACGGCAGCGCCTCGCCCAGCCGGGTGCGCCGCATGGTGGATCACCTTGAGCGTAGTGGGCTGATCGTGGTGCGCGAGGAGTTCGGCGGGGAGCGCCGCATCTGCGTGCCAGGTGTCCTTGAACGTGCTGCTGCCGCGAGGGTCAGCTGAAGGCTGGATTGCAAGGCAAGTCCATTTTTGGCGGTCGCCACAAGGCCCAGCCCGTTGCTGGCCGGACCTGTTCCCGGCATGACCAGACCCGAGCAGGCGGGGCAAATCGGTTTTGTCATGGCGTTGGCCGCAGAAGTGATTGGCCTCACCCAGCCCGGATTCCCGATGAGAAGCGCACCGCCGCATGCCCATTCGGCGCAAGGGATTTGCCGCAATGCACATCGATGCCGTCTACGACTTTCCGTGCCCCTGGTGCCTGATTGCCAAGCGGCAGCTGGCGCAGGCGCTGCCAATGCCCAGGTGGCAGCGCAGGCGCGGCGTAAGCGCGATGCCGCATTTCCAGCTTCATTTTGCCGATGGCACCACCCAAACCATCACCACCACCTCGGTCGAAGCCTTTGCCGATGCGCTGCGGCGCGATCGTGCGGGTCTCGCCGTCATAGGGAATTGATCATCATGCGTATCGCCTGCATCGGCGGCGGCCCGGCCGGGCTTTATTTCGCCATCGCCATGAAGCTGCGCAACCCCGCGCACGAAATCGCGGTGTTCGAACGCAACCGCGCCGGGGACACCTTCGGCTGGGGGGTGGTGTTCTCCGACCAGACGCTGGCCAATCTCACCGCCACCGATCCCGTCAGCGCCAAGACTATTTCCGACAGCTTCGCCCACTGGGACGATATCGCAGTGACTGTGGGCGAGGCGACCAGCACCTCATCGGGCCATGGATTCATCGGCATCGGGCGCAAGCATCTGCTCCAGATCCTTCAGGCCCGCGCGGGCGAATTGGGGGTGGAGCTGCACTTCGAACACGAATGTTCGAGCGATCCGGCGGACTATCCGGGCTATGACCTGATTGTCGCCTCCGACGGGGTGAACAGTGCGGTGCGCACGCGGTTCGCGGATCACTTCGCGGTCGATATCGACGTGCGCCGCAACAAGTTCATGTGGCTCGGCACGCATCAGCTGTTCGATGCCTTTGCCTTCATCTTCGAGCCGACCGAACATGGCTGGGTGTGGGCACACGCCTATCGCTTCAATGCCGATACTTCGACCTTCATCGTCGAATGCTCGCCGGAAACCTGGGAAGGGCTCGGCTTTGAGACCATGGAGCAGGAGGAAGCGATCGCCTTCTGCGAGAAGCTGTTCGCGCGGCATCTGGGGGGGCACAAGCTGATTTCGAATGCGGCGCACCTGCGCGGATCGGCCAATTGGCTCAATTTCCGCCGGGTGAGCTGCGGGCGCTGGTCGCGCGGCAATCTGGTGCTGCTGGGCGATGCGGCGCACACCGCGCATTTCTCGATCGGTTCGGGCACCAAGCTGGCGCTGGAAGATGCGATCAAGCTCGCTGAGGTGCTTGACCGGCCGGGCCTCGACGATCCGCAAGCGCTCACCGCTGCCCTCGCCGAATATGAGGAGGAACGCCGCACGGCGGTGCTGCGCATTCAGAACGCGGCGCGCAATTCGACCGAGTGGTTCGAGGATATTGACCGCTATATCGGGTTCGACCTGCCGCAATTCGCCTATGCTCTTTTGACCCGCAGCCAGCGCATCAGCCACGAAAACCTGCGCCTGCGTGACCGCGAATGGCTGCAAGGGGCCGAGCGGTGGTATCGCTCCGATCAGGGCCACGGCGGCGCGGAAGGGCAGCCGCTGTTCACGCCGCTGCGTCTGCGTGATGTGGAGCTTGCCAACCGTGTGGTGATGGCCCCGATGCTCACCTATATGGCCGATAGCCAGGGCTTTGCCAGCGACCGCCACCTTGTCCATTACGGTGCGCGCGCGCTGGGGGGGACGGGGCTGATCATCTCGGAAATGCTGAGCGTTTCGCCCGAGGGCCGCCCGACCATCGCCTGTCCCGGCCTGTGGGATGATGCGCAGGTGGCGCGCTGGCACGCGATCAATGCCTTCATTCACGCCAATACCGGCAGCAAGACCTGCGCGCAGATCGGCCATGCGGGCGCGCGCGCTGCCTGCCGCGCGCCGGTGGAGGGGCGCGGCTATGACGTGCCGCTCGCTGATCCCTGGCCGATCCTGTCGGCATCTGCGCTGGCCTGGAAAGGCGGCGGGCTGGTTCCGGCCGAGGCGAGCCTTGCCGATCTTGCGCGGATCAAGGGTGATTTCGTCGCCGCCGCTCGCCGGGCTTACGACGCCGGGTTCGACGCGCTCGAACTCCACGCCGGGCATGGTTTCCTGCTGTCGAGCTTCATTACCCCGATCATGAACCAGCGCAGCGATGCGCTGGGCGGCGATCTGGCGGCGCGGATGGCCTGGCCGCTGGAAGTGGTGCGCGCGGTGCGAGAAGTGTGGCCGCAAACCCGCCCGCTGCTGGTGCGGATCTCGGCCACCGACTGGTCGGGAACGCGTGGCATTCAGCCTGCCGATGCGGTGGAAATCGCACGGATGCTGAAGGCTGAAGGTGTTGACCTCATCGACGTATCGGCAGGCGAAACCAACCCGCTGGCGCGCCCGGTCTATGGCCGGATGTTCCAGACGCCCTTTGCCGATCGCGTCCGTAACGAGGCAGGAGTTCATGTCATGGCAGTCGGCAATATCGAGGATGCCGATCAGGCCAATTCGATCCTGCTGGCAGGGCGCGCTGATCTGATCGGCATTGGCCGTCCGCATCTGGCGAACCCGATGTTCACGCTCCACGCGGCGGCCAAGGCGGCTGAGGCAGCGGCCTTTGTTCCCCCGGCGGTGCGCCCCGGCTACGAACAGATGGCGCGGGCAGAGGCGAAGCTGGCCGAAGCGTTGCGGGCGTAAGGCGGTGCCGTTCGTTCACCACACTCCGGTCCGTTTCGCGCATGTCGATGCGGCGGGGATCGTGTTCTACCCGCGCTTCTTTGAGATGCTGAATGCGGCAGTAGAGGATTGGTTCGCAGGCCTGGGGCGGGATTTCCGCAGTCTGCACCTCGATGACCGGATCGGCACGCCGACCGTGCGGCTGGAGGCCGATTTTCTTGCCCCGGCGATGCTCGGCGATGTGCTGGCCATCACGCTGACGCCGGTCAAGGTCGGCACCAGCAGCTGCGCCTATCGCTTTGCCTTCGCCAGCGGGGACACGCTGTGCCTCAAGGGCGAGGGCGTGCTTGTGTGCATGGATCTTGACGCCAAGCGATCGCGCCCATGGCCCGAAGCGATTGCCGCATCGCTCCGGGCCGCGCTGCCCTCAGACCTTGATAACCGGATGGCGTAGGCGGCCAATGCCCTGAAGCTCGGCTTCGATCACGTCGCCCGGCCACACCCATTCCTGAGGGGTCCGCCCCGCGCCCACGCCCGCCGGCGTGCCGGTGGCGATGATGTCGCCCGGCTCCAGCGTGATCCCGGCGCTGATATCGGCAACCAGTTCATCGACCTTGAACAGCATATAGGCGGTATTGCTGCGCTGCTTTTCCACCCCGTTGACCCAAAGGGCGAGATCGAGGGTCTGGGGATCGGGAAGCTCATCGGCAGTGACGATGCAGGGGCCCATCGGGGCATAGGAGTCTTGCCCCTTCGAATAGATCCACTGGCCCGCCCGGCGGTTGTCGCGCGCGCTCATGTCGATGACCAGGCTGTAGCCGAAGACATATTTGAGCGCATCCTTGCGCGCGACGGCTCGCGCGGTGGTGCCGATGATCGCGGCCAGTTCCACCTCCCAGTCGAGCTGCTGGGTGATCGCGGCATTGTGGCGGATCGGCTCGTCCGGGCCGATCACGGTGGTCGGCGGCTTCGAAAAGATCACCGGCTGGCGCGGCAGATCGGGCGAGGTGTCGAGCGAGGCGGCGGATTCGGCGACATGCTCGGTGTAGTTCAGCCCGATGCCGAAGATGTTCTTGCGCGGGCGCGGGATCGGGGCAAGCAGCTTCACATCGGCAAGCGGCAGGGCGCTTCCCAGCGGATAGCGTCCGGCAGCATCGGCAAGCATCTGCGATGCCACAGCCACCGCATCCGGCCCCAGATCGATGAATTCGAGCATGGTCGCAGGCAAATCCTGCCCGTGCGCCGCGCCGAGACGGGCCAGATCGACCACCCGGCCATCCACGATTGCGCCAAGCCGCGCGGCCGCCTCGACATGGCGGCGATAGGTCACAAGCTTCATTGATTATCCCTTGTTGTCAGATGATGGGCTGATGCCCGCCGTTCTCGCCAAACCCTTCTTCGCGGTAGAGGCCGAGGCTCTTCATCACCGGCAGGTCGTGGAAGGCGAACAGGCAGGCGTCTTCGGTGGAGCTGGCATTGGCGTGTTCGTGCCACATCCATGCGGGAACCACAAAAATGTCGCGCTCCTGCCAGTCGAACCGCTTGCCCGCGATGATCGAATATCCGCTGCCCTTGGAACATTGATAGACAAAGCTGCCGACCTGCCGATGCGCCCGGGTGTGCTCGCCGGGGCGAAGCAACTGCATCTGCGCGCCAATGGTCGGCATCACCGGGCCGCCGGTGACGGGGTTCACATAGTCCATGATGATCCCGTCATAGGGCGATCCGTCGCTGACCTTGGCGAGGTTTGTCAGCGCCTCATAGGTCGGGGCCCATTCATACTTGAGCATCGGCGAATAGCGCTTCGACCATTCGTGTCCCTGCGGGCGCAGGCCCGATCCTGCCCAGGTCGCGGTGGTATCGTCGATGGGGAAGGCAACGGCCTGATTGAGATCGGGGTGCACCTCGTAGAAATTGGCCTCCAATGCGTTCATCAGCGGGATGTCGAGACCGTCCTGCCAGATGCAGATGGTGCCGCCTTCCGCGACGCCGTGCTCGTGCCAGGTGCCGTTGGGGGTGAGCACGAAATCGTTGCGGCCCAGAGTGAGCTTGTGCCCGTCGACATTGGTGAAGGCGCCCGAGCCTTCCATGATGAAACGCAGCGCCGAGGCCGAATGGCGGTGGCTGGAGGCGCATTCACCCGGCTTCATCACCTGCAGGCCCGAATAGAGCCAGCCGACCGCCGCCACGACATCCGACCTGCCGGGATTCTCCAGATAGACGACCCGCCGTCCCGCTTGTTCGGGCGTGACCAGATCGAGCGCGCGCAGCACATCCTCGCGCAGGTCGCGGTAACGCCACAGCATCGGCACTGAGGTTGAGGCAGGCTCCCATGGCTCGATCTTGTTGGCGACAGTCCACAGCGCGCCCGTGCCGAGCCTTGCCAGCCGCTCGTAATAGGCGACGAGTTCGGGCGTGTCGGCAACATTGGCGCGGCCCGCTACGTCCTCGCGGTAGGTGTCGAAACTCGGCTGCCCCATGGCAGGCTCCCTCATGCACATTGGTTATTGCCTGCGCCCATCAATGCCATTGCTTGCACCGCCCCCCCTCATGCTAATCGGTGCCATGGCCATGACGTATATTCGCCCCCAGCCGTTCCGCGCCGCCGTCGTGCAGGCGAGTGCTTGCCCCACCGACAGCGCCGCGAGCGCCGCCAAGGCTGCGGCGCTGATCGCCGAAGCGGGCGCCGGGGGCGCGCGGCTTGCGGTGTTCCCCGAAGCTTTCATCGGCGGCTATCCCAAGGGCGCAAGCTTCGGCACACCGGTGGGAATACGAAAGCCCGAAGGCCGCGCGGATTATGCGCGCTATTTCGAGACTGCGGTGGCGCTCGACGGGCCCGAGGTTGCGGCGGTGCGCGAGGCGGCCGGCGCGGCGGAAATGGTGGTCGTTATTGGGATCATCGAGCGCGCCGGTTCGACGCTCTATTGCACAGCGCTGATCATCGATGGCGCGGCGGGGACGATGGCCCATCACCGCAAGCTTATGCCCACGGGGGCAGAGCGCCTCATCTGGGGCTTCGGTGACGGATCGACCCTGCCGGTTGTGGAAACGGCGCTCGGGCAGGTCGGCGCGGTGATCTGCTGGGAAAACTACATGCCGATGATGCGCATGGCGATGTTTGCGCAGGGCATAGTGCTCTATTGCGCGCCAACTGCCGATGATCGCGACGGCTGGGCGGCCAGCATGCGCCACATCGCGCTGGAGGGGCGGTGCCATGTCCTCTCGTCCTGCCAGTTCATCCGCCGGGGGGACTATCCTGCGGATTACGATTGCGCATTGGGCGATGATCCCGAAACCGTCTTGCTGCGCGGGGGGAGCATGATCGTCGGCCCGCTTGGCGAGGTGCTGGCGGGGCCGGACTATAGCGGCGAGACCATCCTCTATGCCGAGATCGACCCAGCCGAGATCGCCAAAGCGCGCTATGATTTCGATGTCGCGGGGCACTATGCCCGGCCCGATGTCTTCCGGCTGGAGGTGGACACCCGCGCCAAGCCCCCGGTCGCCTTCAAAGGCGAGGACTGATGCATTTCGACATGGCGGCGCTGAGCGATACGCAGCGCTACAAGCTGATGGCAGGCTGCATCGTGCCGCGCCCGATCGCCTGGGTCTCAAGCCTGTCGGCGGACGGGATCGGCAATGTCGCGCCCTACAGCTTCTTCAACATGATGGGTTCATCGCCGCCGCTGGTGGTGCTGGGGACGATGCGCCAGCACGATGGGCGGCTGAAGGACACCGCCGCCAACATCCTCGAAACCCGCGAATTCGTGGTGCATCTGGTGGGTGAGCCGATGCTGGCGGCCATGAATGCGACGTGCATTGATGCACCGCCCGAGGTGGACGAAGCAGCGCTGGCGGGCCTCGCCATGCGTGCTTCCCGGATGGTCGCCCCGCCGACGATCGGTGATGCTCAGGCATCGTTCGAATGCCGGCTGCACCACCATGTCGATGCCGCGCCCGGCACCGTGATCCTGATCGGCGAGGTGGTGGCGATGGCCATCGATGACGCCTTCATCGACGCAGATCGCCTGCGGGTCGATCCCTATGCTATGGGGCTGCTCGGGCGGGTGACGGGGCCGGGCAGCTACACCCGGATCAACGCCGATCTGACAGCCGAGCGGCCGGTCTGGGGGGAACAGGGCCGCTAGGCCGCCTGCAATGCCCAGCCCGCGTTCATCGCCGCCCATCCTGACGGGCAGATGGATGCACCACAATGGGGCCAGTTACGCCCTCCTAAGTCATCCTGAACCTGTTTCAGGCGCCATGTCTCCACCAGCACCGAAGCCGCGAGCCGACGGATGGATGCTGAAACAAGTTCAGCATGACCAAGATGAGAGAAGGAAACTCCAATGAAACTCGCAACCCTCAACACCGGCACGCGCGATGGCAAGCTGGTGGTGGTCT
>VFQU01000453.1_pt1 | contig 36977 bp, 38 predicted proteins | sample 3512311 | NCBI WGS metagenome assembly VFQU01 (sample SAMN10412377, study PRJNA504923) | tailings metagenome | isolation source: Relicate 3 Philex TSF3 active mining site | place: Philippines: Tuba, Benguet | collected 2017-08-29
CCGCGTGCTCGCCAACGGCGTGCAGTGGGCCCGCCCCACGCGCCGCGGCCCCGCCCTCGACGCGACCTTCCACGCGCGCGGCTGGTTCGACGCGGCGCAGTAGCGCCGGCGGCAGTCGCCGAGACCAGTGCAGCTCGCGAGGCTGGGCGTTCGGGCAGCCCAGCCCCGCGAGGTCTGTGCAGACCTAGCGGCTGACCCCCACCTGCAAGCCCTGCATGACGTATCGCGAGGCAAAGATCAGCAGCAACAGGGGAATCGACGCCGTGATGAACAGGCCCGCCGAGACGAGCGGCTGGTCGGTCAGGAACCTGGTGCCGATGCTCGCGAGCGTCGGTGTCAGCAGCTTCATCGATTCCTCGGGAATCAGGATGAGTGCCCAGAGCAGCTCGTTCCACACGCCGAGGAACTGCAGCACCGCCAGCGTCGCGATGCCGCTCGACCCCATCGGGATGATGATCGACCACAGCGTGCGGAAGAAGCCGGCCCCGTCGATGCGCGCCGCCTCGATGACCTCGACCGGGATGCCCCGGAACGAGAGGGAGAGGAAGAACACGGCGAACGGCAGCGCCCCCGAGACGTAGACGAGGATCAGCCCCCAGTAGTTGCCGATGAGGCCCAGCCGGGCCAGCATCACGTACGTCGGGATGATAAGTACAGCGCCCGGGATGAGCATGAGCGACACGAAGATCGCCGTCGCGTACTTCGCCCCGGGAACCGGATACTTCGCCAGAGCGTAGCCCGCGAGAGTGGCCAGCACCAGGACGAGCACGATCGTCACCACCGCGACGTAGAGGCTGTTCAGGAAGGCCTGGCCGACTCCGTAGACCTCGATGAGTCGGAGGTAGTTGTCGAACGTCCACTCGCCCGGCAATCCGAACGGGTCGCGCAGGTAGTCCACGTTCGGCCGCACCGAGGTGATGATGACGAAGTAGAGCGGGTAGACAATCGATGTCGCGACCAGGGCCAGGATGATGAACACGGGCCCGCTCGCACGCCCGGAGGTGATGCGCTTGCTGATGATGGTCTCGTCGCTCATGTCAGTCCTCCTCCTGCAGCTTGAACACCTTGTTCTGCAGCAAGGTCAAGACACCGATGAAGAGGAAGAGCATGATGGCCAGCGCGGCGCCCGATCCAAGGTTCGAGCTCGAGAAGGCGCGCAAGTAGACCAGGTAGTCGATCGTCGTCGTGTCGAACCCGGGCCCTCCTGCAGTCATCACGAACACGAACCCGAAGAGTCCGGTGAAGGTGTAGATCACGTTGATGATGAACACGAAGCCCAGCACGCGACGGATGTTCGGCAGCGTGATGTACCAAAGCCGCTTCCACCAGCCCGCCCCATCGATCGCGGCGGCCTCGAAGACGGCCGGGTTGATCGCCGTGAGGCCGGCGAAGAGCAGCAGCGACATGTAGCCGAAGCCCGACCAGACGAGGGCGAGGATGATGATCGCGATGGCGAGGTTGCCATCGGTGAAGAACTCGATCGGCTCAATACCGAAGAGCCCGAGAGCCTGGTTGACGCCGCCGTAATAGCCGAAGGCGTTGCGGAACATGATGCCGATGACGGCGATCGAGAGCACGTTCGGCAGGAAGAAGATGACGCGGAAGAACTTCCAGCCGCGGACCCGTTCGAAGAGCAGCACCGAGACGACGACGGCCACGAAGATCACCAGCGGAATCGCGATGAGGTACTTGAGGTTGTTGACGAAAACCTGCTGCACGATCGGGTCGTTGAACATCGCGATGTAGTTCTCGAACCACCGCCATTCGAAGGTCAGCCCGTTCGTGCGGGTGAACGAGATGAACACGGCGAAGGCAATGGGATACGCCGAGAAGGCGATCACGAGCAGCAGTGCCGGCAGTACCGCAAGCAGACCGATGATGCGGTCTTTCCTGCGGATCGCGCCGGGCCGGCGCGGCTGAGGAGAACGGCCGTCGCCCGTGGGCGCCGCCGAGGCGACGCCCACGGGCGAGGTCAAGGACGCAGAAGTCACTGGTTCGCGATCTCCTGCTCGTACGACGCCTTCAGCTGCGCCACGGCGTCTTCAGGCGACAGGGTCCCCAGGAAGACAGCCGCGTTCACGCGGTAGAACAGGTCGATCGTCGCCTGCGGCATCACGCTGTCGAAGGCGAACGTCACGCCGTCGGTCGATGCGGCAAGCTGCTCGAACTGCTCGCGCAGCAGCGGGTTCTGAATCTTCGACGGGTCGCCGTCAGGGTGGTTAGAACCCTGCGTCTGGTAGATCTCGACGAAGACGTCCTGGTTGGCCGGGTCGGCCAGGAACTCGAGGAACTGCACCGCGAGGTCTTGGTTGCGAGCTGTGTTGGTGATCGAAAGCGCGATCTCGGGGCCACCGGCACCGATGTTCGGGTACGGAGCGCCCTCGAGCGTCGGGATGAAGAACGAGCTCACGTTGCCCTCACCGAAGCTCTCGAGCATGAGGTTGTTCTCCCAGCTGCCCACCAGGTAATAGGCCGCGCCTCCGTCGATGAAGAGCGGCGCGCCGCCACCGCCGAGCTGGCCGGCGTCGGGGTTCGTGAGACCACTCGCACCCCAGTCGGCGAAGGCCTGGTACGCCTTGACCATGGCCGGGTGATCAACGGGAATGTCGCCCGCGTACATCTGGGTGAAGACGGTCTCGCCCAGCTCACCGCCGACGAGCGCACTGATGAACCATGCGCCCACGTAGCCCTCGAGGTTGGCAACGGAGAAGCCGACTGCGTCCGTGCGGTCCATGACCTGCTGACCGTTGGCCAGTAGCTCTTCCCACGTCTCCGGGGTGTCCTCCGGGTCGAGACCGGCCTCCTCGAGGATCGCGTGGTTCTGGAAGATCGTGAAGAGGTTGCCCGCGCCGTAGGGCATGCCCAGGATGCGACCGTCAGGGTTGTAGCCCTCACGGTTCACATTGAAGCCCTGCAGAGAGTCGAGGGTCTCTTGCGAGAGCAGCGGCTCCAGGTCGACGAAGAAGTCGCCGAACGAGATGGTCGGACCTCCCGCGTACTGAATGCGGATGTCGGGCCCGGTGCCCGCGATCATCGCCGCCTGGAACTGCGCGCTGTTCGTCGAGATGTCCTGGCCCTGCTGCATCGTGGTGACCTCGACACCAGGGTTGGCTTCCTCGAAGGCCACTGCCATCCGGTCGAGGAACGAGTTCTCGAGGTCGGGTTCACCGTTCTCGAGCGTGCGGCCGAGGATTCCGGTGTCCCAGATCAGAAGCTCCTGCACCTCCCCCTCAGCGGGAGCAGCCGGGGCGCAGGCCGTGAGGCCCACCAAGACGCCGACGGTGAGGAGCCCCAGTGCTCCTGCGTGTCGCTTGTTCATTGCTGTGTCCTTCCTATTGGGCACACGGCCGGATGGCCCGGGCCGCTTCGGGATTCGCGCGCAGCGCGACGGCACGTCCCCGGGCCGTCGGTGCTGCCGCGAGCTTCGGGTGGGCGGGAAGGCCCACCGAAGGCGAGAGGAGGCGCGAGACGGACGGGCGCAGGCGTGAGCCGCGGCGTGCAGCCGGGGTGCTCAGAAGCGTCTGCGACATCATCGTCCGTTTCTTTCGCGCGGTGGCAGAGCCACGTTGGTGACGTCATTACATCATACCTAGAGGCAGGATGCACAAGATCGAATGCCCAATTGTTACCGATACCTTCCGAGGTTCGGGGTGTAACGTATGATGTAACGGTGTGCCGCGCGGTGGCGGGCACGGGTGACGCGCCCGCTGCTCGCGCGGCGGCCCACCCCCGACCACATCGCGAAGGCGGCAAACGGCTTATGAACATCGACTCCGTCGACTTCTTCTACGCATCGATGCCCGAGGTCACCCTCGAGGCCGACGGCAGTCAAGACGCCCTGCTCGTTCGTGTAACCGCCGGCGGCCACGTCGGCTGGGGCGAGTGCGAGGCCTCACCCCTCACTTCGATCGCCGCCTTCGTCACTCCGCGCTCGCACGGTGTGTGCCAGCCGGTCGCCGACTCGGTGCTCGGCGAGCGCATCGACTCGCCCGCCGACATTCTGCGCATCGCCCGTACCGTCGGCCGCAACAGCATGGACCTCCTGCAGGCGGGTCACACCTGGTCGGGCATCGAGATCGCCCTCTGGGATCTGCTCGGCAAGGCGAAAGAGCAGCCCGTCTGGCAGCTGCTGGGCTACAAGACGTCGTTCGCGAAGCTTCCGTACGCATCCATGCTCATGGGCGACACCCCGCAGGGCACCCTCGACCGTGCACGGCTCGCGCGCGCCAACGGTTTTCGAGCCGTGAAGTTCGGCTGGGGCAGTTACGGCACCGGCTCGGCGGCCGACGACGCCGACCACGTCGCCGCCGCTCGCGAAGGCCTCGGCGACGACGCGCAGCTGCTCATCGACGCCGGGCAGATCTGGGGCGACGACGTCGACGCCGCCATCGCGCGGCTCGACGCCCTCGAGCGGGCCCACGCCACCTGGCTCGAAGAGCCCTTCGTGCCGCACGCCTTCGTGGCGCACGCCGCCCTCGCCTCGCGCGCCCGCACCGTCGGCATCGCCGGCGGCGAGGGCGCGCACACGGTGCACATGGCGACCAACCTCATCGACTACGGCGGAGTGCGGTTCATCCAGGTCGACGCCGCCCGCATCGGCGGCATCGGCCCCGCCAAGGCCGTCGCCGACCACGCCGTGCGGCACGGCGTGACCTACGTCAACCACACCTTCACTTCGCACCTGGCGCTCTCTGCATCGATGCAGCCCTACGCCGGGCTCGCCGACCATCGCATCTGCGAGTACCCGGTCGAACCGAAGCCCGTAGCCCTCGCCATCTCGAGCAACCACATCCTGCTCGACGAGAACGGCGAGGTGCGGGCTCCCGACGCTCCTGGGCTTGGAATCGACGTCGACCTGGCTGGTCTCTTACCGTATCTGCGTCACGTCGAGATCTCGATCGACCATGTGCGCGTCTACACGAGCCCCGATGTGCCCCATAGGGTGAGTGAAGTCGTCTAGCAGGCAGGAGGCTCGCGCATGGCAGAGATCGTCGCCGATGCCGATCGTGCCGCGGGCTACGCCATGCGAGGCCTCCAGGCCAAAGTCATCGACGGTGTCGGCCGCCAGATCATCGGTGGGCAGTACCGCCCCGGTGACCTCCTGCCGAAAGAGGCTGAGCTCACCGACCACTTCGGTGTCTCGCGCACCTCGGTGCGGGAGGGCATGCGCGTGCTCGCCGCGAAAGGGCTCGTGGACATCCGCCAGAAGATCGGCACCCGGGTGCGCCAGACCGAAGCGTGGAACGTCTTCGACAGCGACATCCTGCGCTGGCACACCGAGGTCGGTCGCGGCGACGAGATCATGCGCAACCTCGTCGAGGTGCGCCAGATCATGGAGCCCGCGGCCGCGCGCCTCGCGGCCGGGCGGGCGTCGATGGACGACCTGCGGCGCATGGACGACGCCCTCGCCGACATGGTCGCCAACTCGACCAACCGCGAGGGCTACGCGCACGCGGACGTCGAGTTCCACCTCGCCGTCTACGCCGCCTCGCACAACGTTCTGCTGCGCCAGTTCGGCAGCGTCGTCGCCGACTTCATGTACGCCTCGTTCAACGTGCAGCAGGCGACTGCGGCCGACGACGAGGTCTTCCTCGAAGACGCCGAGACCCACGCCGCCGTGTTCCACGCCATCAACGGCGGCAACGGCGAGAAAGCGGCCGACGCCATGCTGCGCGTCGTGCTCGACGGCAAGAACGCCCTCATCAAGGCCCTCAGCGAGCAGCGCGACGTCGCGTCCTGAGCCGGGTTCGGTCATGAACGGGGGCGAGGGATGACCGCTCAGCCCGCCGTGACCCTCGAGCGCGGCCCTGTCAGTGCGCGCGTGCTGCCCGACGAGGGCGGCGTGCTCATCGACCTCCTCGTCGACGGTCGCCCCGTGCTGGCCTCGACGCCGTGGGCTGCCAGCGTGCTGCCCGCCCCGACACCCGATGCGGCGGTCGCCCCCACCGAGGCCGACTGGGTCGGGCGATGGCGCGGCGGCTGGCAGCTGTGTTTTCCGACCGCCGGCCAGCCGAACCCGCGGGCCGCCGTGCCCGAAGGCTTCCACGGCGCCGCTTCGCAGGCACCCTGGCTGCAGGTCGCGCGCACCGCCGACTCGGTGGCGCTCGGCTGGGCCGACCGTCACGGCCTCAGCGCCGAACGGCTCTGGCGCCTCAGCGACCGCGGTGCGGTCGTCGCCGTGCGGGTGCGCAACGACGGCTCGACGAGCAGGCCGCTCGCCATCGCCGAGCACCTCATCCTGGGCGGCTCGCTGCTCGCCGCGCCGCTCGCGGTCGCGGTGCCGCCCGGCGCCGTGCTGCGCGAGCTCGATTACGCGGGCGTGCCGACCGGTCGCCGCGACCCGTGGCCGGGCGACCCCGGCGAGCGCTGGGCCGTGGTCGATGCGGCGACCCCCGCACGGGTCGTCGCCCTCGAGGGCCTCGCGTCGCAGCGCGTCGACCTGCGCGGAGCGCACGCGTCGGTCGTCGTCGAGTGGCAGGGCGAGGTGCTGCCCCACGCGCTGCTGTGGGAGGAGCTCGCCGTCTCGACCGACGCGCCCTGGAACGGACAGGTGCGCGCCCTCGGCATCGAGCCCACCTCGACGCCGCACGGCGCCGGCACCGCGCTCGACGAAGGCATCGTGCACCTTCCGCCCGGGGGCGCGCTCGCCTGGAGCGTCGCGCTCGACGTGACGTGGGCATCCGTCGACCCCCACCCGGCCCGTCACCCCGAATCGGAGGCACCATGACCGACCCCGCCCTGCGCACGATCGTCACCGGCGCGACCAACGGCATCGGCGCCGCGATCGCCGACCGACTGCGGAAGCGCGGCGACACCGTCGTCGGCCTCGACCGTGAGCCCGGCGACGGCATCATCACCGCCGATTTCGCCGACCCGGCCGAGCGACGGCGAGCGGTGGATGCTGCGCTCGCGCAGCTCGGCGGCGTCGACGTGCTCGTGTGCGTGGCCGGAGTCTTCCGGCAGGGGTCGATCCACGACAGCGGCTTCGACGACTGGCGCGCGGTGTGGGCCGTCAACCTCGACGCGCCCCTCGACCTCATGCGCATGCTGACCCCTGGCATGGTCGCGCAGAGCTTCGGCCGCATCGTCACCATCACGAGCGTGCACGCGCGGCAGGCGCAGCCCGGCTGCCTCGCCTACGACGTGTCGAAGGCGGGGCTCGAGGCGGCCACCCGCTCGGCGGCGCTCGACCTCGCCGCGCACGGCGTGCTCGCGAACGCGGTCGCCCCGGGCTTCGTGCGCACCCGCATGAGCCTGCTGCCCGACGGAACGGACGAGACCGACACCGATGCATTCCGTCAGCAGTATGTGACGAGCGGCAAGCTGCCGCTCGGGCGTGCGGCGCTGCCCGCCGAGATCGCGCCGGCCGTCGACTTCCTCAGTTCGCGGGCCAACACCTACACCACCGGCCAGGTGCTGACCGTCGACGGCGGTCTCACCATGACGTTCTAGGGGCGCGCCATGATGCTCGACGGTCTCGGCTTCCCCGAAGCGCTGCGCTGGCACGACGGCGCCCTCTGGATCAGCGACATGTTCCGCTCCCGGGTGGTGCGCTGGCGGCTCGATGCCCCCGGATCTCCGGCGCAGACCGTCATCGATGCGGCCCACGGCGGCCCGAGCGTGCCCGGCGGCCTCGGCTGGCTGCCGTCGCCCGACGGTGGGCCGAGCGCGCTGCTCGTCGTCGACTGCGGCGAGCGCCGCGTGCTGCGGGTACCGCTCGGGGCCGACGGAATGCCGACCGGCGACCCCGTCGTGCACGCCGACCTCCGCGGCGTCATGACGCATTCCGCGAACGACATGCACGTCGACGTCGACGGCACGGCCTGGGTCGGCGGCTACGGTTTCGACCCCGAGAACGACGAGCCCGTGGCCTCGCCGCTCGTACGCGTGCATCCCGATGGCACGATCTCGACGACCGAACCGGTCTTCGTCTTCCCCAACGGCTGCGAGCGCGATGCGAGCGGTGCGCTGCTCGTAGCCGAGACCTTCGCCGACCGCGTCTCCCGGGTGCCGCTGCGCGGCGATCGGCGCTCAGACGCTGATGTGTCGTCGATGTCACATGACAACGGCGGCACATCGCTGGTGCGGTTCGCCGCCGGCAGCGGGCCCGATGGCCTCTCGGTCGCGCCCGACGGAACCGTGTACGTCGCCCTCGCCTTCGCGGGCGCCCTCGCGCGCGTCGACCCGGCCGAAGCGGGCTCGGATGCGGAGCCCGTGATCGTCTACCGACCCGAGCCGATCACCTCCGGGCCGGGGGCGGGCCCGCTCGGCGTCTATGACTGCGCGGTGCTGCCGGGACCCGCGGTGCCCGACCCCGCGCACCCCGAAAGTCGCCGAATCGCCGTCGCGATGGCGAGCCTCGACGAGCCGCTCGCCGAACGCGTCGACACCGGTCGCATCGTCGTCCTCGACCTCGAGACCCTCTCGTGACCGCGGCCCTGCAGCCCCTGCTGCACGACGAGCTCGTCGTGCTGCGCGCCCCCACCCAGGTGTGGTCGGCCGCCGACGGCGCGATCGGCGCCGCACCGATCCACGGCATCGCCCACAGCGACGTGCGCGTCGTGCGCGGGCTGCGCTGGCGCATCGGCGGCCATCCGGCCGAGCACCTGCAGACCGACGCCGTCACCGCCGACCGCGTGCGCATTCACGGCCTGCTGCGGCACCTCGACGACCCCACCCCCGACCCCGGCGTGCGCGCGGTACTCGAGCGCACGGTCGACGCGTCCGGTATCGCTGAGACGCTCACCGTGACCACCCGGCACGACGAGCCCATCGACACGACGGTCGAGCTGCGGCTCGAACCAGACGCGACCCTCATCGACCAGCTCAAGCAGGGCCTGCCGCCGGGCCCGCGCATCGCGGTCGAGCTCACCAGTTCGGGGGCGCGGTGGGAGGGCGAGCACGTCACCGCCACCCTCACCACGAGCACGCTCGCGCTCAGCGACGACGCCGGGGCGCTCGTGCTGCGCGCGCGGGTCGTCGTGCCCGCGCGCGGCTCCGCCTCGGTCGGGTGGCGCCTCGACATGCACGACGCGATCGGTGCCGTGCGCGGGAGCGAGCAGCCTGTTCCGTGGGTGCGGCCCGTGGTGCAGCATCCGGATGCCCGCCTGCAGCGCTGGGTGCGCCGCGCCCTCGACGACCTCGACGCGCTGCGGCTCGAGACCGTGGCCGTGCCGGGCGAGCAGTTTCTCGCCGCGGGCGCCCCGTGGTTCTTCACCCTGTTCGGCCGCGACTCGCTGTGGGCGGCGCGCCTGCTGCTGCCGCTCGGCACCGGGCTGGCCGGCAGCACCCTGCGCGTGCTCGCCGCGCTGCAAGGCTCGGTGCGCGACGACGACACGGCCGAAGAGCCGGGCAAGATCATGCACGAGCTGCGCCGCCAGACCCTCGTGATCGACGGCGACGTGCAGCTACCACCGCTGTACTACGGCACGGTCGACGCCACCCCACTGTGGGTGTGCCTGCTGCACGACGCCTGGCGCGCCGGGCTGCCCGAGGGCGAGGTGCGCGCCCTGCTGCCGCCCCTGCGCGCCGCCCTCGGCTGGATGCGCGACCACGGCGACGCGGACGGCGACGGCCTGCTCGAGTACATCGACCGCTCCGGCCGCGGGCTCGCCAACCAGGGCTGGAAGGACTCGGGCGACAGCGTGCAGTGGCACGACGGCCGTCTCGCCCGCGGCCCGATCGCCCTGTGCGAGGTGCAGGCCTACGCCTACGAGGCGGCCCGCGGCGGCGCGGCGGTGCTGGATGCTCTCGGCGAGCCCGGCGAGGGCGAGCCCTGGCGGCGCTGGGCCGAGGGCCTGCGCGCCGCCTTCCACGAGCGTTTCTGGGTGACCGACCCGGCACGCGTCGGAGAGCTCGGCCCGTACCCGGCGATCGCGCTCGATGTCGACAAGCAGCCCGTCGACTCGGTGACGAGCAACCTCGGGCACCTCCTGGGCACAGGACTGCTCGATGCCGAGCAGGCGGCCCTCGTCGCCCGCCGACTGGCCTCCCCCGCCCTCGACTCGGGCTTCGGCCTGCGCACGCTCTCGACCGAGGCGGCCGGGTACTGGCCGTTCAGCTACCACGGCGGCTCGGTGTGGGCGCACGACACGGCCATCGCCATCCAGGGGCTCGTGCGCGAGGGGCACCGCGATGCGGCCGCATCGCTCGCCGAAGGGCTGCTGCGCGTCGCCGACGCGGTCGACTACCGCATGCCCGAACTGCACGGCGGAGACGGCATCGACGTCACCGGGCGACCCATCCCCTACCCGGCGTCGTGCCGCCCGCAGGCGTGGTCAGCCGCGGCCGCCATCGCCGTGCTCGGAGCCCTCCGCTGAGCGAAGCAAGTATCGGCGCTAGCCCGCCCACTCGCCTTCAAACTTGTCAAAGATCTCCAGAAACAGATCGATCGGATACAGATCTCTGGGTCTCTTTGTGAGTTTGTAGCTTGCGTTCGCGTTCTTCTCCATAGAGACTAACGAGCCAGCTTTACCCGTCGCTAGGTCGCCTTTGGTCCACATGTGGAACCTGATATCGTTCGGACTTATTCCCAAAACAAGAAGTGCGTCATATTGACGATGATAGCGAATATGGTTGAACTGATAGGAGCCGCTTACGTCCTCAGTCGCTGTCTTCAATTCAAACTTGATGCCATTGAGGTTCAAGTCCCATGGGCTTTGCTTCATGGGGAGCCCGCCGGGACTCATCGGAAGACTGCAGGATATCCCCAGAGTCAACGACAGCTTCTCGATGAACTCCTGGCCGACAACACCTACCTTAGTGTTGGATATTCTCTTGATTTTCTCGAACTTCGCCCCTTCCCATTTGGAAGAGTCGCCGTGAGCTTCAAGGATACCTGCGAGAAGAACCTCATGAACCTCAGTCATCTACAAGCCCCGCATCAGTCAAGGCACGTCTAATGTGATACATGCTGATGTGATGGCAATTATGAGCGGCGAGATTGCTGTAATGGTTCCAATCGACCGAGTCGAGTATCGCCTTCACCCGCTCAGGATCCTTCTTGAAGACGAGACCGTAACCACAGACATACTTGACTTGGTCGAAAGAGCCAACTAACGATGGTGGTGCCTGGTAAAAGGTGCGTTGCAGAAAATAGTCAGCCTCGGACATTCTTTCTTGTCCGCAGAGTCGCTCCTGCCTCTGGTCGACGGTGAAGATATCAATCCATTGATCGCAGGTCTTGGATTCGGGGAGCGTGTTCTCTCCCCGTCGCCACACTTGCCAAAGTGCGTTGATCTTCACAACGCGACCGTTTGCATCAGTGAACGAATCGTTCGGGAGTATCTCTGAATGAATAAGCGTCAGCCCTCTGACCCGAAGTCGAGGGCTGCCCTTTCCTTCGCTCTGAAAAGACATCGGCAGGATCATCCCGACATACTCAGAGAACCGCGCTGCGTGGTTTACAAACTCCAAAGCGAGCCATGCACGGTACCCAAAGGGAGGATTTCCGATAGTGATCACAGGATTACCGACAGGCGGCGGAGTCCATGTCAAGAAGTCCGCTACTTCGATACCTTCGGCCTGGGGGTAAATGTCGAGAGCAGTTCGACGATCTTCAGGCAGGAGCTTCATGAAGGATCCGCGCCCAGCAGATGGCTCAAGGAAGTGGAACTCCTCCTCTTCCCGACCATCCTGCGAGATGATTCGGAGGAGACTCTCGTGGCAGTACCGCGCGACAGAGTCGCGGGTGAAGAACTGATCCAGGTCCACCTCTTCGAGATTGACCCAGCCCGGGATCTTCGGGTTATTGGCCCATCCGCTGTTCCGCCGCCGAATCGCAGACTCACGTGTCTCAGCGATTGACATGGACGAACCCCCCTGAACACGTCTTCATTTCCAAGACACTAAGGCACTGCAGGGACATTCTCCTGGCGCAACTCACGGGGCAGACCCACGGTGCTTCACCGGAAGTGAATCACTCTGCGCAGACTCCTCGTGTTGGGCTTCTTCTTGGCCTTGAGCAGCAATCGCGCGCCTAACTTCCGGGCCAAGCACCATTGCCGCGACCGCGACGAGCACCACGACGAGCACTCCGAGCACCGCTAGAGTCAGGCCGAGGATAGTCAAGAGGTTCACGGGCCCAGCATCCCACGGGGCGGTGAGCAGGCGCTGCAGTTCAAGTGGCGCGGGCGTAAGAACTGCGCCGCGCTCAGAGCAGCGTCGCGGCCAGGAACGCCAGGTAGGCGGCGAGCGCCGACCACGCCGCCGTGTCGACCAGGCGCTTCGGTGCGCGCAGCAGCACCAGCAGCGCGGTGGCCGCGAGCAGCGCCCAGCAGACGGAGTGCCCGAACCGGATCACCCACTGCTGCAGCCCCTCGGTCGTCGCGGCGCGCTCGGGCACCACGAACAGCCACAGCACGGCCAGGCCGACGCTGACGATCAGCCCCCCGACGGCGAGCGCGGTGCGGTGGCGCTCGACGAACCGGGGCGGTTCGGCGGCATCAGGAGCAGTCATGACCCCAGGCAATCACCGGGGGCCGGCGGAGAGCATCCACCGGTCGGTGGAAAGTGCGGGGCGAAGGATGCCCGCTCAGCGGCCCATGCGGCTGAGCTGCGCGACCACCTGCCGGGCGACGTTGCGCCCCGCGCGGTTCGCTCCGATCGTCGAGGCGGCTGGGCCGTAGCCAGCGAAGAACACGCGGGGGTCGCGGCCCGAGCGGTAGCTGTCGACGGTCACGCCGCCCTCCTTCTCGCGCAGGCGCAGCGGGGCGAGGTGCCGCAGCTCGGGGCGGAAGCCCGTGGCCCAGATGATCGCGTCGGCGGGCTGACGCGTGCCGTCGTCCCACACCACCGCGTCGGGCTCGATGGCGGAGAACATCGGACGGAAGTCGAGCACGCCGCGGTCGATCGCGGCCTGGATGCGACGCGTGCGCGGCACCCCGGTGCCCGACACGATGCTCGGCAGGGCGCGGCCGGCGCGCGCGGCGTCGTCCTGCTCGGCGACGGCCTTCTCGCGGGCCTCGAGGTTGAGCTCGACCTCGTCGATGAACTCGGGCGGTCGCCGCGTCGCCCAGGTGACGCTCGCCGCGTGGGGCTCGAGCTCGAGGATGAACCCGATCGCGCTCGTGCCCGCGCCGACGACGATCACGTTCTGCCCGGCGAAGTCCTCCGCCGCGGAGTAGTCGGCCGTGTGCACCTGCCGCCCCGCGAACCGGTCGCGGCCGGGGTACCACGGCACGAAGGGCGAGCCCCACGTGCCCGTCGCGTTGACGATCGTCGAGGTGCCGAGCTCGAGCGGGCCGTTCTCGGTGGTCAGCCGCACCAGCAGGTCGCGCCCCTGGTCTTCGACGTGGGTGACGGATGCGGGGCGCACGACCTGCAGCCCGTAGTGCTGCTCGTACCGCGCGTAGTAGTCGGCGACCACGTCGCGAGCCGGAGCGTGGTGGTCGGCGGTGGCGAAGCTCAGCCCGAGCTCGTCCATGCCGGGCAGATCGTTGACCCGGTGCGCCGAGCCGAGGCGCAGCGCCTCCCAGCGGTGCTGCCACGCCCCGCCGGTGCCCGGGCCGCGGTCGATGAGCACGAACTCCTGGCCGGCCTCGAGGCCGAGGCGGCGCAGGAAGTAGGCGACGGAGAGGCCCGCCTGACCCGCCCCGATGACCACGCAGGAGGTCGTCAGCTCGGGGGTCGTCACTCGCTCAACGCTACCCGCTCGCGGGCGCGATGCGGCAGGCGGCCAGAGACTCGAATATGCCCGTGCGTGCTAAACTTCGGCACAGTTTTTCCACCGTCCCGACTCGGCATTCTGGGGTTCTCCCTAGCTCACCCGACGACACACTGTGAGGGGGTCACGCATGGGGCGCGGCCGACAGAAGGCGAAGCACACCAAGGTGGCGCGGGAGCTGAAGTACTTCACTCCTGACACCGACCTGACGCAGCTCGAGCGCGAGCTCGCTGCGGCGGCGCACGCCGACGAGTACGAAGACAAGTGGGCGCACCTCGTCGACGACGAAGACGACGACGAAGACGACGCAGCGAACCCGGCGGCTCAGACCGCGTAAGAACCCACGAGCTTGACGGCTCCGCCGTCGACGCCCTTCGCACCCTGCTCGAACCCGGTGAGGTCGTGCGCGCTGGTCGACACGCGACCGGCGACCCACGCGGGCACGCCCCGGCTCTCGAGCGCGCGGATGACGGAGCTCGCGCTGTCGTGCGCGACGACGGCCAGCATCCCGACCCCCAGGTTCCACGTGCCCTCGGTCGACTCGAGCGAATCGCCGGCGAGCTCGCAGAGCACCCGGAAGACGGTGGGCGGGCTCCACGAGCCGCGGTCGAGCTCGGCCCAGCATCCGACGGGCAGCACGCGCGCGAGGTTCGCCGCGATGCCGCCGCCCGTCACATGGCTGAGGGCGTGCACGGCGCCGGGCAGCTCGGCGAGCACGTCGAGCAGGGGCGCGGTGTAGAGCGCGGTCGGCTCGAGCAGGGCGCGGCCGACGACGCCACCCAGCTCGGGCAGCTCGTCGTGGTACCCGATCTTCTTCGTGGCGAGGATGTGCCGCACGAGCGAGAAGCCGTTGCTGTGCAGGCCCGAGCTCGCCATCGCGATGACGACGTCGCCGTGCTGCACGCGCTCGGGCCCGAGCACGTCGTCGGCCTCGACGACGCCGACCGCGGCACCGGCGACGTCGTAGTCGTCGGGGCCGAGCAGTCCGGGGTGCTCGGCGGTCTCGCCGCCGACGAGGGCGGTGCCGGTCGCCGCGCAGGCTTCGGCGATGCCGCGCACGATCGCCGCGATGCGCTCGGGGTGCACCTTTCCGCACGCGATGTAGTCGGTCATGAACAGCGGCTTGGCCCCGACCACAACGATGTCGTCGACGACCATCGCCACGAGGTCCTGCCCGATCGTGTCGTGGATGTCGAGGGCCTGCGCGATGGCGACCTTCGTGCCGACGCCGTCGGTGCTCGTGGCCAGCAGCGGGCGGCGGTAGTCGCGCAGCGCCGAGGCGTCCCACAGCCCGGCGAAGCCGCCGACGCCCCCGAGCACTTCGCGACCGTGGGTCGCCGCGACCGAGGCCTTCATGAGCTCGACGGCGCGGTCGCCGGCCGCAGTGTCGACGCCGGCGGCGGCATAAGAATTCGTCATTCGTTCATCCGTTCCGCGGTCTGTCAGACTGGCCTGACGTCACCGTCAACCTTACGGTCTGGAGCACGCCCCGCATGTGCGGCATCGTCGGCCTCGTCTCTACGAGCCCCGTCAACCAGCAGGTGTACGACGCACTCGCCCTCCTCCAGCATCGCGGTCAGGACTCGACCGGCATCGCAACGGCCGAAGGGCGCGTGCTGCACATGGCGAAGGCCAAGGGCCAGGTGCGCGAGGCCTACCGCACCCGCGACATGCGCAGCCTGCTCGGCACCATGGGGCTCGGGCATGTGCGGTACGCCACCCGCGGCTCCGCATCCAGTGAAGAAGAGGCGCAGCCGTTCTACGTGAACGCGCCGTACGGCATCATCCTCGTGCACAACGGCAACCTCACGAACACGCGCGAGCTCACCCGCGAGCTCTTCGAGGTCGACCGCCGGCACCTGAACACCTCGAGCGACACCGAGCTGCTCGTCAACGTGCTCGCCCACGAGCTGCAGGCGCAGGTGACGGGCGCCGACCTCGACCCCGACCAGGTGTTCGCGGCCATCAGCCGCCTGCACGAGCGCGTCGAGGGCTCGTACGCGGCAATCGCCCTCATCGCGGGGCACGGGATGCTCGCCTTCCGCGACCCGTTCGGCATCCGGCCGCTCGTGCTCGGGCGCCGCTCCGCGGGCCTCACGGGCGACGAGTGGGTGGTGGCGAGCGAGTCGCTCGTGCTCGAGGCGGGCGGATACGAGACCGTGCGCGAGGTCGCCCCCGGTGAGGCCGTGTTCATCACCGTGAGCGGCGAGCTGATCGCCCGGCAGTGCGCGGCGAACCCGCGCCTGATTCCGTGCTCGTTCGAGTACGTGTACCTCGCGCGCCCCGACTCGATCATGAACGGCATCTCGGTCTACGAGGCGCGGCTGCGGCTCGGCGACCGGCTGGCCGACACGATCGCCCGCTACACGCCGATGGGCGACATCGACGTCGTCATGCCGATTCCCGACTCGTCGCGGCCCGCCGCCATGCAGGTGGCGCAGAAGCTGGGCATCCCCTACCGCGAGGGCTTCTACAAGAACCGCTACGTCGGCCGCACCTTCATCATGCCCGGGCAGGAGACCCGCAAGAAGAGTGTCAAGCAGAAGCTGAACGCCATGTCGAGCGAGTTCAAGGGCAAGAACATCCTCATCGTCGACGACTCGATCGTGCGCGGCACGACCTCGAAGGAGATCGTCGAGATGGCCCGCGCGGCCGGTGCGAACAAGGTCACCTTCACCTCGGCCGCACCCCCGGTGCGCTACCCGCACGTGTACGGCATCAACATGCCGACCCGGCGCGAGCTCATCGCCCACGGCCGCAAGATTCCCGAGATCAACACCGAGCTCGGCAGCGATCACCTCATCTACCAGGAGGTCGACGACATGCAGGCGGCCATCATCGAGGGCAGCGATGTCACCGAGCTCGAGATGAGCTGCTTCACGGGCGACTACGTCACCGGCACCGTCACCCCCGAGTACCTGCGGTGGGTGGAGGAGAACCAGCTGAGCTGAGCGCCGCGCTCAGCGGCGGCCAACCGCCGCGCGCTCAGTCGTCGAGTTCCCCCTCGGGTGTCGTCAACCCCGCCGGCGCGGCGTCGACCACCTGGCGCTCAGCCTCGAGCGTGCGCACCCGCTTCTGCGAGCGCCGGTCGAGCACGATGCCGATGATCGCCCCGACGAGCACGCCCGCCGTCACGCCGTAGAGCGAGAAGTAGCCGAGCAGGGCCGCGTAGCCGACCTGCGGGTCGGCGGGGAAGAAGCTCGTCGCGATGAGCGTGCCGAGAAACCCGATCAGGCCGCCGACCACCATGAACGCCGGGATCTTCGGCGCCCGGCGCACCTGCACGGTCGCGCGCTCGGTCGTCGGCTCAGTCCTCGGCTCAGGGCTGCCACTCGGCTCGGTCACGCCCTCATTCTCGCGCACGGCGCTGAGTGGCGCGTCACAACGCGAGCGGGAACAGCGCCGAGAGGTCGGAGCGCGCGCCCGAGGCGTGCACGCGGCCCGCGTCGGCGGCGCTCGCCCAGTCGAGCCCGCCGGTCGCGATGGCGAGGAAGGTCGCCGGGTCGAGCTCGACGACGTTGGGCGGGGTGCCGCGCGTGTGGCGCGGGCCCTCGACCGCCTGCACGGCGCCGAAGGGCGGCACGCGCACCTCCACACTGCGGCCCGGGCTGGCCTCGGCGAGCACCTGCAGCAGGTAGCGCACGGCGGTCGCGACGGCGGTGCGGTCGCTCGGGTCGGCGAGGGCGGTGCGCACCGCATCCCGCCCGGTTGTCTCGTCGATGCGCGCGCGGGCCATGCCTCGAGGCTACGCCCGGTCGGGATGCCCGCCCTCGGTAGTCTTGCCCGGTGAGAATCCTCGTCCTCGGCTCGGGCGCCCGCGAGCACGCCATCATCACCGCGCTGCTGCGCGAGCGCAACGCGGCGGGAGAGCCCGCCCACGCGATCACCGCCGCCCCCGGCAATGCCGGCATCGCCACGGTCGTGCCGGTGGTCGCGCTCGACCCGACCCGTGGGGATGTCGTCGCCGACTACGCGGTCGACAACGACATCGAGCTCGTCGTCATCGGACCCGAGGCGCCCCTCGTGGCGGGCGTCGCCGACGCGGTGCGCCGCCGCGGCATCGCCGTGTTCGGCCCCGGCCAGGCGGCCGCGCAGCTGGAGGGCTCGAAGACCTTCGCGAAGCGCATCATGGACGCCGCGGGGGTTCCGACCGGCCGTGCCGTGCGCGCCGGCACGCTCGCCGAGGTCGAAGCGGCGCTCGACGACCTGGGGGCGCCGCACGTCGTCAAGGCCGACGGTCTCGCCGCGGGCAAGGGCGTCATCGTCACGAGCGATCGCGCGGCGGCCCTCGCGCACGCCACCCACTACCTGCAGCAGGGCGGGGTGCTCGTCGAAGAGTTCCTCGACGGCCAGGAGGTCAGCCTCTTCCTGCTGAGCGACGGCCACACCGTGGTTCCGCTGAGCCCCGCGCAAGACTTCAAGCGCATCGGCGACGGCGATACCGGCCCGAACACGGGCGGCATGGGCGCGTATTCGCCGCTGCCGTGGGCGCCCGAGGGCTTCGTCGACGAGGTGATCCGCACCGTGGCCGAGCCGACCGTGCGTCAGCTCGAGAGCGAGGGCACCCCCTTCATCGGCCTGCTCTACTGCGGGCTCATCGTCACCGCGCAGGGCATCCGCGTCATCGAGTTCAACGCACGCTTCGGCGACCCCGAGACCCAGGTGGTGCTGCCGCGCCTCATCACGCCGCTCAGCGAGCTGCTGTTCGCGGCGAGCACCGGGCAGCTCGCCGGCCGCCCGCACCCGGAGTTCAGCGACGACGTCGCCGTCACCGTCGTGCTTGCCAGCGAGGGCTATCCCGAGAGCGCGGCGCCCACGCGGCCGCTCACCGGGCTCGACGAGGCCGCCGCCGTCGAGGGCGTCACGATCGCCCACGCCGCCACCGCGCGCTCGGCCGACGGCTTCGTCGCCACCGGCGGTCGCGTGCTGAGCGTCGTCGCAACCGGCACCGACTTCGCCCAGGCGCGCGCCCGCGCCTACGAGGCGATCGGCCGCATCGGCCTCGAGGGTGGGCAGTACCGCACCGACATCGCGGCGCGCGTCGTCTGATGAACAACCCCGTGGCGGATGCTCTCGCCCAGCACGGCTGGCAGCACGTCTACTCGGGCAAGGTGCGCGACCTCTACGCCCACGACGATGCCCCGGCTCTCATGCTCGTCGTCGCGAGCGATCGGGTCAGTGCGTTCGACCACGTGCTCGAGCCGGGCATCCCGGGCAAAGGCGCTCTGCTGACGCAACTGACGCGCTGGTGGTTCGCGCAGCTCGCTGAGGGTGACCAGCCCGTCGCGAACCACCTCGCCACCGGCCCCGGCCTGCCTGCGGTGCCGGCCGAGGTCGCCGACCGCGCGATGCTCGTGAAGCGCCTCGACATGCACCCCATCGAGTGCGTCGTGCGCGGCTACCTCACCGGCTCGGGCTGGGCCGAGTACCGCGCGTCGGGAACGGTGTGCGGCATCCCGCTGCCCGCCGGCCTCACCGATGGCGACCGCCTACCCGAACCGCTCTACACACCCGCGTTCAAGGCGCCGCTCGGCGAGCACGACGAGAACATCAGCTTCGAGCGCTCGGTTGAGCTCGTGAGCGCGCCGATCGCCGAGGCGCTGCGGGATGCGTCACTCGCGATCTTCCGCCGCGCGAGCGACATCGCCCTCGAGCGCGGGGTGATCCTCGCCGACACGAAGTTCGAGTTCGGCACCGACCCGGCCACGGGTGCGCTGACCCTCGCCGACGAGGTGCTCACGAGCGACAGCTCGCGCTACTGGGACGCGTCGCTCTATGCGGCCGGCGGCCCCTCGCGCATGGACAGCTTCGACAAGCAGATCGTGCGCGACTGGCTCGCCGCCCACTGGGACAAGACGGGAGAGCCCCCGGCCCTCCCCGCCGAGATCGTCGAGCGCACGGCCGCCCGCTACCGCGAGCTCATCGCCCGCCTCTGCGCCTGACCCCGGGGTGCGCGCTGCCCGCCCGCGGCCGACCGCGGTCGCCGCGTGCGCGTCACGGCGTCGATCGGTCACTCGTTGGGTGCCTCCAGCGCAGTAACCGCAACGAGTGACCGATCGGCGCCTCCGCGCGCAGGCATCGCGCAGGAATGGGGCGGGATGCTCGCCGGTTGACCTGCGCATGACCGACTCTGCACGGCTCGCCGCCGACACCGCCATGGGCGCCGTCACCCTCGACGTGGCCGACCTCGACCTCATGACGGGCTACTACGGGGGCACGCTCGGCCTCGACGTGCTGAGCGCCGAGGGCGGGGTCGTGGTGCTGGGGCGTGCCGGCCGCCCCCTCGTCGTGCTGCGGCACGCGCCCGCCCTGCGGCACGCGGGCCCGAGCGAGGCGGGGCTGTTCCACACGGCGATCCTGTTCGAGACGCAGGCGGCGCTCGCCGCGGCCGTGTACGCAGTGGCCCAGGCGCACCCCAGCAGCTTCACCGGCTCGAGCGACCACCTCGTCAGCCAGGCCTTCTACTTCGACGACCCCGAGCACAACGGGGTCGAGCTGTACTGGGATCGCGACCGCACCGAGTGGTCGTGGGTGCACGGGCGCGTCGAGATGAGCACGCTCTTCCTCGACCCGAACGGCTTCCTGCGCGAGCACCTCACCGAGGAGGCCCTCGCCGCGCACGGCTCGGCGCCCGCGTCGGTCGGGCACGTGCACCTGAGCGTCGGCGACGTCGCCACCGCCCGCGACTTCTACGTCGACCGGCTCGGTTTTGACCTCACCACGACCTACGGCGACCAGGCGATCTTCGTGAGCGCCGGCGGCTACCACCACCACATGGCGATGAACACCTGGCGTTCGCGCGGCGCCGGCGTGCGCACCCGCGCTCTCGGGCTCGGGCAGGTCGACATCGTGCTGCCCGACGCCGACGAGCTCGGCGCGACGGCCGAGCGGCTGCGGCACCACGGCCTCGCCGTGCGCGATGACGGCCGCACCCTCGAGGTCGACGACCCCTGGGGCACCGTTCTGCGGCTCGCCCCGGCTGCCGCAACCCCCGCCCTCTAGACTCGCGCCCGTGCACGACGCTCCACCGCCCACGGCTCTGCGCCTGAGCCGCGCGATCATCGCCGCGCAAGCTCCCGTGCTGCTGCCGCAGGGGCGTCGGCTGCGGCGCGAGACACCGCGGCTTCCGGATGCTCCGCTGCCGTGGAGCGGCCGCGTCGAGCCCGGCGGGCTCGCGCCGACCGGGCTGCTCGAGCCGGGCGACCCGGCGGCCGGCGTCGATGCCCTCGAGCCGACGACCGACCCGGCATCGGCATCCCGCCCCCTGCACCTGCTCGTGCTGGGCGACTCGACCGCGGCGGGCGTCGGGGTCGAGCACGCCGACCTCGGGCTCGGCGGGCGGCTCGCGGAGGCGATCGCGGCGCGCACCGGGCGGCCCGTGGTGTGGCGCGCGGCCGGAGCGAACGGCGCGACCTCGCGCGACCTCGTGCGGCAGTATCTGGCGGACGCGCTCGTTGGCCCGACCGACCTGGTCTTCCTCACGATCGGCGCCAACGACGCGCTCGCCCTGCGGTCGGCGCGCGCGTTCCGGCGCGACGTGCGGCGCATCGTCGAGCGGACGTTCCACGCGCATCCGCACGCGGCGCTGCTCATGTCGTCGCTGCCGGCGTTCTTCCGGTTCACGCTGCTGCCCGAGCCGCTGCGCGGCAGCCTCTACCGGCACTCGCAGGCGCTCGAGGCGGCGGCGCGGGCCCTCATCGCCGCTCAGCCGCGGGCCCACATGTCGCCGCCCCCGCCGCCCTACACCGAGGGGTTCTTCGCGAGCGACGACTTCCACCCGAGCGCCATCGGCTACAGAGACTGGGCCGATTTCGCTGTGGAGGACGCCTGGAGCGTCGGCTTCGGGCGCCTGCTCGACGACCACTGACATCAGCCCGACCGGGCTGCCGCGCAGACCCCGGGCCTAGACTCGCGGCCATGACCGCCAGCCCGCGCCCCCTCCGTGGTCGGCGCCTCAGCCGCGCGGTCGCCCTCGCCCTCGCGCCGATGCTCGTACCGCAGACGGTGAAGCTGCGGGCGACGGTGCCGAAGCTGCCCGAGCCGCCTCCCCCGTGGGAGGGCGGCGGCGGAACCGACCCGCTGCACCTGCTCGTGCTCGGCGACTCGATGGCGGTGGGCGTCGGGGTCGACGACGCGGCTGACGGCCTCGCCGGCCACGTCGCGGAGGAGCTCACCGAGCGCCTCGGCCGCCCCGTGCGGTGGCGCGCCCGCGGGCGCAACGGCGCGACGGCGCGCGATGTCATCCGCGACCACCTCGACGATGCGCTCGCCGACCCGACCGATGTGGTCGTGATCAGTCTCGGCGCGAACGACGCCATGCAGGTGCGCTCGCACCGCGCCTTCCGCCGCGACATCCGGCACATCGTGCACGACATCGCTGGCCGGCACCCGGAGGCGATCGTGCTTATGAGCGCGCTGCCCGCCTTCCACCACTACGGCCTGCTGCCCGAACCGCTGCGCAGCACCCTCGCCCTGCACGCGCAGGCCCTCGAGGTCGCCGCCCGGCGCGCGCTCGAGCGCTTCCCGCGCGCCCACATGACCCCGCCGCTGCCGCCCTACCCCGACGACTTCTTCGCCTCCGACGAGTTTCACCCCGGGCCCGCGGGCTACCCGGTGTGGGCGCGCTTCATCGTCGCCGACGCCGTGCGGCACGGCATCGCGGCGCGCATCCCGGTGTGAGCGGCGGCCCGTCGGCGGCTGCGGGCCGCGCCCCGGTCGACCTGGCGACCCTCGCCGGGATCGTCGAGGGGATGCTCGCCGCGCGCTCCGCATCCGGCCCGCTGCTCGTGGGCCTGGTCGGAGAGCCCGGCGCCGGCAAGTCGACCGCGGCCGCCGAGCTCGCCGACCGCCTTCCGGCCGCGCGGGTGCTGCCGATGGACGGGTTTCACCTGCCGCAGGCAGAGCTCGTGCGGCTCGGGCGCCGCGACCGCATGGGCGCCCCCGACACCTTCGACGTCGAGGGTTTCGTCGCGCTGCTCGTCGCCCTCCGCGACCTCCGCGATTCAGGAGTCGCGGTGCACGCTCCGGGCTTCGATCGGCGTGTCGAAGAACCCGTGCCGGGCGCGCTCGCGCTGACTCCTGAATTGCGGTGCATCGTCGTGGAGGGCAACTACCTGCTGCTCGACGGCGGCGGCTGGCAGCGGGTCGCGCCGCTGCTCGACCTCACGGTCGGGGTCGTGCTCGACGAGGCGACGCGGCACGAGCGGCTCATCGCGCGCCACATCGCCTTCGGCAAGAGCCCCGAGGCCGCGCGGGCCTGGGCGCTCGGCCCCGATCAGGCGAACGCCGCCCTGATCGCGCCGACCCTGTCGCGCGCCGACGTGCTGCTGGCCGCCGAGTGAGCCGGGCGCGCCTGCCCGCGCGCGCTCAGTAGACTCGTGCCATCCACCCGCTGACGCACCCAGGGAGTCTGCCGTGCCCACCATCGTCGTCGAGGTCATGCCGAAGGCCGAACTGCTCGACCCAGCGGGCAAGGCCGTCGCCGGGGCCCTGCACCGCCTCGGCCACGAGGGCATCAGCGATGTGCGTATCGGCAAGCGCTTCGAGCTGCACGTCGCCGTGGCCGACGACGCGATGCTCGAGACGGCCCGCCAGCTCGCTGCCGACATGCTCAGCAACGGCGTGATCGAAGACGTCGTGAGCGTGCACGTCGCCGAGCCGAGCAGCACGGCCGGGGCCCGCGCCTGATGCGCATCGGCGTCGTCACCTTCCCGGGCTCGCTCGACGACCGCGACGCCCAGCGCGCGGTGCGCCTCGCGGGCGCCGAGCCGGTCGCGCTCTGGCACGGCACGCACGACCTGCAGGGCGTCGACGCGATCGTGCTGCCCGGCGGTTTCAGCTACGGCGACTACCTGCGCTGCGGGGCGATCGCGGCCCGTTCGCCGATCATGGCCGAAGTGATCGATGCGGCGAACAGCGGGATGCCCGTCCTCGGCATCTGCAACGGCTTCCAGATCCTCGTCGAGGCGCACCTGCTGCCCGGCGGCCTGATCCGCAACGACCACGGCGACTTCATCCGCCGCGATCAGCGGTTGCGCGTCGAGAGCACCGACAGCGCCTGGACCAACGGCTTCGAGCCCGGCCAGGAGATCACGATCCCGCTCAAGAACGGCGAGGGCGGGTTCATCGCCGACGAGGCCACGCTCGACCGGTTGGAGGGCGAGGGTCTCGTCGCCTTCCGCTACCTCGACGTCAACCCCAACGGCTCGCTGCGCGACATCGCGGGCCTGCGCAATGAGCGCGGCAATGTCGTCGGGCTCATGCCGCACCCCGAGCACGCGGTCGAGCCGGGCTTCGGCCCGAACACCCCCGCGGCGATGCGCTCGGGCGTCGACGGCCTGACGTTCTTCACATCGGTGATCAAGCAGAGCGTGCTGAACTGAGCTCGTGACGTCGAACGCCGCGCCCGCGACCAGCCTCCCTCCCAGCGGCTCCACCGCGAGCCGCCTCAGCCCCAAGACGCTCTACCGCATCGTCGCGATCGCGGAGGCGATCACCTGGACGATCCTGATCTCGGCCCTGATCTACCGCGCGGTCGTGGGGGTCGAGAACGCGGGCCTCGCGGTGACCATCGGCGGCAGCATCCACGGTTTCGTCTTCCTCTCCTACGGGGCCACGGCCGTGCTGACGGCGATCAACCAGCGCTGGAACCCCGGGCTGGCGGTGCTCGCGGTCGTCACCGCGGTGATCCCCTACGCGACGATCCCGTTCGACATCTGGGCGCACCGCACGGGCAAGCTCGAGGGCGACTGGCGCCGCGAGGCCACCGACGACCCGCGCGATCAGCGCTGGTTCGATCGTCTTGTGCGGTGGATGCTGAACCACCCGTACCTGCTGGCCGCGCTGATCCTGCTCGCGGTCGTGGTGCTCTTCACGGTGCTGCTGATCCTCGGCCCCCCGGTGCCGAAGAGCTGATCGCCGTCCACCAGCCGTCGAGTCCGGCGCGGATCTCCTCCTCGGCCACGTAGAGGCTCGGGCCGACGCGCATCCACTGCGCGATGTCGCGCAGCTCGGCGGCGCGCAGGGCTCGGCGATCGAGGTGCAGGGCGATGCCCAGGCGGTCTCCCACCGCAGCCTCGAGCGCGTCGGGGTCGAAGCGGCAGAGGGCGGCGAACCGCCAGGTCGACGCGGTGACCGCCGGGGGTGCGGGCAGCGCGTGCACGCACTCGGCCAGCACGGCGTCGGGGCTGCGTGGCGAAAGGAACGCGGCGAACCGGTCGAGCCAGCCGGCTCGTGCGAGCACGGTCACCGAGGCGTCGGTGCGCCCCAGAAGCTCGAGCACCCGCAGCGGGCTTCCCTGATCGGCGAGCACATGCCGGGCGCCGGCCATGACGCGCACCTGTTCGCGCAGCGGCATCGCCTCCGGAACGACGGTGCGCACCCCGTGCTCGGCGAGCTGAGCGGCGAGCCAGCCCGCACCCGCGGTGACGCTGCGACTGTGCCGCAGCGGTTTGTGCAGGTAGACGGTGCCCGCGTCGGGAATCGACCCCAGGGCGGCGAGCGCCACAGCACGGCGCTCGTCGAGGTAGGCGGGGTCAGCAGGCTCGCCGAACTGCGCGGCGAGGGCAGGCACGTGCAGTCGGGCCACCGGCGTCGGCCGCCGCGCCCAGCGCACCCGGTCGGGTCGCACCCCCAGCAGTTCGAGGGCGTCGCGCTGGTACCCCCGCGGCTGGGCCGCGCCGTGCGGAACGAGCATGACCCCGGGCACACGATCGGCGATGCGGGGGTCGCGGAGCGCCCACGCGCGGTGGATCGATTCGGCGAGGAAGTGGCCGAACTGGTCGACGGCGACACCGAGATACACGGCCTCGCGCAGCCCCCGGAGGCGCGAGGGTGCCGACGAGGGCATCGGCCACTCCTCGATCGGCTGCGTCGCCGACGCGCCGGCCCGCTGATGCTCGGCGGCGGCAGCCGCCTGCCACTGCTCACCGAGCCGCACGGCGACACCGCCGTTCTGCGGTGGGGAGGCACGGCCGACGCGCAACGGGAAGGCCGCGTCGTACCGCGGGGGAACGAGCAGGGCGCCCTCGAGGGTGGTCACGACCCTCATGAGCAGGTTCTCGTCGCGCGGTTCACCATGCGAGCTCCCGCGTCTCAGCCTCTCGCGGTCATCCGTTGAGCGCCAGCCCCAGGAACATCGCTCCGAGGAAGACGAGCACGCCGATCGCGGCGTACATCCAGATCATGCGGGCAGACATGGCGGCTCCGGTTGTGGTCGGGCAGGCGGCACTGCCCAGCCTAGGCCGCCGGTAGGCTGAAAAGCGTGACCGATCCTGTTGCCGCCCGCGCCGTTCCGGACACCGTCGAGAACGCCGCGGCGACACCCGACAGGGTGCAGCCGTTCGAGGCGCTGGGGCTGAAAGCTGACGAGTACGAGGCGATCAAGGCCCTGCTCGGCCGTCGCCCCACGAGCGGCGAGCTCGCCATGTACTCGGTCATGTGGAGCGAGCACTGCTCGTACAAGTCGAGCAAGGTGCACCTGCGCCAGTTCGGCCAGAAGGTCAGCGACGAGATGCGCGAGCACCTCATGGTGGGCATGGGTGAGAACGCCGGCGTCGTCGACATCGGCGAGGGCTGGGCCGTCACCTTCAAGATCGAGAGCCACAACCACCCGAGCTACATCGAGCCGTTCCAGGGCGCCGCGACGGGCGTGGGCGGCATCGTGCGCGACATCATCTCGATGGGCGCACGGCCGGTCGCGGTCATGGATGCCCTCCGCTTCGGCGCCATCGACCACGCCGACACGGCGCGCGTCGTGCCGGGTGTCGTGTCGGGAATCAGCCACTACGGCAACTGCCTCGGCCTGCCCAACATCGGCGGCGAGACGGTATTCGACGCGGTCTACCAGGCCAATCCGCTCGTCAACGCGCTGGCCGTGGGCGTGCTGCGGCACGACGACCTGCACCTCGCGAACGCGCGCGGTGTCGGCAACAAGGTCGTGCTGTTCGGCGCGCGAACCGGTGGCGACGGCATCGGCGGCGCGTCGATCCTCGCGAGCGACACCTTCAGCGAAGGTGGACCCACCAAGAGACCTGCGGTGCAGGTGGGCGACCCGTTCGCCGAGAAGGTGCTCATCGAGTGCTGCCTCGAGCTGTTCCAGGGCGAGCTCGTGGAGGGCATCCAAGATCTGGGCGCCGCCGGCATCTCGTGCGCGACCAGCGAGCTCGCGAGCAACGGCGACGGCGGCATGGTCGTCGACCTCGACCAGGTGCTGCTGCGCGACCCCTCGCTGACGGCGGAGGAGATCCTCATGTCGGAGAGCCAGGAGCGCATGATGGCCATCGTGCGGCCCGAGAAGCTCGACGCCTTCCTCGCCGTCACCGCCAAGTGGGATGTCGAGACGAGTGTGCTGGGCGAGGTGACCGACACCGGGCGCCTCGTCATCCACTGGCAGGGCGAGACGATCGTCGACGTCGACCCGAAGACGGTCGCGATCGACAGCCCCGTGTACCACCGGCCCTACGCGCGGCCGGCGTGGCAAGACGGGCTGCAGGCCGACTCGGCCGCCCGGCTCGCCCGACCCGCCGACGACGCCGAACTTCGGGCGCAGGCCCTGCGCGTGCTCGGCGGCCCGAACCTGGCCGACACGGCCTGGATCACCGACCAGTACGACTACTACGTCGGCGGCAACACCGCGCTCGCGACGCCCGACGACGCCGGCATGATCCGCGTCGACGAGCAGTCGGGTCTCGGGGTCGCGCTCGCGACCGACGCCAACGGCCGCTACTGCCAGCTCGACCCCTACACGGGCGCGCAGCTCGCGCTCGCCGAGGCGTACCGCAACGTCGCCGCCACCGGCGCGGTGCCGCGCGCCGTCTCCGACTGCCTCAACTTCGGCAGCCCCGAGAACCCCGACGTCATGTGGCAGTTCGAGCGCGCGGTGACGGGCCTCGCCGACGCCTGCCTCGAGCTGGGCATCCCGGTCACGGGCGGCAATGTGTCGTTCTACAACCAGACCGGCGACGTTCCCATCCACCCGACCCCCGTCGTCGCCGTCATGGGCGTCATCGACCACGTCGACCGCCGCCTGCCCTCGGGCTGGCAGGACGACGGCGAGAACCTCTACCTGCTCGGCGTCACGCGCGACGAGCTCGACGGCTCGGTGTGGGCCGACGTCGTGCACGGCCACCTCGGCGGCCTCCCGCCGCGCGTCGACCTCGCGGCCGAGAAGAACCTCGCCGGCCTGCTCGCCGCCGCGGCCTCCGACGGCCTGGTCACGAGCGCCCACGACCTCTCGGAGGGCGGCCTGCTCGCCACCCTGGCCGAAGGCGTGCTGCGTTTCGGCATCGGCGCCCGCATCTGGCTCGGCGAACTCATGGAGCGCGACGGGGTGGATGCTCTCGCCGCGCTGCTCGCCGAATCGCAGGCCCGCGCGCTCGTGTCGGTCGCCCGCGAAGACGACGTGAAGTTCCGCGGCCTGTGCGCGGGCCGCGACGTGCCCGTGCTGCGCATCGGCGTGACCGACGCCGAAGTCGACGGCCTCGAGGTGCAAGACCGGTTCACGCTCTCGCTGGCCGAGCTGGGCCACGCGCACCGCGACACGCTGCCGGCCCGCTTCGGGCCGCTCGTCGGAGGGTGACCAGTCAGTTCAGCTCCACAAGTGGAGATTCTCCCAACCACTCGGAAACCCCGCATTCTGAAGCGACCCTTGCGGTAATGCGGGAAAAGAGCGAAGCGTGGAGTGGATTCTTCGTTTCCACTCACTCCCCTCCAGGCTGTGGCGCAACAGCCACACCAAGATCGCTATCGGCATATAGACCTTGACGTGAGCGACTCGGTGGAGGCCCTGCAGATGATCCAAGTCAGGAACTCGGCCAGCCTTGGGCCGTCGAGGAACGGCGACCAGTGAACGATTCCAGAGTCGCGAGTGATGTGCAGCAACGTTCCTGAGTCCGTTGAGCGATGCGACCCAAGATGTGAACATCTTGGGTTCATCAACTCCGAAGTCCGCTGCTACCAGGCGTCGTTGCGGCAAGGGAAGCCCTTGAAGCAGACGGCTAGTCTGGCCAAACTCTAGAAGTTCCGTGGCTACCCATATGGGCAACAGGCCCTCGTACTTGTGTGCAAACCACTTGACGAATGCCTCGTCTTCAGCCTTCTCGAGCCGTTCCAAGTAGCGGACTAGCCAGTCGTCGTAACGACTATTCCTGTCCTTTTGTGAGGTGGGCGGCTGCGCGATGAACTCAGGTGCAAGAATCTCTGGCTTGTGATGAATGAAAGCGTCGACCATCCCCGCGCGGTACGCAACGGCGGTTCGTAGAGCGACCTCAAACTGCTCGAGGCCGTCAAGCAAGTCAAGTCGAAGACGACGGTCGAAACGCCAAAGGTCTAGTGCGAGATCGAAGGTGCTACCCGGCACATACGAGTCCAACCGGTGATCATGCCCTGGGAGCACCTGCGGGCCATACTCGCGAAAGGTGTGGAGATAGGCGCTGAGCCGGTAGTAGCCGATCTCCCGCAGGGATTGCAGTGCCAACTCGCGATTCTCGACCAGGAGTCCTCTGCTCTCGAGCTTCGAGAGTTGCTCTTCGAAACTGAGATGTGGCTTGGTGTACGGAGTACCCATGGCCGAACAATACGCAGTAGGTGAGGAACGTCCAAAAAGAAAACCAGCCCGGGGAGGGAGAAACTCCCCCCGAACGGGCTGGTCGTAACAACAACGACACTACTCGAGTGATCCGACATTCCAATCAAAGACTCACAAACTGCTTAGGGTTGCGCGGCTAGGCTCGCGCGCGTGAGCCTGCCGACGCCGCCGATCCCCGCCTCCGCGACGCCGACCGATGCTGGTCAGCCCTCCCCCGATCAGCGCGTCACCGCGCAACCCGCGACGGCCCTGACGCTCTCCGAGGTGCGCGAGCGCCTGGCCCGCGGCGAGGGCAATGCGATGCCGAGCGACACGGGTCGGTCGTTCTGGCGCATCATGCAGGCGAACCTGTTCACCCTCTTCAACCTCATCGTGGGCGGCAGCTTCGCTCTACTGCTCGTGCTCGGCTACTGGCAGGATGCCCTCTTCGGCTTCTTCGTCATCGCCAACGTCGTCATCGGGGTGGCGCAGGAGTTCCGCGCCAAGCTCACCCTCAGCCGGCTCGCGGTGCTCAACGCTCCGCGCGCGCGCGTGCTGCGCCGCGACGACACGGGCGCCGAGTCGATGCACGAGGTGCGCGTCGCCGACGTCGTGCTCGACGACATCCTCGTGCTCTCCGCGGGCGACCAGGTCACCGCCGACGCCGTCGTGCTCGAGGCGAACGGGCTCGAGGTCGACGAGTCCCTGCTCACCGGCGAGTCGGATGCGCTCGATGCGGCGCCCGGGCGCGAGCTGCTCTCGGGCTCGTCGATCGTCGGGGGCAGCGGGCTCGCGCGGGTCATCCGGGTCGGCGCCGACTCGTACGCCGCGCGCATCACAGCCGAGGCGAAGCAGTTCTCGCTGGTGAGCAGCGAGTTGCGCACGGGCATCGCGCGCATCATCCGATGGATCACGATCGCCCTGCTGCCGGTCGGCGCCATCGTCGTCAACGGGCAAATGCAGGCGGTCGGCGGCTGGGAGGTCGCGATCGCGACCGGTGCCTGGCGCGAGGCGACGGTCGCCTCGGCGGCGAGCCTCATCGCGATGATCCCGCAGGGGCTGGTGTTCATGACGAGCGTCGCCCTCGCGGTCGGCGCGGTGAAGCTCGCCCGGCACGAGGTGCTCGTGCAAGAGCTCGCCGCGGTCGAGGGCCTCGCCCGCGTCGACATGCTCTGCCTCGACAAGACGGGCACGCTCACCGAGGGGAGGCTCGTCCTCGACTCCGTCGAGGAGGTCAATAGACACAGTCTCGACTCCCCGCTCGGCGCCCCCACCGGCTGGGATGCGGCGCTCGGCCACTTCGCCGCCGATCGTGACGCCAACGCGACCGCGCAGGCTCTCGGCGAGCGCTTCGCCGCGGTGGCGAGCCTCGAACTGGCGGCAGCCGTGCCGTTCAGCTCGGCGCGCAAGTGGAGCGCGGCCGAGTTCCGCGACCCGCGCGCCGCGGGCAGCTGGGTGCTGGGGGCGCCGGACATCGTGCTGGGCGGCGCCGAGTGGGCGGGGCGCGGCCGCGCGTCGACCGAAGGGCGACCGGAGAGCATCGGCGCCGTGCTCGCGCGCACGAGCGAGCTCGCCGCGAGCGGCCTGCGCACGCTCGTGCTCGCCCACTCGCCCGAGGCGCTGCCCGAGACCGAGCCGGCCGCTGCACGGCTGCCCGCGCGGCTCGCGCCCGCCGCGGTGCTGACCTTCCGCGAGAAGGTGCGGCCCGATGCGCACGAGACGCTGGGGTACTTCCGCGAGCAGGGGGTGAGCATCCGCGTCATCTCGGGCGACGACCCGCGCACGGTCGCCGCGGTCGCGCGCGAGGCCGGCGTCGAGCACGTCGGCGACGGTTTCGACGCCCGAACCCTGCCCTCCGACGAGACCGACGAGGGGCGCGCCAAGCTCGACGCGATCATGGCGAGCGAGCACGTCTTCGGCCGGGTCACCCCCGAGCAGAAGAAGGCCATGGTGCTGTCACTGCAGCGCCTCGGCTACACGGTGGCGATGACCGGCGACGGGGTCAACGACGCCCTCGCCCTGAAGCACGCCGACATGGGGATCGCGATGGGCTCGGGCGCACCCGCCACCCGCGCGGTCGCGCGACTCGTGCTGCTCGACGGCCAGTTCAGCCGCCTGCCGCGCATCGTCGCCGAGGGCCGGCAGGTCATCGCCAACGTCGAGCGGCTCGCCAAACTGTTCCTGTCGAAGACCACTTACGCCATCCTGTTCGCCGTCGTGTTCGGGCTGCTGCTGTGGCCGTTCCCCTTCCTGCCGCGGCAGCTGTCGATCGTCGACGGGCTCACGATCGGGCTGCCCGCGCTCGTGCTCGCGTTGCTGCCCAACGTGCAGAAGTACCGGCCCGGGTTCCTGCGTCGGGCCGCGCGCTTCTGCATCCCCTCCGGCCTCATCGTCGGCGGCACGCTCATCTCGGTCGTCGCCTACGCCTACCTGGGCGGCCATGAGCCGGCGGTCGTGCAGACCACCGCCGTCATTACCCTCACGCTCACGGCGCTCTGGGTGCTGGTGATCCTCTCGCGGCCGTTCACCTGGATCACCGGGCTCGTGGTGGTCGCCGCCTACGCGGGCCTGGGGGTCGTCCTGGCGATCCCGCTCGCCACCGACTTCCTGCAGCTCGGGATGCCCCCGCTCGAGCTCATCATCGTGGCCATCGCCGCGAGCACCATCGGCTCAGCCGTTCTCGAGGTCACCCATCGCCTGATCGCACGCGCCGCGCCGGCAGGCGCAGCCGGCGCTGCGCGAGCAGCACGCCGAGGATGACGAGCAGGGCACCGACCGGCTCGTTCCAGACGAGCACCTCGCCGAGGACGAGCACGCCCAGCAGCACGCCGACGGGCGGCGACAGGTAGGTGACCGTCGCGGCGCGGGTCGGTCCCCACGCGCGCACGACGTTCTGGTTCCACGCGTAGGCGAGGCCCGTGCCGAGGGCTCCGAGCAGCACGATGGCGATGATCACGGTCGGCGTGAGCGTCATCGGCTGGGCACCGATCGCGGGCGTCAGCAGCAGCATCCACCCCGCCGCGAGGCCGATCATGACGAAGCTGAACACGGTCGCACTGACTCCGCTGTCGGCGAGGAAGCGGCGCATGTACGAGAGGCTGAAGCCGTAGCAGGCGGTCGCGCCGAGCAGGGCGAGGTAAGGAGCGATGCCCCCCGAGCCCGGCTCGAGACCCTGCCAGGGCCCGACGATCACGACGACCCCGACGATGCCCACGACGATGCCGAGCACCTGCTCGCGCGAGAGCCTCTCGATGCGGAACGCGAGGCCCGCGATGAGCGCCGTCATGATCGGCGTGGTGGCGTTGAGGATGCTCGCGATACCCGAGGCCACGTACTGCTGCGCCCACGCGAACAGCTGGTACGGGATGACCGCGAACGTGATCGACAGCACCACCAGGTGTCCCCACACGCGGGCCGACCGCGGCAGCCGGTCGCGGGTGACGAGCACGAGCAGACCGAGCGTGATCGCGCCGAACAGAGTGCGGCCGGTCGCGACCTGCACCGGAGACAGGCCCTCCAGCGCCAGGGCGATGAACAGGAAGCTCGCACCCCACGTCACGCCGGCGAGCGTGAACTGGAGGGCGATCCAGGTGTCGGAGGAGCGTCTCACGCAGAGTCGGCTGTCTGCACCGTGCCCGTCGTGGCGATCTGCTCGTGGTGGTGGATGACCTCCGCGACGACGAAGTTGAACCACTTCTCGGCGAACGCGGGGTCGAGCTGCGCGTCGATCGCGAGGGCCCGCAGGCGCGCGATCTGCTGACGCTCGCGCTCCGGGTCGCTCGGCGGCATGCCCGACGCCGCCTTGAGACGCCCGACGGCCTGCGTGCGGGTGAAGCGCTCGGCGAGCAGGTGGATCAGCGCGGCGTCGATGTTGTCGATGCTGCGGCGCAGCGCCGCGAGCTGGGCGAGGGCGGCGTCATCCATGCCTGAAGCGTAACGCGAGCCGACCCTGGGCGGCTCTCGACCCCGGGTGTCGACGGGCCCTACAGTGGCGCCATGACGATCGAGGCTCCCGCCCGGCGCACGTGGCGCGACGCGGCGGCGACGCGGGTGCTCGGCTCGGTGCTGGGGTGGTTCTCGACCGCGCTCGCCCTCACCCTGCTGTACCGCTCGACCGATGCTCTCGCAGCGCTGGGCGGGTACTGCGCGCGGGGCGGACCGTACGTCATCGCGGTCGAGTGCACCGACGCGATCGCCCTGTTCATGCCGCTGAGCGTGCTGGGCGGCCTGCTGCTGCTGGCGATCAGCGCCGCGCTCACTCAGGGTTTCGGCACACCGGTGTGGCTGTACGCCTGGCCCGGCCTGTTCGTGAGCCTCAGCATCGTGTTCTTCCGGGCCTTCCTGCTGGGCGGCGACGGAGTCGGGCTCTTCCTCGGCCTGCTCTTCCTGGTGATGGGTCTCGCCCCGCTCGCGCTCATCCTGCCGGCGGCTCCGCAGCGCATGCTGATCGGGCGGGTGGATGCCCAGGGCCGCCCCTTCTGGGAGGCCCACCCCGCGCGTGCGCACCTGCTGTCGTTGCGCCCACCGGTGGCGGCCGGCGAGAACCGCGCCTCGGCCGCCGACTGGGTGCTGAGTCTCGGCATCGCCGTCGGGGCCTCGTTGCTCGGCGTCTGGCTGGGCGCTGCCTGGTTCGCCGCAGTCGCCTAGGAGGATCCCGGGCCCTGGGGTGCCGCGAGCCGGGCCTCGAGCCCGGCGCGCACGGCGGGCCAGTCGTCGAGGGTGATCGCGTAGACCGCTGCGTCGCGCCACGAGCCGTCGGCCCGCGGGGCGTCGCGGCGGGCGATGCCCTCGAACGGCGCGCCGAGCTTCTCGATGCCGGCGCGCGACCGGGCGTTGCGCACGTCGGCCTGCAGCTTGACGCGGCCGTAGCCGTGGTCGAACAGGTGGGTGAGCAGCAGCAGCTTGCAGGCCGGATTGACGTGCGTTCCCCAGACCTCCGGCGCGTAGGCGGTGTAGCCGATGTGGGCCGACTCGGTCGCCGGCACGAGGTCGAGGATCGTCGTGGTGCCGACGATCGCGTGCTCCGCATCCCGAACGACGTAGACGTGGGCGCGGTCGACCGGCAGATACGTCGGCAGCCAGACGGCGAAGGCGTCACCCTCGCGCGCCCCCGCTGGCCCGCCGCCCCAGCCGCCCGCGAACACCTCGGGCCGACCGAGCGCGGCCGTGAGCCCCGGCAGGTGCGCGGGCGCGTAGGGCTCGAGCCGCAGGCCATGGCCCTCGAGCCCGACGTACGGCAGTTCGGCCGCGGTCATGAACGAGCCCGCGCTCAGTCGAGCAGGTCGTGGCGCACGACGATCGCGTCGCGGCCGGGGCCGACGCCGATCGCCGAGATACGCGCGCCGCTCATGGCCTCGATGGCGAGCACGTAGTCTTGCGCGTTCTTCGGCAGGTCGTCGAAGGTGCGGGCACCGGTGATGTCCTCCGACCAGCCGGGCAGGTTCTCGTAGATCGGCGTCGCGTGGTGGAAGTCGCTCTGCGAGACGGGAACCTCGTCGACGCGCACGCCGTCGACCTCGTAGGCGACGCAGACCGGGATGCTCTCGAGCCCCGTGAGCACGTCGAGCTTGGTCATCACGAAGTCGGTGACGCCGTTGACGCGCGCGGTGTAGCGGGCGATGGGGGCGTCGTACCAGCCGCAGCGGCGGGGGCGGCCCGTGGTGGTGCCGAACTCGAAGCCGGTCTTGCGCAGGAACTCGCCAGACTCGTCGAAGAGTTCGGTCGGGAAGGGGCCCGAGCCGACGCGGGTCGTGTAGGCCTTGACGATGCCGATGACGCGGTCGATGCGGTTGGGCCCGATGCCCGAGCCGGTGGCGGCCCCGCCCGCGGTCGCGTTCGAGGAGGTCACGAAGGGGTAGGTGCCGTGGTCGACGTCGAGCATGGTCGCCTGGCCGCCCTCGAACAGCACGGTCTCGCCGCGCTCGAGCGCCTGGTGCAGCACGAGACCGGTGTCGACGACCATCGGCCGCAGGCGGTCGGCGTAGCCGAGCAGCTCGTCGACGATCTCGTCGACGCCGATCGCGCGCCGGTTGTAGACCTTGACGAGCAGGTGGTTCTTCACGTTGAGAGCGCCCTCGACCTTCTGGCGCAGGATGTTCTCGTCGAACAGGTCTTGCATGCGGATGCCGATGCGGTTGATCTTGTCGGCGTAGGCGGGGCCGATGCCGCGGCCGGTGGTGCCGATCTGGCGCTTGCCGAGGAACCGCTCGGTCACCTTGTCCATCGTGCGGTGGTAGCCGGTGATGACGTGCGCGTTGGCGCTGATGAGCAGCTTCGAGACGTCGACGCCGCGCGCGCTGAGCGCGTCGAGCTCGCCGAACAGCACCTCGATGTCGACGACGACGCCGTTGGCGATCACGGGCGTGACGCCCTCGGTGAGGATGCCGCTCGGCAGCAGGTGCAGCGCGTACTTCTCGTCGCCGACGACGACCGTGTGGCCCGCGTTGTTGCCGCCGTTGAACTTCACGACGTAGTCGATGCGGCCGGCGAGGAGGTCGGTGGCCTTGCCCTTCCCTTCGTCGCCCCACTGGGCGCCGATGATGACGACGGCAGGCATGGGTGTCCCTTCGAGAGGTGGTGAGGGCGTGCCCCTCAGTCTATCGGGGAGCCTCGCCGCACTATCGAGCGGGGGCGTCGGCCCACTGCCCGCGGGCGGGCACGGGGTTGGCGCGGGCCAGGATGCCCGGCTCGAGCCCGAGCTGGCGCTCGGCGACCCCGAACACGATGTCGTTGGCCTCGTCGACCCCGATGACCCCCACCACGTGGTGCTGCACGGCGACGCCGTCGGCGACGGCGGTGAGCAGGCGCGAGTCGGCCGCGGGGTCGGCGCTCGCGCCGAGCCCGGCATCCACCACCCGCTCGATGACCCGGGTCAGGATGCGCTCGCAGTCGTCGTGATGCCGGGCGAGCGCGGCGGCCAGGGCGGGGGTGCGCGGCGCTTCGCTCCAGGCGTCGATCCACACGTGGTAGTGGTTCTCGTTGGTGGCGGCGAGCCAGCCGGCGAGCGCCGCGATGGGGTCGAGCCCGTCGAGCTGCTGCTGGTCGGCGGCGAGCTCGCGGGTGACGGCGACGTCGAACGCGGCGGCGACGAGCTCGTCGCGGCTCGCGAAGTAGTGGCGGATGAGCCCGTGCACGACGCCGACCTCGGTGGCGACCTCGCGGAGGGTGACGCCGGCGAAGCCCTTGGCGGCGACGAGGCGCAGGGTGGCGCGCACGATCTCGTCGCGCCGCTCATCGCTGCTCTTGCGCGCGGCGCTCCTCTTCTCGCTCACGCGTCGAGCATAGGCCGCGATACCGTTCTGTTGTCCATCCGGATAGGCGGTGCTAGCCTTATTGTCCAGTTGGACAACAACCCGGAGAGGTCCCCATGTCCCCGCAGCAGCGCGCGCACCGCCAGCGACGGTTGCTCGTGCCCAGCGTCGTCGCCGCGATGGTGATCCTGTCGTCGGCATCGTTCGTCATCTTCCCGCTCATCCCTGCCCTGCAAGGCACCCTCGGCGTGAGCACCGCCGAGATCGGCTACCTCGCCGCGGCCGGTTTCGCCGCCGCCCTCGTCGCCGAGCTGCTCGTCGCCCCCGCCGCCGACCGCGGCCACGCCCGCCTCATGGCGGTCATCGGCGTCGTCATGGTCGCCGGCTCGCTCGGCCTGAGCGCGCTCGCCACGGAGGGCTGGCACCTCATCGCCGGCCGCGCCGTCGGCGGCTTCGGCTTCGGCATCTTCGTCATCGCCGCGAGCGCCCTCATCGTGCG
>VFQU01000455.1_pt1 | contig 36962 bp, 22 predicted proteins | sample 3512311 | NCBI WGS metagenome assembly VFQU01 (sample SAMN10412377, study PRJNA504923) | tailings metagenome | isolation source: Relicate 3 Philex TSF3 active mining site | place: Philippines: Tuba, Benguet | collected 2017-08-29
ACAGCGCGGCGCCGCCGAACGCGTATGCGGCCCAGGCGAGAAGCGCGGCACCGGTCGCGTACAGGGCGGCCAGACGCCAGCGCGCCGGATCGCGCGCGAACCGGAGCGCGCGCAGCGGCGACGCGACGCGCATCGGCCACAGCCAGGCGCAGAGGAATCCGGCCAGCATGCCGGTCGGGATGTCGATGAAGTGATGCTGGTAAGTGGTCAGCACCGAGGCGCCGATCAGCACCGCCCAGACGTGCAGCAGCCAGCGCCAGCGCCCGGAGACGTGGGCACCGAAGCGCAGCCAGATCAGCACCAGCAGCACGATGTGCAGCGAGGGCGCCTGGTTGAACGGCTGGTCGAAGGCGCCCAGCGCGTCGAACATCAGGCCGAACAGGCCGTCGGTGGCCGGCTTGTCGAAGCTGAAGCGCAGCGGCCAGAGCACGAAGCAGGTCACCGCGACGATCTGCGCGCTGAGCAGCCGCAGCGCGTGGCGGTCCAGCTCGTGGCGGTCGCGGCAGATGAACAGCGAGATCGCGTAGAAGGCGTCGATCGACCAGTACGGGACGATCGTCCACGCCCAGAACGGGATCTGCCGCTCCCAGTCGAACACGAGGCTCGGCACGTCGCCGCGCGCGGCAGCCAGGCCGTTGGCCCAGCCGTAGGTGATGAAGAACAGCGGGCCGAGCAGCAGCAGCCAGGCTGCGGCCCGCCGCCAGGGACGTCCCGCCTCGGCCGTCGCGTCGCTCACGCCACGCGCTCGGCCATCGACACGGTGAAGATGCCCCAGCGGTCGATGCGCTGGGCCACCTTGCGGAAGCCGGCGGCGCCGACCAGCTGGTCCATCTCGGCCTGGCTGCGCCGACGCATCACCCAGGCCTGGCCCTGCCGATGGCTGGTCAGCGCGCGGGCGATGAACTCGAGCTGTGGGTGCCAGGGCTGGCCGGTGTAGAGCAGCAGCCCGCCGGGCGCCATCGCCGCAGCAAAGCCCTCGAGCGAGCGCCGCACCATCGCGTTGTCGGGGAACAGCTCGTACAGGCCCGACACCACCGCCAGCGTCGGCGCAGGATCGAGCGCGGCCAGCGCATCGCGGTCGAAGGCGTCGCCGAGTTCGAAGCGGGCGATGTCCTGCGCGCCCAACGTCTGAATCAGCGCGCCGCCGCGCTCGACGTTGAGCGGGCTGTAGTCGCGCAGGCGGATCGCATCCGCGCGCTGCTCGCCCTGCCCCAGCGCCTCCAGCACGTAGCGACCGTGGCCGGCGGCGATGTCGACCACCCGGACCGGCTGCCCGGCGGCGCGCAGCCGCGCGGCGCCGTCGACCAGCAGTTCCTGCAGGTGGGTTCGGCGCACGCGGATGCCGCGCCAGCCGATCGCGTCGAGGTAGCTGCGGTCGATCATCCGGCCGATCGGCCCGCGGCCTTCGGCGGTGTCGCGATAGACGTAGTCGAGCGTGCTGCCGGAATCGAAGCCGGTGTCGAGGCCCAGCCGGATGCCGCTGGAGAGCAGGCCGCCGAAGCGCAGGCCGGCGCGCACGCCGCGCCAGCGCAGGTCCTCGAGGGTGAACGGCTCGGTCGGCCAGGCCAGGCGCTCGGCCTCGTCGAAGCTCGGTCCGCGGCGATGCGCATCGAGCAGGTCGGGCAGCTGCAGCGGCGCGTCGAAGCGCTCATTGATGAAGCGCCGCAGCTGGGTCACCGCGATGGCCCGATCGCGCTCGCCGAGCGTGTCGTGGAAGAAGCCCGGCAGCAGGTGGCGCTCCCTGGTGGTCGCGCCGAGGTTCTCGTAGAAGCGATCCTGCAGCCGGCGGTGGACGACGAAATCCGAACCCGACACCAGCAGCTGGGTCGGCACGTGGATCGCCTGGGCGTCGCCGACCACGCGCTCGGCGGCCTCATAGAGTCCGAGCAGCACGCGCACCGAGATCGGCCGGGTGATCAGCGGATCCTCGCGGTAGCTGGCGACGCGCCCCGGGTCGTGGGTGAGCCACTGCGGCTTGACGTAGCTGTTGACGAAGAAGTTGCCGCGCAGCTTCTGCAGCAGGCGCAGGCCGGGCCGGGCGAAGGGCACGTACAGCTTCACCTTGAACGCCGGCGAGGCCAGCGAGAGCGCGCGGATCGGCGGCGCGTAGTCGTGCACCCAGGTCGCCGCGACCACCGCGCCGACGCTCTGCGCGACCACGGCGATGTCGGCCGGCGCGATGCCGTGGCGGCTGCCGATGTGCGCGATGAAGCTGTCGAGATCGCGCACCAGCGCCTCGAAGCCCGGCGCATCGCCGCGCTCGCCGGGCGAGCGGCCGTTGCCGCGGGCGTCCCAGGCGAACACGTCGAAGTGGGGCAGCGCCAGCTCGTCGACCAGGTGGGCGACGCGGCCGGAATGCTCGTGGCCGCGATGCAGCAGCACGATCGCCCCGCGCCGCGCGCCCTCGGCGGCGGGCCAGTGGCGATAGAACAGCGGCGCGCCGTCGAAGCTGTCGAAGGTCAGGGCGTCCTGGTGTCTCAAGGTGGTGACCTCGATGGGCGATAGAAGGGGGGCGGCCGCGACATCGGGCGCGACCGCGGGTTCGGCCTGGCGCAGCGCTGCGCCGATCCGACGGATGCAGGTCAACGCGCAGAGCAGGCTGGCCAGGCCCAGCACGACGTCGACCGTGCCGGCGCCGACCCAGCCCGCGGCCAGCAGCAGGCCGAGCGCACCGACCACGAAGGCGCGGTCGCTCTTGCCCATCGGTCCGTCGTAGCGGCGCTCGGCGCCGATGGTGGCGCCGACGACGCCGCAGAGTTCGGTGAGCGCCGCCAGCCAGACCAGCAGCCAGACCAGCCAGGCGCTGACCCCGGCCAGCGCCAGCAGGCTCAGGTACAGCGCCGCGTCGGCGACCACGTCGCCGACCTCGTTGAGGCAGGCACCCAGCCGCGAGCGCTGGTCGTGCTCGCGCGCCAGCATGCCGTCGACCGCATTGAGCGCCATCCGCAGCAGCAGCCAGATCGGCAGCAACGCGAACAGCCACGGCAAGGTAGGCGCCCCCAGGCCGACCACCAGCGCGACCGCGATCGACAGGCCCGCGGCGGCAACGGTCACCTGGTTGGCGGTCACGCCGCTCGCGGCCAGTCTGCGCACCAGCGGACGCAGCAGGTCCTGGAAGCGCGGCTTGAGGGCGTAGATCGAGGCCATCGAAGGTTCTCCGACGCCCGCGACCCGGGCATCCGCGCCTGCAGACGATCGCACCCGTCGATCGGGGCGACCCGCGGACGCACTGTGGCACGGGAAACGGCCCTGCACGGCCGAGGCGGACATCGCCGAGCCCATCCCATCCGCCTTCGGTTCAGGCAGACGGCGTCGGGCACTCAAAGCTCCGGGGATCCCCGCTCGGTGCGCGCCACCCAGTCGTCGATGCACGCGCGCATCGCGTCGGGCTGCTCGGTGGGAATCCAGTGCTGGGCGTCGATCTCGACGATCTCGGCGCCGGGCAGGGCGGCAAGGCCGGTCCGCGTGCGCTGCGGGTCGGCCATCAGCCGTCCGGTGGAGAGCAGCGCCAGCGCCGGACAGCGCACGGCCGCCAGCGGCAGCGGGCGCAGCACTTCGACCAGGTTCGACAGGTACTGGGAGGTGGGCAAGGTCTCGAGGTCCCTGCGGGGCGAAGCGAAGCGCGCATGCAGCGCCGCTTCGCCAGCCTTCGCGTCGACCTCCTGCACCGAGCGGTCGAGCAGTTCGAGATCGAGCGGGGTGAACCGCCGGCGGCGCAGCCCCATCGCGTTGACGCCGGCGATCACCGCGACCAGCAGCCGCAGCAGCGGCGACCACGGCCGCAGTCGCGCCAGCGTGCCGCACAGCGCCTCGCGCAGCATCGGTTCGACCAGCACCAGGCCGGCGCAGCGCTGCGGATGCCGGGCCACGAAGTGGACGGCGAGATTGGCGCCGAGGCAGTGCCCGGCGACGAAGGCGCGCTCGACGCCGGCGTGATCGAGCAGGGCGGCCAGATCGTCGGCCCAGCGCTCCATGGTCGCCGGCCGACGCTGGATCGAAGCACCGTGGCCGCGCAGGTCCGGACGCAGCAGCAGGTGGTCGCCGCGCAGCGCGCTCTCGGCGCACAGACGCCACCAGCGTGTGCCGTTACTGGCCGCGCCGTGGAGCAGCAGCAGTGCCCCGCGCGCGGCCGCTTCCGGCCGCGCGGCCCGATACGCGAGCCGCGCTCCGTCGTCCGCGCGGTACACGAGCATCGCGTCCACGTCGCTCCCGTCCCTACTCGTGGCGCAGCGCGTCGATGGGATCGAGCTGCGCCGCGCGGCGCGCCGGGTAGTAGCCGAAGAACAGGCCGGTGGCCGAGGCGAAGGCCGTCGCCAGCAGGATCACCTCGGCGTCGAGTGCGGTCGGCAGCTGGGTCAGGTCGGCGGCGAGGTAGGTGCCGGCGATGCCGATGGCGATGCCCAGCGCGCCGCCGGCCAGCGAGATCAGCACCGCTTCGGCGAGGAACTGCGCCTGGATGTCGCGCGGCGTCGCGCCCGTCGCCATGCGCAGGCCGATCTCGCGGGTCCGCTCCGTCACCGACACCAGCATGATGTTCATGATGCCGATTCCGCCGACCACCAGCGAGATCGACGCCACCGCGGCCAGCAGCACCGACATCAGTTGGGTCGTCTCGCTGCGCGCGCTGACGATCTCCGACAGGTTGCGCACGGCGAAGTCGTCCTGTCCTCCGGGCGGAATGCGGTGGCGCTCGCGCAGCAGCTCGGTCAGCCGCTCCTCGGCGAACTTCATGTCCTCGCTGCGCGCCACGCCCACGCTGATCTGCTGGACCAGGTCGCCGGTGATGGACTCGTTGGCGAGCAGGCGCTTCTTCAGCGTCGACAGCGGCACGAAGATCACGTCGTCCTGGTCCTGTCCCCAGCCGCCCTGACCGCGGGGCGCCAGCGTGCCGGCCACCTGGAACGGCACCCGGGCGATGCGGATCGTGCGGCCGACCGGATCGTCCTCGCCGAACAGCTCGCGCGCCACGGTCTGGCCGAGCAGCGCGACCTTGGCCGCACCCGCGTAGTCGCGCGGCGTCGGCCACTCGCCCGCCTGCAGCGACCAGTTGTTGATGCTGTAGTAGTCGTGCTCCACGCCCAGGAAGCTGGTCTGCCAGTTGTTCTGCCCGGCGACCACCTGGCCGCCTTGGCGGACCACGGCGGAGACGCGGTCGATCTCGGGGATCTCGCGGCGGATCGCCGCGGCGTCGGATTCGGTCAGCGAGGGCAGGCTGCCGGCGCCGCCGCGCGCCGGGCCGGCGCGGCCGCTGCCGGAGAAGATCTCGACGCGGTTGGAACCCAGCGAGCTGATCAGTTTCTCCAGCTGCTGCTGGGTGCCGCGGCCGATCGACACCATCACGATCACCGCGGCGATGCCGATGATCACGCCCAGCGCCGTCAGCACGCTGCGCATCAGGTTGGCGCGCAGCGCGGCGCCGGCCAGCTCGAGGGTGTCGCGCGGGGTCATCGGCGGTCCTCGGCGATGCGGCCGTCGCGCATCACCACGCTGCGCCGGGCATGGTCGGCGACGGCGGCGTCGTGGGTGATCATGATGATCGTCAGACCCTCGCCGCGCAGGCGGTCGAACAGGGCGAGGATCTCGTCGCCGGTGCGACTGTCGAGCGCGCCGGTGGGCTCGTCGGCGAGCAGGATCGGCGGCCGGTTGATCAGTGCGCGGGCGATCGCCACGCGCTGCTGCTGGCCGCCGGACAGTTCGCTCGGACGATGGTCCATGCGCTGGGCGAGTCCGACCATCGACAGCGCCTCGCGCGCCCGCGGCAGCCGCTCGCGGCGCGGCGTGCGGGCGTAGACCATCGGCATCATCACGTTGTCCAGCGCGGTCTGCCGCGGCAGCAGGTGGAACGACTGGAACACGAAGCCGAGCTTGTCGCGCCGCAGGTGCGCGCGCTCGGCCGCCGACAGGGTGGCGACGTCGACGCCGTCGAGCAGGAAGCGCCCGCTGCTGGGCGTGTCGAGGCAGCCGATCAGGTTCATCAGCGTCGACTTGCCCGAGCCGGACGGGCCCATGATGGCCAGGTAGTCGCCGCGCTCGATGGCGAGGTCGACGCCGTCCAGCGCGCGCACTTCGGCGCCGGTGCCCGGGTGGTAGACCTTGCTGACGCCCTCGATGGCGATCAGCGGCGGTGTGGGTGTCGCCATCAGCGGCCGCGCGCCGCGCCGAGCACCACGACGTCACCCTCGGCAAGCTCGCCGGCGACCACCTCGGTGAATTCGCCGTCGCTCAGGCCCAGCCTTAGCTGGGCGCGGACCAGCTTGCCGCCGACCAGCGTCCAGACCGTGCCCGGACGCTGCTGCTGGCGATCCTCGAGCGCCTCGTCGAGCAGGCGCCGCTGGCGCTCGTCGAGCAGCGGCTCGAGCCGCTCGATGGCGCCGCGCAGCTGCTGCTGGATCGCGGCGCGCGCCGCTTCCGGCCCGCCGCCGGTGCCTTCGCCGCTGCGCGCGGCGGCGAACATCGCCTGCATGCGCTCGCGCAGCTGCGCGGCTTCCGCCTCGAAGGCCTCGCGCTGCGCCGGCGTCAGGTCGAGACCCTCGGCCAAGGCCATCAGGCCGCCGCGCTGCCCACCGGGACCACCCTGCCCGGCCGGCGCGCCGCCCCCTGCAGCGCCGGCTGGCTGCTGCTCCGCCGGCGGGGTGAAGCGCAGCGCCGCGTTGGGCACGCGCAGCACGCCCTGGCGCGCACCGACCTCGATCTCGGCGGTGGCGGTCATGCCGGGGAACAGCCGCAGGTCGGGATTGTCGAGCCGCACGATCACGGGATAGCTGACCACGTTCTGCACGTTCTGCGCCGCCAGCCGCACCTCGCGCACTTCGCCGCGGAAGCGCCGGTCGGGATAGGCGTCGACGCCGAAGGACACCTGCTGGCCGGCGCGGATCTGGCCGATGTCGGCCTCGTCGATGGCCAGGTCGAGCTGCATCTCGCGCAGGTCCTCGGCCAACGTGAACAGCACCGGCGTCTGGAAGTTGGAGGCCACGGTCTGTCCGGGCTCCACCGTGCGGGCGAGGATGATGCCGTCGACCGGTGCGCGGATCACGGTCTGGGCGAGGTCGACCAGGGCGTTGTCGAGCCCGGCCTGGCGCTGCCCGACCGCCGCATCGGCGACCGCCACCGACGCATCGGCCGCACGCAGCCGCGCCTGCGCCTGGTCGACCGCGAGCTGCGCCTGGTCGATGTCGTTCTGCGACAGCAGGCGCCTGCCGAACAGTTCGCGGGCGCGTTCGAGCTGGCGCTGCGCGTTGGCCAGGGTCAGCCGGCTTTCGTCGCGGTTGGCAGCGGCAGCCGACCGGTTGGCTTCGGCGCTGCGCAGGTCGGCGCGCGCCTGCGCCACCCGCGCCTCGAAGTTGGCTGGATCGATGCGTGCGATCACGTCGCCGCGGGCGACGCGCTGGTTGTGCTCGCCGCTGACCTCGACCACCTGCCCCGACACCTGGGCACCGACCTCGACCGTCGCCACCGCACGCAGGCTGCCGGTGGCCGCGATCACCAGCCGCACGTCGCCACGATCGACCTTCGCCGTGCGCCACTGCGGTCCTTCGGCCGCGCGCTCGCCGCAGGCGGCGAGCAGCGCTGCAAAGGCGAGCGCACACAGGGCGCGGCGAGCGTCCATCATCGTCGGCAGTCCTCGTCAGGGGCGGCGCGGCGGTCGGGCCGCGGGATCATGCAAGTGTCGCATCCTCATCGGCGACGCGACTGAACCGCGGGAAGCCTACGCAGCCCCGCGCGTGCCGCTACACTCCTGCCATGGCCGTCGGCATCCTGCTCGTCACCCATCCCGGCGTCGGTCCCGCGCTGCGCGGACTGGCGACCCGGCTGCTCGGCCCGCTGCCGCTGAAGCTCGAGTGCATCGAGGTCGGGTTCGACGCCGATCTCGATGCGCTGCTGCCGCTGGCCAGCGCCGCGCTGCGCCGCGTCGACGGTGGCGACGGCGTGCTGCTGCTCACCGACCTCTACGGCGCCACGCCGAGCAACTTCGCGATCCGCCTCGGCCAGCTCGGCACGCCGACGCGGCGGGTCGCCGGGCTGAGCCTGCCGATGCTGCTGCGCGCGCTGAACTATCCGGACCGCGATCTCGCCGGCGTCGCCGACGGCGCGGCGGCGGGCGGCAAGCTCGGCGTGGTGGTCGACCATGGTTGAGCGCGAGCTGGCGGTGGTGAACCGACTCGGCCTGCACGCCCGCGCGGCGGCCAAGCTGGTGCAGCTGCTCGGCGGCTTCCGCGCGCAGGTCACGCTGGTCGGGCGCGGCCGCGAGGTCAACGGCAAGAGCATCATGGGCGTGATGATGCTGGCCGCGGCGCAGGGCACCACGGTGCTGATCCGCGCCGACGGCAGCGATGCCGAAGACGCGGTGGCCGCGGCGGCCGAGCTGTTCGCCCGCTGCTTCGACGAGGGCGGCTGAGCATGCGCCGCGAGCTCGCCGGCGTCGGCGCCGCCAAGGGCCTGGCGCTCGGTCGCGCGCGCGTGCGCGAGCCGCACCGACTGGAGATCGAGGAGCGGCGGATCGGCGAGGACGAGATCGCGGCCGAGCAGGCGCGCCTGCACGAGGCGTTGGCGGCGGCGCGGCGCGAGCTCGAGGAACTGCGCGAGCGGGTGCGCGGCGCGATCGCCCAGGAGGTCGGCGAGTTCCTCGACCTGCACACGCTGCTGCTCGACGATCCCGAACTCAGCCACGGCCTCGACGAGCTGATCCGCACCGCGCGGGTCGGCGCCGGACAGGCGCTGCGCATGCAGCGCGACCGCCTCGCCGCGGTGTTCGACGGCATCGACGATCCCTACATGCGCTCGCGTCGCGAGGACATCGACCACGTCATCGGGCGGGTCTACGCCGCGCTGCAGCGCAATCCGGCCTCGCAGGTGATCGGGCTGGCCGGCGAGGTGCTGGTGACCGACAGCGTCGCGCCGTCGGAGCTGGCGCAGCTGGTCGAGGGCGGCGTCGTCGCGGTGGTCACGGCGCAGGGCAGCACGCTCTCGCACAGCGCCATCCTCGCCCGCAGCCTGCACCTGCCGCTGGTGGTCGGCGTGCACGAGGCGCTGGCCCAGATCAACGACGGCGACGCGCTGATCGTCGACGGCGGCAACGGCCGCGTCGTGGTCGAGCCCTCGGCCGACGACCTGCGCGGCTTCCGCAGCGAGCAGGCCGCCGGCAGCCGCGAGCGGCGCGCGCTGACCCGGCTGCGCGACAAGCCCACGCGCACCCGCGACGGCGTCGACATCGCGCTCTACGCCAACGCCGAATCGCGCGACGACGTCGCCCAGGCGCACGCGCTGGGCGCGGCCGGCGTCGGCCTGTACCGCACCGAGTTCCTGTTCCTGCAGCGCCGCGAACCGCCCGGCGAGGAGGAGCAGTTCCTCGCCTATCGCGACCTGGTGCTCGGCATGGACGGCCGCCCGGTCACCATCCGCACGCTCGACCTGGGCGCCGACAAGGCCGACGCCGGCGGCATCGTGGTGCCGCGCGAGCCCAATCCGGCGCTGGGCCTGCGCGGCGTGCGTCTGTGCCTCGCGCGCGAGCCGCTGTTCCGCGACCAGCTGCGCGCCATCCTGCGCGCCTCGGCCTACGGCCGCGTGCGCATCCTGGTGCCGATGGTCACCGACCCGGCCGAGATGGCCGCCGTGCGCAGCATCCTCGGCCAGTGCGCCTTCGAGCTGCGCGAGGCCGGCCATGCGATCGCCGAGCGGGTCGATCTGGGCGCGATGATCGAGGTGCCGGCGGCGGCGCTGGCGATCGACACCCTGCTGCCGGAAGTCGACTTCTGCTCGGTCGGCACCAACGACCTGATCCAGTACCTGCTCGCCGTCGACCGCGGCAACGATGCGCTCGGCCCGATGTGCCGCCCCGACCACCCCGCCGTGCAGCGCGTGCTGCGCGACGTGCTGGCCGCCTGTCGCGAGGCCGGCAAGCCGGTGGCGGTGTGCGGCGAGCTGGCCGGCGATCCCGCCCACACGCGCCTGCTGCTGCAGCTCGGCCTGACCGAGTTCAGCATGCACCCGTCGAGCCTGCTGGAAGTGCGGCGCGCGATCCGCGATACCGACCTGGCGCAGCTCCGACGCAGCTGAGACGCATGCGGCGCCCCTGCCGGTGGACCTCGTCGGCGCCCTTGGCGCTCAATGCTGCAGGCTGATCCCCAGCAGCCGCCAGGCCAGCGCGCGCTCGTCGCCACCCGAGCCCGACGCCGCCGGCTGCCAGCTGCGCGAGGCCTCGACCACGAGCGCGGCGTCGGCATCGGCCGCCAGCGCCAGCGGCAGGCGCAGCGTCTTGCGCGCGCCCGGGGCGACCTCGGCCTCGACCTGCGCCGCGCCGCAGCGGATCGAGAACCGCTGCGGTCCGTCGAGCTGCGGCGGCAGCCAGAGGTCGATCTCGAGCCCGCGCACCGCGCGCGAGGGCGTGAAGCGCACCGCCAGCCGCCGCGCGCACCAGCCGTCGGGCCAGTGGCCCTCGACCGAACTCACCCGCGCGTAGCCCTGCAGGTCGATGCGCTGCGCGGCGCGTGCTTCCGCCAGCGCACGCTTGAGCGTTTCGATCTGCGCGGTGAAGCCGGTCTCGCGCTCGTAGAGGAACCTGAGCTGGCTGCGCAGGCGGGCGAAGCGCACGCGCAGGTCCATGTGGCGCTCGGCGCCGATCACGTCGCCCGCCACCAGGTCGGTCGGCATGCCCTCGGGCACGTAGACCGTGGCGTGCGGCGGCGCCGTCTCGTCGGCCGGCCGCTCGCGCGTGTAGAGGTAGATCGCGAAGGACTTGCGCGAGGTGTCCTCACGCCCGGCCGGCAGGCGGATCGCATCGAAGCCGTGCCAGGACACCTCGTTGGTCTCGAACACCACGCAGCGGTTGAACAGCGGCAGCACCTCATGGGAGAGACCGACGCCGCTCCACGGATCCTCCAGCAGGCGCAGCGCACCGCCCCAGGATGCCTCCCACTCGGGGTTGAGGTAGACGATCAGGTTGAGCCGGCGATGCCAGCCGGTGCGCGGGTGGTAGTTGAAGTCGATGTGGACGTCGAGGCTCTGGCCCTGGCGGTTCTCGTGGGTGCCGCCGCCTTCGTAGTCGGGGTCGTAGAGCAGGTCGGGAATGCCGGTCAGGCGCGAGACGTAGTCGAGGAACGCCGGTGTCTGGATGAAGCGGTCGATCGCGGCATAGCCGGGGCCCAGATCGGCCACCGCGCTGCGCACCGCCTTGCCGCCGACTTCGCCCATCTCGTTCAACGCGTAGCGCCGGTCGAAGCCCGGGAACTCGTCGAGCAGGGCCCGGCAGGCGGCCTCGTCGAGAAAGCCGTCGATCACCGCGTGGCGGAACGGGCGGGCCGTGCGGAAGGCTTCGGCGTCGGCGTCGACGTGGGACAGGGTGCTGGGGGCGAGCATGCGGCGGTCGGGTTGGACGGGGCTGCTATTGTAGGCGGCCGACGCCCTGCGCCGTTTCCGCATGTCCCCGATCACGCCGGCCGCCCTGCCGCCACCCGCGTCGCTGCTGGCGCAGTTCCAGCGCCGCGAGCCGTTCCGCCATTTCGTCGCCGACGGCTTCTTCCCGACTGGCTACGCCGACGCGCTGCTGGCCGAGTTCCCGCCCTTCGAGCGCGGCAATGCGCGCAACGAGCACGGCGAGCTCGGCGGCAAGTCGACCGTCGAGCGCATCCGCGAGCTCGGCCCTGCCTTCGCCGCGCTCGACGACCTCGTGCGCGGCCAGCCCTTCCTCGACTGGCTGTCGGCCGCCACCGGCATCCCCGGCCTGCTCTACGACCCGTGGTACTTCGGCGGCGGCACCCACGAGAACCGCGACGGCCAGGAGCTCGACGCGCACGTCGACTTCAATCGGCATCCGGAGACCGGCTGGCATCGCCGGCTCAACCTGATCGTCTACCTCAACCGCGAATGGGACGACGCCTGGGGCGGCTCGCTGGAGCTGCACAGCGATCCGCGCGCGGGCGACGACCGGGTCAGCCTGGTGACGCCGCTGTTCAACCGCTGCGTGGCCTTCGAAACCACCGAGTGGAGCTGGCACGGCTTCAGCCGCATCCGCCTGCCCGACGATCGGCGCGGGCTCAGCCGGCGCTCGATCGCGCTGTACTTCTACACCCATGAGCGGCCCGCCGAGGAACAGGCGCCGAGCCACTCGACCATCTACGTCGACCGCCCGCTGCCGGCGCACCTGCAGCCCGGACATGCGCTCAGCGCGGACGACATCGCCGAGCTGCGCACGCTGATCGCCCGCCGCGACATGCACAACCAGCGCCTGTATCGCGAGCTGGCCGAGGCACAGCTCGCGCTGGCCGACCTGCGTGCCCGGGCGGTGGGTCACCGCCAGCGCTTCGTCGAGGCGATGCGCGCGCTGAAGCGGCAACGGACCGTCGAGAAGCGTCCCATCGACCGTGCCTCGATCAAGGCGGCGCTGGTGCCGTTCGTGACCCACCTGCCGGCGTGGCTGCGCGAGCCGCTGCGGAGACTCTGGCGCAGCGGTTTCTCGTGATCCGTCAGGTTGTCGAAAATGCACTTCCTGCGCATTCTTCAAGTCGCGAGTCCGGCACATGTCCGCACTCGTTCGGCCGCTACGCGGCTGCGCGCGGCTTCACCCCGACCCGACGGATCAATCGCTCACGCGACTGATCCGCGACCAGTCCATCCATGGACTGGCTCAGCAGGATGTTTTCAACAGCCTGCTAGGGCAAGGGCCTGCGCGCGACGATGAAAGGCTGCGCCGAACCGAGATAGCCGTAGGACGGCGCCCAGCAGGTGACCACGCCGGCGTCCGCAAGCCCAGCCTCGCGCATGGCCTCGACCAGATCCCAGCCGAAGTCCTGGAAGCACAGCACGCCTTCGGACTTGAGCGGATCGCCGTGGTACATCGGCGGCAGCAGATGCTCGATCGCGCCGTCCGCGGCGAGCCTGGCCCGAACAAGCGTGCGCGCGTCCTGCAGCAGGAATGGCGCGGTCAGCAGCAGGTAGCCCCCGGGCATCAGCACGCGGGCGAACTCGCGCACCGCGGCGAGATAGTCGGGGACATGCTCGAGCACGTCGAAGCTCAGCACCGCCGACTGCGAGGCATCGGCGAATGAAAGCGCGGTGATGTCCTCGTGGCGCAGGGCCATCCCGTTCCAATCGCGCAGCTCGCCGGGGCCGATGCCCGGCCCGAGGTACTCGCTGCCGATCAGGCCCGGAAGGAGCGAACTCAGGCGGGCATGGAGCGGCGTGGATTGCTCGGTCAGGTAGACCGGACCCTCCGGGCGCCCCAGCAGTCGGAAAAGGTGAATCGATGCCCGCCAGCGATTGATCAGGCCGCAACCGTCGCAGGCCAGCGACTCGCGCCAGTTGAGCTCCGCGGGGTGGACTGCGCCGAAGCCGAAACCGCGGACTTCGCCGCAGACGACGCAGAATCCGTCGATGTGGCCCTGCCCGGAGGACAGCCACTGACGCTCCAGCGCGGTCTGCCCTCGCCAGTCCTGCGACAGAAGCTCGGCCGCGGCCTCGATCTCCGCATGATCGCGCCAGTGTCTGAAGCCGTGCGGAAGTCCGCGCATTGGTCGCGTCGCGTCGTGGAAAGGGTCGGAAGGTAACCGCCGGACGCTGCGTCGTCGAGCCCTCGGCTGGCGCCGTTCATCACCCAGCGCCGATAATGCGCGCGCCCCGCAGGAGCCGCGCATGGCCGAGACCGCCCGCCACGACAAAGCCGCGCGCCAGCTCAAGCTGCTGTCGCAGGCGCTCGACTCCGGCCGCCTCGGGCCGGTGCGGCGGCTGGTCAACACGCTGTCGCCGGCCGAGATCGGCAACCTGCTGGAGTCGCTGCCGCCGGGCAAGCGCGAGATCGTCTGGGGCCTGGTCGATTCCGAGGACGACGGCGAGGTGCTGGTGCACGTCGGCGACGAGGTGCGCGAGAGCCTGATCGCCGAGATGGATCCCGACGAGCTGGTCGCCGCCGTCGAGGACCTCGACATCGACGACCTCGCCGACCTCGTCGAGGACCTGCCCGACCAGGTCATCGAGGAAGTGCTGAAGTCGATGGACCGCGAGAACCGCGAGCGCCTCGAGCAGGTGCTCTCGTATCCCGAGGACTCGGCCGGCCGCCTGATGAACCCCGACGTGGTGACGGTGCGCGCCGACGTCAGCGTCGACGTGGTGCTGCGCTACCTGCGCCTGCGCGGCGAACTGCCCGAGCACACCGACCACCTGTTCGTGGTCAGCCGTCGCCACCAGTACCTCGGCCGGCTGTCGCTCGCCGCGCTGCTCACCCACGAAGCGGGCACGCCGATCAACCAACTGGTCGACGGCGAGCAGCCGCCGATCAACGTGCACGCCTCGGCCGAGGAAGTGGCACGGCAGTTCTCCGACCACGACTGGATCTCCGCCGCGGTGGTCGACGACAACAACATCCTGCTCGGCCGCATCACCATCGACGACGTCGTCGACATCATCCGCGAGCAGGCCGAGCACCAGGTGCTCGGCGCGGCCGGCCTCGACGAGGACGAGGACATGTTCAGCCCGGTCTGGCGCGCGATGCGTCGCCGGCTGATCTGGCTGACCATCAACCTCGGCACCGCTTTCGTCGCCGCCGGCGTGGTCGGCCGCTTCGAGGCCACCATCGACAAGCTGGTCGCGCTGGCCGTGCTGATGCCGATCGTCGCCGGCATGGGCGGCAATGCCGGCACGCAGGTGCTGGCGCTGATGGTGCGCGGCCTGGCGCTCGGCCAGGTCAGCGCCAGCAACCTCGGCGTGCTGCTGTGGAAGGAGCTGCGCGTGGCGCTGCTCAACGGCGTCGCGCTGGGCATCGTGCTCGGCGTGGCGGTGCTGCTGTGGTTCGGCGACTACAAGCTCTCGCTGGTCATCGCAGCCGCGCTGACCCTCAACCTGCTCTCTGCCGCCGCCGCCGGCGTGCTGGTGCCGATCACCCTCAAGCGCAGCGGCTTCGACCCGGCGCTGGCCAGCAGCATCTTCCTCACCACGGTGACCGACGTGATGGGGTTCTTCACCTTCCTCGGGCTGGCGACGGTGATCCTGCTGCCGTGAGGCGCCGCTTGCCGCGCTGAACGGTGCGCGAGGACCGTAGAGTGCAGCTTGCTGCGCTGGGCGAGGCGCATCAGCCGAGCAAGCTCGGCTCTACGGCGCGTCTGCGGCGCGCTTCGCGCGTTCGGCCGCTACGCATCTGCGTCGAGCTTCGCGCGTTCGGCCGCTACGCATCTGCTTCGAGCTTCGCGGGTTCGGCCGCTACGCGTCTGCGACGCGCTTCGCGCGTTCGGCGATGGTCTCGGCGACCTTGTCGCGCAGGTAGGCCGGCTCGACGGACTCGGGCGCGACCGACTGGCCGCGCGCATGGGCGGCGAGGCCCAGGCGCGCCACCTCGGCGGCGTGCGGCCACGCCTCTGGCTGCACGCGTCGAAGCCGCCCGTCCAGCGCCGATGCGAGCGCCCCGTCGACCGCCGCGAAGCCGGTGCCGATGCCGATCCAGTCGCCGCCCTCGGGCAGCACCGGCTGCGCCGGCGCGCACAGCGCCTCGTCCATCAGCGCCTGCGGCAATCCGTCTTCACCGACTCGACAGGCCCCCAGGTAGATCTCGCCCATCCGCGCATCGACCGCGGCGAGCACGCGCTCGCCCGGCTGCGCGCGCGCGCCGAGCGCGAGCGCGGCGAGGCTCGATACCGGCAGCAGCGGGCGGTCGAGGCCGAGCGCGAGGCCCTGCGCCAGCGCCACGGCGAGGCGTACGCCGGTGAACGCACCGGGCCCACGACCCACGGCGATGGCATCGATCGACCTGCGCGCGACGCCGGCCTCGGCCAGCAGGGCATCGATCCACGGCAGGGCCAGCTCGGCGTGGCGACGCGGGGCCAGCTCGAAGCGCTCGCGGACCGCGCCGTCGATCGCCAGCGCCACGCTGCAGGCCTCGGTGGCGGTTTCGATGGCGAGCAGGATCATCCGCCCGGGGCCTTGTCGGGCGGCTGCCACAGCTCGATCAGGTTGTTCTCGGGATCGAGCACGTAGCCGAAGCGCCCGTACTCGCTGTCCTCGCGGCGGTCGAGCACGCTGCAGCCCTCCTCGCGCAGCGCGGCCAGCACGCCGTCGAGGTCGTCGACCCGGAGGTTCAACATGAACGCGCTCTCGGAGGGCTTGAAGTACTGCGTGTCCTGCTTGAACGGGCTCCACACGGAATAGGCATCGGCGCCGGTGTCGGCGCGCTTCCAGGGCAGCACCGCACCGCCCCACTCGGCGACGGGCAGGTCGAGATGGCGGCCGTACCAGGCCGACAGTGCGGCCGGATCGCGGGACTTGAAGAACAGGCCGCCGATGCCGTGCACGCGGGGTTTGCGCTCGCTCATGTCGCGATCTCCATGGCCGGGACGGCAGCTTCGCGCGGCGCGCGCAGGAAGTCGACCACCTCGGCGAGATCGCGGGTGCGGGCGAACGGCGGCAGGCTGTCGATGAACACGCGGCCGTAGGGCTTGGTCACCAGCCGCGTGTCGCACAGCACCAGCACGCCGCGATCCTCGTGGGTGCGGATCAAGCGACCGGCGCCCTGCTTGAGCGCGATCACCGCCGCCGGCAGCTGCCAGTCGCGGAACGGATTGCCGCCGCTGCGGCGCAGCGCATCGAGGCGCGCCTCCAGCACCGGATCGTCGGGCGCGGCGAACGGCAGCTTGTCGATGGCCACGACGCGCAGGGCATCGCCGGCGACGTCGACGCCCTCCCAGAAGCTCGCCGCGCCCAGCAGCACGCCGTTGCCCGATTCACGGAAGGCGTCGAGCAGCGCCGAGCGCGGCAGGCTGCCCTGCACGAACAGCGGGAAGTCGATCCGTCCCTCCAGCGCCTCGGCGGCCTGGCGCAGCGCGCGGTGCGAGGTGAACAGCAGGAAGGCACGACCACCCGAGGCCTCGAGCACGGGCAGCAGCGCCGCCAGCAGCGCCTCGCCGAAGCCGCGATCGGCCGGCTCGGGCAGCCCCTTGGGCAGGTAGGCCAGCGCCTGCGTCGGGTAGTCGAAGGGACTGGGTTCGAGCAGCGTCTCGGGCGCGTCGATGCCGAGCTGCGCGGCGAAATGGTCGAAGCGGCCGCCGACCGCCAGCGTCGCCGAGGTGAAGATCCACGCTGCGCCGCTCTTTTCGCGATAGGCGCGCAGCGGCTCGGCGACGTCGAGCGGGGTCTGGCTGAGCACGAAGCCGCGCGCGCTGGTCTCGTACCAGCGCACCTCGCCGTCGCCCTCCTCGGGACCGTCGACGAACCCGGCCAGCCGCTGCAGCAGGTCGCCGGCGCGCGCGGCGCAGGCGCCGAGCCCGGGACTGCGCTCGCCCTGCGCCACCAGCGCCTGCCCGAGGTCGCCCAGCGCCCGCTGCAGCGGCGCCAGCTCGCTGGCCGCGGGCCCGTGCGCCAGCAGCCGCGGCAGCGCGGCGCGCGAGGGCAGCGCATCGAGCGCGAGGCGGAACGTGCGCAGCTGCTGCTCCAGCGCCTGCGAAGGTCCCTGCAGCACGGCCAGCGCGCCGGCGACGCCGGCGCATTCGGCCAGCGCGTCGCGGGCGAGGTCCTGCAGCTGGCGCGCCGACAGCGAGACGCTGAAGAACTGCGAGGCCAGCTCCGGCAGCTGGTGCGCCTCGTCCAGCACGAAGGCGTGGGCGCCGGGCAGGATCTCGCCGAAGCCCTCCTGGCGCAGCGCCATGTCGGCGAACAGCAGGTGATGGTTGACCACCACGAGGTCGGCCTCCTGCGCCTCGCGGCGGGCGCGCACGACGAAGCAGTCGGCGAAGAACGGGCATTCGCCGCCCAGGCAGTTCTCGGCGGTGGAGGTGACCTGTGGCCACAGCGGCGAATCCTCGGCGACCGCGTCGAGCTCGCCGATGTCGCCGCTGGCGGTGCGTCCGGCCCAGCCGCGGATCTGCGCCAGTTCGGCGACCTGGGTGCGGTTGCCGAAGCGGCCCTCGCCGATGGCGCGCTCGAGCCGGTAGTGGCAGAGGTAGTTGGCGCGTCCCTTGAGCAGCGCGCTGCGACAGCGCAGGCCGAGCGCATCGCGCACGCGCGGCAGGTCGCGGTGGAACAGCTGGTCCTGCAGCGCGCGCGTGCCGGTGCTGACGATCACCCGCTCGCCCGACAGCAGCGCCGGGACGAGGTAGGCGTAGGTCTTGCCGGTGCCGGTGCCGGCCTCGGCGACGAGGCTGCCGCGCGCGCCGATCGCCTCGGCCACGGCGCGCGCCATCCGGCCCTGCGCTGGACGCGGCGCGAAACCGGGCAGCCGCTGCGCGAGCGCACCGTCGGCGTCCAGCGCCTGTGCGCTGGCTTCGGCGAGCGCGATCACGCCGAACGCTTACATCCGCACCGGCGGCGGCGTCGCGCAGCGACTAACCTGCTGCGCCGCCTTGTCGGCACCGGCCGGATCGCCGCGCACGCTGCGCGCCAGCTGCACCGTGGTCCAGCTGCGCCGGCACAGCGGACCGACCTTCGGTCCGCTCTCGAATGCGGCCCAGGCTTCGGTCTCGGCTTCGTCGAGCGCGCCCTCGGCGAGCAGCAGTTCGGCGTGCTGCTGGCGCAGCGACGGATCGCCCGGTGTCAACGCGAGCGCCGCCTGCAGGCGCTGCGCGGCACCGGCGTAGTCACCCTGGCGCTCCAGCGCCTCGGCCTCGGCGAGCAGATCGTCGACCACCGGATCGCGCAGCGGCTGGACGTCGAGGGCGTCGCCTTCGTCGTGCGCCGCGGCGCGGACCTGCAGCAGCAGTTCGCTGCCGTCGGGCAGCGGCGGCGCGCTGGCGACCGGCGCGACGTTCTGCTCGGACGTGGCGGCGCAGCCGGCCAGCACGAGCGCCAGCAGCAGCGGAGGAAAATAGCGTTGCGTCATCGGAGGACCTCGGTCAGAACCATTGGCGAATGCGGTCGAGCGTACAGCCGCGGTGACCTTCGGGCACGAAGCCGGCGACGAAGGCGAACTCGCGCGCGCCGGGACACTCGGGATCGGTGGTGGCGACGCCGCTCTCGTCGACGTGCGCCCACTCGAGCCCGCCCGGATCGATCTGCAGCGGCGCGCTCGGCAGCGTGCGGAAGAGATCGGACCAGACGCGCAGTGCGCCGGTCGCGCCGAACAGACCGGTCGGCTTGTTGTCGTCGTTGCCGATCCAGACCACGGCGAGGTGACGGCCGGTCCAGCCGGCGAACCAGCTGTCGCGACCGTCGTTGCTGGTGCCGGTCTTGCCGGCCGGGGCGAGCGCGGCGTGGCCGTCGGCGGCCAGGCGACGCGCCGTCCCGCGGACCGCGGCCTCCTGCAGCGCCAGCGTCACCAGCCGGGTGGCGATGGCGTCGCCCGGCTCGGCGCGCGGCACGGGGGCATCGTAACGATGCAGCGGACGGCCGCGGGCGTCGAGCACGCCGCGCACGCTGCGCAGGCGCTGCAGGCGCCCGGCCGAACCGAGGAACTGGTACAGGCTGGCCATCTGCAGCGGGCTGAGATCGACCGCGCCCAGCAGCAGCGAGGGATGGGCCGGCGGATCGACGCCGGCCAGCACCGACATCAGTCGTCCGAGGCGATCGACGCCGACCTCCATGCCCAGCCGCACCGTCGCCTGGTTGTAGGACTGCACCAGCGCGTCGACCAGCGCGACCGTGCCGTGGCTGACCCCGTCGACGTTGTCCGGCGTCCAGCGCTGGCTGGCGCCGATGCGCAGCGTGATCGGCTCGTCGGCCAGCGGCGTGGCCAGCGACCAGCGTCCCGGCTGCGCCAGCGCCAGCAGGTAGACGAAGGGCTTGAGCAGCGAGCCGACCGGACGGCGCGCGTCGATGGCGCGGTTGAACCCGGGCTGGCGCGGATCGCGGCCGCCGACCACCGCCAGCACTTCGCCGGTCGCGGTGTCGGTGGCGACCAGCGCGGCCTGCAGCTCGACGCCCTTGTCCGGCTTCAGCGCGGCCAGCTGGGTGGTCACGGCGCGCTCCGCGGCGAGCTGCGCCGACGGCGCCAGCGTGGTCAGCACTTCGAGGCCGGCGCCGGCCAGCGAATCGGCCGGATAGTCGGCGGCGAGCTGGGCACGCACCAGCGCGATGAAGGCCGGATGGCGGTTGGCGGCGAGGCTGCCGGCCTTGGCGATGCCCAGCGGCCGGGCGAGCGCGGCATCGCGCTGCGCGGCGTCGATCAGGCCGGTCTCGTGCATCTGCCTGAGGACCAGGTCGCGGCGGCTGCGCGCGCGTTCGGGATGGCGGCGCGGGTCGTGGTACGACGGCCCCTGGATCAGTCCGATCAGCAGGGCGGTCTCGGCATGGCCGAGCTGGGCCAGCTCGCGGCCGAACCAGAAGCGCGCGCCGGCGGCGACGCCGTGCACGGCCTGGCCGCCCTGCTGGCCGAGGTAGATCTGGTTGAGGTAGGCCTCGAGGATCCTGCGCTTGTCGAAGCGCGCCTCGATGACGACCGCGTACAGCGCCTCGCGCAGCTTGCGCGTCACCGTCTGCTCGCGGCTCAGGTACAGGCTGCGGACGAGCTGCTGGGTGAGCGTGCTGCCGCCCTGGCGCACCTCGCCCTCGCGCAGGTTCACCCACAGCGCGCGCAGCATGCCGCGCCAGTCGACGCCGCGATGGTGGCGGAAGCTGCGGTCCTCGACCGCCTGCAGCGTGGTCAGCAGCAGCGGCGGGACATCCTCCAGGCGAACCAGCTGGCGTTCCTCCTGGCTCTGACCGTAGAAGGTGGCGATGCGCGCCGGGTCGAGTCGTGCTTCGGCCAGCGCGGCGCCGTCGGCGGCCTCGATCCTCGCCACGCGGCGCCGTGCCACGGTGACCGACACGCGTGCCGGCGCCACCGGGCCATCGACGTCGCGAAAGCCGCGGCTGGCGATGTCGAAGCGTGCACCGTCGCGGCGATAGCTGCCGGGCGCTCGGCCCTCGCCGTCATCCCGATAGCCGGCGGCATCCAGTTCGGCGACCAGGGCTTCGGCATCGAGCGGCTCGCCCGGCGCGAGGCGCAGCGGTCGCGCCATCACGCGCGTCGGGATCTGCCAGGTCAGCCGGCCGAACTCGTGCTGCAGCTGGCGATCGACGATCCACCAGGCCGGCGCGAGGAAGCCGACACCGACGCCGACGGCGAGCGCGCAGGCGATCCCCAGCCAGCGCAGCCAGCGGCGGGTCGAGCTCGGGGCGGCGGTGTTGCGGTCGGGCACGGCGCAGCGAGGTCGGGACGGGTGGCCAGTGCCGGGACGGAACGGCGATAATCGCCAGTTTAGCGGGTCGCCCCTCGACGGCGACCTGAATCCCCCGAGTCCGACGCCGCCGCGGCGCCGGATCGCCCAGCCGGGACGCCAGCACGACGTGAGCACGGATCATCCGCGGGGCGACCCGCAGGAGCCCATCGCCTGCCTGTACCCCGCAGCTGCGCCGTCGCTGGCGAGTCAGCGCGCCGCCCTGCCGCCGGATCTGACGGTGTACGAGTGCGCCGCCGGCGATCCGCGCGCGGCGCTGGCCGAGGCCGCGGCGGCGCATCCCGATCGCTGGCTGCTGCTGATCGCCGCCGAGGCGAGGCTGCCCGAGGGCTGGTGGCCGCGAGTGCGGGCTGCACGCGCGGCCGTGCCGGAGGCGGAGGCGTGGACGCCGCTGTGCGCGGCGACGCCGACGCTTGCGGTGGCGTCCGCGGTCGACGACGACGCTGTCGACTGCTGGGCCTGGGCCCTTTCCGAACGCGCCTGGCCGGAGGCGCGCGCATGGTCGCCGCTGCTGAGCCTGTGGTCGCCGGCAGCGCTCGACCGGATCGCCGCGCCCGCCGCGCTCGGCGTGCGGCTGCACCTGTGCGACGCCCTGTACGTCTCCGGACTGCAGCGGGCCGACGCCGCCGCATCGCCCCACTCTGCTGCGGCCACGCTGGCGCGGCGCATTGCAGCCACGGACGGCGCCACGCCCCCGCCGCGGTTCGGCCTGTCCGACCGCCCGGTCCTGCTGCACGTCCTGCACGGCTGGGGCGGCGGCGCACAGCGCTTCGTCGAGGACCTGATCGACGCCGACACGGCGTACCAGCACCTGGTGCTGCTGGCCGAATCCGACCCGGGGCGCAGGCGCCACGGCGACGCCGTCAGCCTGCACGCGCATCCGCGCGGGCCGGCACTGCGCCGCTGGTCGCTGGCCGCCGCCGACGCCGGCACGCGGATCGCGAGCGACGAATACCGCGCCCTGCTCGACGCCACCTGCGCCGACTTCGCCGTCGCCGGCGTGCTGGTGTCCTCGCTGATCGGCCATGCGCTCGACGCGCTGCGAACCGGCCTGCCCACCGCGGTGGTCTGCCACGACTACTACCCGCTGTGGCCGCGGCTGCACGCCGATTTCGGCGACGCGACCATCGATTTCGGCGCCGACGCCATTCCGGCGGCGCTCGCCGCTGCCGGCGAGGGCTTCGAGTTCGCCGAACGCGACCCGCGCCACTGGCAGGCGCTGCGCGCGGCCTACCTGGCTGCGCTCGACGACGCCGACGCACTGCTGATCGCCCCCAGCACCTGCGTGCGCGCCAACCAGTGCCGGATCGCACCGGCGCTCGCCGCGCGGCGTTGGGTCGAGATTCCGCACGGTCTCGCCGACTGGCCGTCGCCGCCGCCCGCCATCGACACCGATCCGCACCGCGCCAGCCTGCGCATCGTGGTGCCCGGACGGGTCCGCGGGGGCAAGGGCGAGACGCTGCTGGCCGCGCTGCTCGAACGCCTGCCCGACGACGTCGAGCTGGTGCTGCTGGGCTGCGGCGCGGCCGGCATGCGCTTCTTCGGCCACCCGCAGGCCCACGTCCAGCTCGATTACCGGCGCGAGGACCTGCCGCGACTGCTCGCAGGGCTTCGGCCCGACGCGGCGCTGCTGCCGGCCACGGTCGCCGAGACCTTCAGCTACACCCTGTCGGAGCTGCGCAGCCTCGGCGTGCCGGTGATCGCCACCGCGCTGGGCGCCTTCGTCGAGCGCATCGACGACGGCGTCGACGGCCTGCTGGTCGCACCCGACGCCGACGCGCTCGCGGCGCGCCTGCGGGCACTGGCGGACGACAGCGGCGCGCTGGCGCCGCTGCGACGGGCGCGGCCGCAGGGCAGCACGGGGGGCATGGTCGCGCGCTACGCCGACGCGCTGCCGCTGGCGCCGCGCAGCGTCGCCGCCAGGGTGCGCCGCAGCGATGCGCTGCTGGTGCAGCGCGCCGAGGCCGCCGAGGCCGCGCTTCGCGCGCGGCAGTCGGCGCTGGTCGACCTGCGGCAACGGTTGGCGGCGCAGTCGATCGAGCTCGACAGGCGCGCGCAGTGGGCGCAGCAGGAGCACCGCACGGCGCAGCAGCGACTGGACTGGGCCAAGGCGCTGCAGGCCGAACTCGGCGACGTCCGCAGCGCGCAGGCCGCGACGCTGCGCAGTCTCGACGCGACCACCCGCGAACTCGAGGAGCGCAGCCGCTGGGCGTTGGCCCTGGCCGAGCGCGTCGAGCAGCTCGAGGCACTGTGCGGTGCGCTGGAGGAAGCGCGCGGACGGCTCGAACAGGATCTCGAGGACGCGCGGGCCGACGCGCGCGCGCTGACCGCGGCGCGCGACGAACTGCAGCGCTACGTCGACGCCCTGATCGAACAGCGCGACGCCTTCGAGCGCGAGCGCAACGAGATCCTCGCCAGCAGCTCCTGGCGCCTCACCCGCCCGCTGCGCTACGCCCGGCGCCTGTGCGGGAACCTGGTCGGGCGGCTGCGCTTCCGGCTCGCACGCATCGCCAGCCTGCGGCATCGGCTCGCCAGCAGCCTTCGCCGGCGGGGGCTGGCCGGCACGCTCGCGCGGATCCGCCAGGAATACGCACCGCCCGTGCCCAGCGCGGTGCTCGACGTCCCCGCGGTGCCCGCCGACGACCAGCCGCTGCCCGACACCGGCGATCTCGTGCTGCCCAGCCCGTCGGCGCCACGCGCCAGCGTCATCGTGCCGGTCTACAACCACCTGCAGCACACCCTGACCTGCCTGCGCTCGCTGGCCGAACACCCGCAGCGCACGCCGTTCGAGGTGATCGTCGTCGACGACTGTTCGCAGGACGCCAGCGCCGATCTGCTGCCGCGGATCGCCGGCCTGCGCTACCAGCGCAACCGCGAGAACCTCGGTTTCATCGGCGCCTGCAACGCCGGCGGGGTGTCGGCGCGCGGCGAGTACCTGGTGTTCCTCAACAACGACACCGCGGTGCAGTCGGGCTGGCTGGACGCGCTGGTCGACACCTTCGCCCGCCATCCCGGCGCGGGCCTGGTCGGCGCCAAGCTGGTCTACCCGGACGGCCGCCTTCAGGAAGCCGGCGGCATCGTCTTCGACGACGCCTCGGGCTGGAACTACGGCCGCTTCGACGATCCCGCCGACCCGCGCTACAACTACCTGCGCGAGGCGGACTACTGCTCGGGCGCGGCGATCGCCGTGCCGGCCGAGCTGTTCCACGCCTTCGGCGGCTTCGATCCGCACTACGCGCCGGCCTACTACGAGGACACCGACCTGGCGATGAAGGTGCACCAGGCCGGCCATCGGGTTCTGTACCAGCCGGCCTCGGTGGTGGTGCACTTCGAGGGCATCAGCTCGGGCACCGACACCAGCAGCGGCATCAAGGCCTACCAGGTCGTCAACCGCGACAAGTTCCTCGCGCGCTGGCGCGAGGCGCTCGTCCGCCACCCCGCCCCGCCTCCGGCGACGCCGATCGAGATCGCCCGCGAGCACCGTGCGCGCCGCCGCGTGCTGGTGATCGACGCCACCACGCCGCAGCCCGACCAGGATTCGGGCTCGGTGCGCATGGTCAACCTGCTGCGGCTGATGGTCGAGGAGGGCTGCGCGGTGACCTTCTTCGCCGACAACCGCGCCTTCGTGCCCGGCTACAGCGATGCGCTGCAGCAGCTCGGCGTCGAAGTGCTCTGGCATCCGTGGCTGTCCGACCCGCCGGGCTGGTTCGCCGCCCACGGCGCCCGCTTCGACGCGGTGATCCTCAGCCGCCACTACATCGCCGGCAGCTACATCGACCTGGTGCGGCGCCACTGCCCGCGCGCCACGCTGGTGTTCGACACGGTCGACCTGCACTACCTGCTCGAGCAGCGCGCGGCCGAGCTGGCAGGCCGCGACGATCTCGCCCGCGCGGCCGCCGACACGCGCCGGCAGGAGCTCGACGTGATCGCGCGCAGCGACGTCACGCTCGTCGTCAGCCCGGTCGAGCAGACGCTGCTGGCGACCGATGCCCCCGGCGCGCGCGTCGAAGTGCTGTCCAACGTGCACGAAGTGTTCGGCTCGCGCCGCAGCTTCGCCGAGCGCCGCGATCTGATGTTCATCGGCGGCTTCCAGCATCCGCCCAACATCGATGCCGCGACCTGGTTCGTCGATTCCGTGTGGCCGCTGATCCGCGCCCGCGACGCGACGCTGCGCTTCCACCTGATCGGCAGCAAGGCGACCGACGAGGTGCGCGCGCTCGGCCAGCGCGAGGGCGTGATCTTCCAGGGCTTCGTCGAGGACATCGAGCCCTTCCTCGACGGCTGCCGTCTCGCCGTCGCACCGCTGCGCTACGGCGCCGGCGTGAAGGGCAAGGTCAACATGAGCATGAGCTACGGCCAGCCGGTGGTGGCCACGCCGATCGCGGTCGAGGGCATGCACCTGGTCGCCGGCGAGGACGTGCTGGTGGCGCAGACGCCGGAAGACTTCGCCGACGCCGTGCTGCGCCTGCACGCCGACGAGGCGCTGTGGAATTCGCTGTCGGCGCGCGGCGTGGCCAACGTCGAACGCCACTTCGGCTTCGATTCCGCACGCGCGGTGCTGCGCGAACTGCTCGCCCTGCGCTGAAGCCGCGCCTCAGCGCCGCTGCGCCTGCTCGAGGCGGGCGCGCATGGCGACCAGGTCGGGATGCGACGGGTCGACTTCGGCGGCCTGATCGATCGCACCGGACGCACGGGCGATCTCACCGGCGCCCAGGCGCTCGGCGGCGAAGCCGAGCAGCGAGCCGGCCAGGCGTCGACGCATCTCGGTCAGCGCGCCGTCGGCAGGCGCCAGCGTCTCCAGCCCCTCGAGATAGCCGCGCGCGGCGGCCAGTCGATTGGCGCCGAGCGCCTGCTCGAATCGCGTGCGCGCCTGACCGGGGAGCGCGGCGAGGCCCTGCGTCGCCCGGGCGTTGCCGCGCTCGATCGCCAGCGCCCGGCGATACAGGTCGTAGCCGCTCTCGCCGGGCGGATAGACGAGCTGGCCGGCCGCCACCGCGGCGTCGGCGGCGTCGAGAATCTGGGCGAGCTGACCGCGCTGTGCTTCGTCGAGCTGGCCGGAGGCAACCTGCCCGCGCCGCTGGCGCATCTCGGCCAGGCGCGATTCCGCGGCCTTCAGCCCGGCGAGGTCCGGCACGGTGCTCCGTGCATCGGCGAGCAGGGCCGCGGCAGCGTCGAACTCGTAGTCGGCCATCCTGCGCTCGGCCTGACGAAGCAGCGCCTGCCCCACGTCGCGGAGTCCTGCGAGCGCCGCCGGATGCGCCGGCTGCAGGGCGAGCACATCGCGATAGCGATCGCGCGCGCTGCCGCCCGCCGGCCGCACCAGCCGGCCCTGCTGCTGCAGTGCGGACGCTTCGCGAAGCGTCCGCTCGATGGCGCCGGACGTCGCCTGCCGGGCCTCCGCCAGCCGTGCGCGGGCCTCGGGCAGCCCGAGGTGCCCGGCGTCCACCGCCTCGACGGCGTCGACCTGTGCCAGCGCGGCATCGAGGTTGCCCGCCGCGGCGAGCGCCACCGCGAGCTGCAGCAATCCGGCCAGCACCTCGCGCTGGCCGGCGAGGGCGATCGCGTTGGCCGGATCGATCGCGAGCGCCCGACGATACAGCGCCAGCGCGCCGCCCTCGGCGTCCAGCCGGCCTTCGGCGAACGCCGCCTGCGCAGCATTGATCAGCGTCGCCAGCTCACCGTCGATTCGCGAGCGCTCGCGCACCGCGGCTTCGATCGCATCGGCTTCCGTAGCGGGGGCGCCGGCGTCGCGCGCGCCCTGCAGCGCCTTCCTCGCGTCCTCGATCCGATCGTCCTCGATCGCCTTGCGCGCTTCGCCCAGCAGGCCCTCGGCGACGCGCGCGAGGCCGGCCCGGGCCTCGCCGTGATCCGGGTCGAGGGCGAGCACTGCCTGGTAGAGCTCGCGGGCGCCGCCCAGCCGGCCGCCGCGCAGGGCGGCGTCGGCCTCGGCGAGCAAGGCCTCGTGACGGGTCGAGGGCAACCAGTCGCGGAGCACGTCGCGACCGACGTAGAGCCCGCCGGCGAGCACCAGCACGCCGCCGGCCACGACCAGCCAGGGCGACCGCCGCGCCGCGGCCCGCGATTCGTCAGTCCGCCTGCGCCGGCGCGGCGACGCCCGGGCGTTGACCCGCTCGAGGTCGCCCAGCACGGGCTCGGCGTCGGCGTCCAGAGTCGGCTCGCGATGCTGCGCGCGGTCGCCGGGCACCGCCGAGCGCTTCGATGGGTCGAGCGAATCCTCGATGGCCTCGATCGCGCGCGCCAGCTCGCCGCCCGTGGCGAAACGGTCGTCGGGAGACTTCGCCAGCAGCCGATCCAGCAGGGGTTGCAGCGCCGCGTGCGCCGCCGGCAGGCGCGGCACCGGCGCCTGCAGGTGCATCAGCCCGACCGAGACCCAGTCGTCGGCATCGAACGGCACGCGTCCGATCAGGAGTTCGTGGAACACGATACCGAGCGCATACAGGTCGGCCCGACCATCGACAGGCGCTCCCGAGGCCTGCTCCGGCGCCATGTAGTGCGGCGTGCCGAGGATGGTGCCGGTGAGCGTCATCCGCTTGCTGTCGCTGGCGCGGGCGATGCCGAAATCGCTGAGCACCGCCGCGCCGTCCTCGCGCAGCATGATGTTGTCGGGCTTGATGTCGCGGTGGATCACGCCGCGCCGGTGGGCGAAGTCCAGTGCCGAGGCGATCTCGCGCACCACGCGCAGGGCGAAGGCCAGCCCCCGCGGCGCCTCGTCGCGGTGCAGCACCGGCCCGCCGGAGAGGAACTCCATGGCGATGTAGTGCAGGTCGCCGGCGCGGCCGACGTCGTGGACCTGGACGATGTGCGGGTGATGCAGGTTGGCCGCGATCCGCGCCTCGCGCAGGAAGCGCTCGCCGAACTCGCTGTCGCCGATCAGGGTCGGCGACATCACCTTCAGCGCGATCTGCCGCTGCACCGACTCCTGCAGCGCCAGATAGACCGTCGCCATGCCGCCGCGGCCGAGCGCGCGCAGGATGCGGTAGCCGGGAATGTCGATCATCTGCGCCGCATCGCCGCCCTGAGGCCCCCTGTCGCCTCGACGCCCGGGAGCATAGCAAGCCTCACGGCGCGCGCCGCGCCTCGCTGACGCCCGGCACCGCGGCCATCCTCGACAGCAGGCTGCCGAGCTGTTCGTAGTCGGAAACCTTGAGCGCGAAGCGCAGTTCCGCGATGCCGCTGTCGGGATCGACCCGGCTGTTGAGTCCGAGAATGTGGGCGTTGCCGGTGCCGATCACGTTGGTGAGGTCCTTGAGCAGCCACTTGCGGTCGTAGCCGCGCACCACGACGTCGACCCCGAAGCTCTGGCCGCCGCCCCGCCCCCACTCGACCGGCATCAGGCGCTCGGGATGGCGGGTGGCCAGCCGCTCGAGCGCGGCGCAGCCCTGGCGATGGATGCTGACGCCGCGGCCCTGCGTCAGGTAGCCGATGATCGCGTCGCCCGCCACCGGCTGGCAGCAGCGCGCCATCTGGGTGAGCAGGTTGCCGACCCCCTCGATGGTGAACCCGGCGGCCGGCTTCGGCGGCTTCGACAGGTGCGCCGGAACGCCCGGCCGCGTCGCGTCGGCGGCTGCCTGCGCCACCTCGTGCAGGATCCTCGCGACCTGGCCGGGACTCACGTCACCGAGCGCCACCGCGATGTGCAGGTCGTCGACCCGGGCCAGCTTCAGCCGCGACAGCACCGGCGACAGGTCGGCCTGGTGCAGACCCAGACGCTTGAGCTCGCGATCGAGCAGGTCCCTGCCCTCGGACAGGTTGCGCGCCTGGTCGATGCGGTGGAACCAGGCCCGCACCTTGTCGCGGGCGCGGGCGCTGGCGAGATAGCCGTTGCTGGCCAGCAGCCAGTCGCGGCGGGGCTCGCCGAGCTTGGCGGTCAGGATCTCGACGCGATCGCCGCTGCGCGGCTGGTGGGTCAGCGGCACGATGCGACCGTTGACCTTGGCGCCGCGGCAGCGATGCCCGACCTCGGTGTGCACGTGGTAGGCGAAATCGAGCACCGTGCCACCGCGCGGCAGGTCGATCACCTGGCCCTGCGGGGTGAGCACGTAGACGCGGTCCTCGATCAGCGCCGTCGACAGGCCGGCCGCGACGGCGCCTTCCTCCTCGCCCTCGCGACCCTCCAGGAGCTGCCGCATCCAGGCGATCTTGCGCTCGAACTCGGCATCGGCACCGCCGCCTTCCTTGTAGCGCCAATGCGCCGCCACGCCGAGCTCGGCGTGGGCGTGCATGTCGTGCGTGCGGATCTGGATCTCGACCGTCTTGCCCTCGGGCCCGATCACCGCGGTATGCAGCGACCGGTAGTGGTTGCCCTTGGGCTGGGCGATGTAGTCGTCGAACTCCTCGGGCACCGGCACCCACAGGCCGTGGGCCACGCCGAGCGCCGCGTAGCACTGCGCCACGTCGTCGACCAGCACGCGCACGGCGCGGATGTCGTAGAGCTCGCTGAAGGGGACGCCCTTGCGCTGCAGCTTCTTCCAGATGCTGTATATGTGCTTGGGTCGCCCGGCGACTTCGGCCGCGATGCCCGCTTCCGCCAGCCCGGCGCGCAGGCGCGTCTTGAACTCCTCGATGTAGCGCTCGCGATCGACGCGCCGCTCGTCGAGCAGCCTGGCGATGCGCCGGTACACCTCGGGCTGCGAATAGCGGAAGGCGAGGTCCTCGAGCTCCCACTTGAGCTGCCAGATGCCCAGCCGGTTGGCCAACGGCGAGTGGATGTCGGCGGTGAGCTGGGCGAGCCGGCGGCGGTCGGACTCGTCTCCCTGGGCTGCCAGCCGCATCCGGGCGAGCTGGCGGGCGAGCAGGATCAGCACCACGCGCACATCGCGAATGATCGCCAGCAGCAGCCGCCGCAGGCCTTCGGCACCGGTGCCACCGCGCTGGGCATAGATCGACCAGACCTTCTCGGCTTCGCGCTGACCCTCGACCAGCGCCTGCACGGCGGGCGCCGGCGGAACCGGGGGCGGACTGGCCCCGCCCACGGCGTAGATCAGACAGGCGACCAGCGTGTCGCGATCGGCGCTCAGGTGATCGAGTGCCTCCAGCGTCTGCGCCAGTTCGGCTTCCGCCGCGCCGTCGGTCAGGCTGGCCGAAGCCCATCCGGGCAGCGCTGCCGGCAGCGCGGGCAGGGCCGCGCCGCGCCCGGCGCACCAGTCGGCGAGCGTGCTGATCGGCTGGTCGGAGCGCTTCATGCCGGCGAGTGTATGCGTGGGCACGGCGGCGCCGTGGCCCCGGTCAGCCCGGTGGGCTGACCGCGACGGGGATCAGGACGGCGGCTGGTAGCGGATCCGCAGGACCCGCGGCTGCGAGGTCGCCGCCGGCGACCCGTCGTCGACGACGGTCACGTCGCAATCCACCGACCCGGCAGTGCGGGTCAGCGAGACCACCACGTTGTAGACGCCCGCACTCGGCTGGGTCACGCGCGGGAGCAGTCCGTCGACGAAGAACTGCGCCGGTGCGGCGCCGTCGACGGCGGAGGGGCGGCAGGCGCCGCCCGGCAGGCGAAGGTCCTCGAGCGCGTCGGCTTCGGTCACCGGGACGACGAGCTGACCGGCCTCGTCGGTCGCCGTCGCCGGGCCGGGCAGACGGTCGGTCACGAAATTGGTCGCACTGCCGCCGCAGGACTGTCCGGCGCAGGCACCCTGGCCGTCGACGATCACCAGTTCCCCGCCGGCGACGTTGAGCGTGAAGGTGGGCGGATCGTTGACCGCGGTGACCGTCACGGCGAAGGTCCTCGGCACCGTCGACACGCCGTCGGAAACGGTCAGGGTGAGATCCGCGGCGCCGTGCACGGCACTGTTGGCGTCGGCGCGCGGCGTCAGCGTCAGCGAATAGACGCCCGGCGTGACCTGGACGACCTCGAAGAAGCTGCCGTCGAACAGCCCCGGAGTATCGCTGGCGACGTCGAAGACCAGCGCTGCGCCTTCGGGATCGACGGCCGTGAACCCGACCACCAGCGGCGTGTCCTCCGCAGTCGACTGCGCGCTGATCGTCGACACCGTCGGCGCCAGGTTGGGCTCGGTGAAGCGGATGCGCAGCACCTGGGCCGGCGAGGATGCCGGCGGCACGCCGTCGTCGACCACCCGGATGTCGCATTCGACCACGCCTTCGACGCGGGTCAGGGAAGCGATCAGGTTGTAGACCCCGGGCGTCGGCTGGGTGACCCGCGGGAGCAGGCCGTCGACGAAGAACTGCGCCGGTGCGACGCCGTCCTGGGCGGCGGCGCGGCAGCTTCCGCCCGGCAGGCGGGCATCACCGAACTGGTCGGTCTCGGTCGCCGGCGCCACGACCTGCGCGGCCTCGTCGGTCGCGGTGGGCGGCCCGGGCAGCAGGTTGGTCACGAAGCTCGCGGCACTGCCGATGCACAGCGTGCCCGTGCATCCACCCTCGCCGTCGACCACGACGATCTCGCTGCCGGCGACGTTCAGCGTGAAACTCGGCGGATCGTTGACGGCGTTGACGTCGACCTGGAAGGTGCGCGGCGCCGACGTGCTGTTGCCGTCGCTGGCGGTCACCGACAGCGTCGCCGTGCCGTTGCGGTCGGGCGCCGGCGTGATGGTGAGCTGGAACGGACTGACGCTGCCGCCGACCACCAGGCTGCCGGGCGGGAACAGGGTCGGATTGTTGCTGCTCACCTGCGGCAGCTGGATCGGGTCGGACTCGGGGTCCGTGACATTGATCGGCAGCACCAGCGGTGCGCCGTCCTCGTCCATCGACTGCGCACCGATCGGCGCGATCGCCGGCGGCTGGTTGGAGATGATGTCCGCCGCCAGCCAGGCGCTGTTGTTGGTGGTGTTGGCGTCCGGGCCGCTGCCGTCGGGGTCGACCGTCGCGAGATAGCCGAGGTAGCCGCGCTCGCCGATCGCGGCGCCGCTCTCGACGAGTCGGGTCAGGGTGTACGTGTAGCCCGCGCCGGGCGCCAGGCTGATGTTGACCGACAGCGGGAAGCCCGGCGCCGCGCATGCCGGTGCGCCACCGAACGGGGTGCAGGTGCTGCTGCCAGCCTCACCGGCCAGCAGCGCGGCAGGCTGCGGCTGTCCGGACCGGGCGATGGCCTGCGGGCCGGTGGCGTACTCGCGCAGCCGGATGTTGGCGGCCGTGAACATGCCGTCGTTGGCCACCCGCACGCTGTACTGCAGCGTGCCCGAGGGCAGCGCGCCGACCGAACGCTGATTGCTGCCCGCGCCGGCTTCGCCGATGCCGGAAATGGCTACCGTCACGTCGGACGACTGGCCGACGCTGCTGCCTTGCTCGAAGCCGGAGGCGAAGATCAGGTTGCCGGTGCCGCCGCCCGGCGTGGGGACGACCGAGGACGCCGGCACGCTGCACTGCACGCGCGGACCGCCGCTGCCACCCTGTGCGAGCGGTCGCAGCTCGAATCCGCCCAGCGCGTACTCGACCTCGGTGAAGCCCGGCAGCAGCTTCGCGGTGGCGGCATTGAACAGCGGCGCATTGGCGTCGTTGAGCAGCACGGCCACACCGGAGGCCGGGCTCTGGGAGACGTAGCTCTCGCACAGCACCGGTTCGGCGACGCGGATCTGGAACGCCCGCGTGCCGAGGTCGAAGTAGACCTGCTCGGCGATCGGCAGCAGCCGCTGCGCGGTGAAGCGCAGCCCCATGCCGGTCGAGGTCGTGTGGCTGGAAACGCACTGGCCGGGCGCCGGCGCACCGATCAGGCCGAAGGCGAAGGTCACCGTGCCGGGCCGATACTCGATGGGCGCGGCCAGCGTTCCCGGAAGCGTGCCGGTGATGATCGGATAATCGACGCCGTCGACCCGCAGGCGCAGGGCACCAGCGCCGGGAACCTGAGAGGTGTTGCAGATGAAGTTGCCGGCGCGGGTGCTGACCACCAGCGCCTTGAGCCCGGTGTCGTAACGCGCGCTCGTCGCGGTGAACGGAACGCGGTTCTCCACCGTGGAGGTGCCGCTGACCACCTGCAGGGTCGGATCGACCGCCGACACCACGCCCGAGGAACCCAATCCGACCAGGGTGACGATCAGGGCGTAACGGCGGTGCAGTGTCATCGGCAGGGAGGCTTCCGGGCTCGTGTGGTGGGGAGGCCTGCCGATGGACGCTGGCGGCCTTCCTCGCGCAGGCGGACGGCACGCTCCTTCGCGGCGCCCAGACAGGCGGCGAGTGTACCCGAGCCCTGCCGGGGCGAGTGAATCCGCCGTTAACCCGGCGTGACCGGCGCGTGGCGACGGACGAGCGGCGCCGCGGCGCCCGCCATTCCGTACAATCCGGTCTCCCCAAGGCCCCTGCGAGCCCCGATGATGCGTTCGATCGCCCTTCTTGCGTGCCTGCTGCTGCTGCCCGCAGCGGTGTCGGCCAACGAGTTCTCCTCGCTCGAGGAGCGCATGAGCTACAACGACTTCAAGGCCGCCGGCCTCGACAAGCTGTCGCCCGAAGAACTGGCGCACCTCAACGCCTGGCTGCGGCAGAAGGCGGCGAATACCCTGGCCCCGGGTGCCGCGGCGCCGGCCGCCTACGCACCCGCCGCGCCGCAGGGAGACACCCGCGGGCTGCGCCTGCCGACCGAATCCGGCGAAGCCATCGTCTCGCGGATTCCCGGCATCTTCCGCGGCTGGACCGGACGGACCCGAATCACCCTCGAGAATGGCCAGGTCTGGGAAACCTTCCCGGAGAACAACAAGCTCACCGTCAACCTGAACGACCCCACCGTTCGCATCGAGCCGGGCATGTTCGGCGCCTGGTACATGAAGGTCGACGGCTACAACGCCTCGGTGAAGGTCAAGCGCATCCAGTGACGGCCCGGCGATCGTCCGGTCATCGGTGATCGCCCGCTCCTCGCAAGAGCGGGCGAGTCGTCGCCCCCGGCTTCACCCCAACGCCTCGAGCAGCTTGCCGAGGCGCTTGGGCGACACGCTGGCACGGGTGCCGAGCTCCTGGGCGAACAGCGACACCCTGAGCTCTTCCACCAGCCAGCGCAGTTCCACCCGACGCGGATCGTCACCCGCTGCGCGCTTCGACGCCGCCGCCAGCGCCGCCTCGAACGGCTGCACCTCCAGCATCCGCGCCTGGTCGCGCGCCGGATCCTGCTGCAGGCGCTCGGCGCGCAGCTTCATCGCCCGCAGGTAGCGCGGCAGCTCGGGCAGCCACTGCGGCGGCGTCTCGCGCAGGAAGTCCGGCGGCAGCAGCCGGTCCAGCTGCCCGCGCAGATCGTCGAAGTTGGCGCGGGCAAAGCCCATCAGCGGCGGTTCGAGCGCGGGCCTGAGCTCGGCCACGCGGGTCAGGATGTCCTCGACCAGCGCCCGCTTCTGCATCGCCGCGCCGAACAGCGCCCTGCCGAGCGCGTCGCGCAACGCCTCGAAGGCCTCCCGCGTGCGCACCTGCAGGTCGCTGGCGGCCAGCAGGTCGCGCAGCGCCGCCTCGACCAGGTCGGCACGCAGCCGATCGGCCGCCGCGCCCCTGGGCAGCGACTCGCCGCGGCCGAAGCCCAGCAGCGCGGCGTACTGCAGGCCGAGCTGCGGCGACAGCGGCAGCTGCTTCATCGCCTGTCGCCTGCGGTCGGCCAGCGCGTCGACCAGCAGCCGGCGCACGCCGCCGGCGTGGGCGAGGCGCGCGGCTTCGCGCTCGGCGAACACGTCGAGCACCACTGCGTCGTCGCGCTCGACCAGCGCCGGATAGGCCGGCAGCCCGGCCTCCACCCGCACCTCCTCGGCGATCGGCTCGGCCGGGAACTCGCTGCAGGTGCTGCCCGCCAGCGCCTGCGCGGCGCGCTCGGCGAAGGCACTTCGCGCCTGCTCGCCGAACGCCTCGCGCAGCGCATCGAGATCGCGCGACTGCGCAATCACGCGGCGGCCGTCGCGATCGAGCAGCCGCAGGTTCATCCGCAGATGCGGTTCCAGCGCGGCCGGATCGAAGTCGATCGCGCCCACCGCGACGCCGGTGGCGCGGGCGAGAAAGCGCGCCAGCTCGCCCTCGATGGAATCGGCCGACGGCTGCGGCCAGGCTTCGAAGAAGGCCCGGGCGAACTCCGGCGCGGGCACGAAGTTGCGCCGCAGCGCCTTCGGCAGGCCGCGGATCAGCGCCGCCGCGCGCTCCTCGACCAGTCCCGGCACCAGCCAGCCCAGCCGTGCCGGGTCGAGCGCCTGCAGCAGGTGCAGCGGCACGTCGAGCGTCACGCCGTCGTCCTCGGCGCCGGGCTCGAACCGATAGTGCAGCGCCAGCCGCGCGCCGCCCAGCGGGAAGAACGGCGGGAAGCGCGCCTGCGCGCTGCCCTCGCCCGGCAGCAGCTCGGCCAGCGACCACTCCAGCGACGCGCGACCCGCGGCATCCAGCCGCTTCCACCAGGCTTCGAGGGCGACCACGCCGTGGACGTCTTCGGGCAGGCGATCCAGATACCAGCGCGCCTGCCAGTCCTCGTCGGCGACGAGGCCGGCGCGGCGCAGCTTGGCCTCCTCCTGCCGCGCCTTCTCCAGCGTGGCCTGGTTGCGCGCGAGAAAGGCGGCGCGTGTGTCGACCTCGCCCGGCACCAGCCCCTGCCGCACGAACAGCTCGCGCGCTTCGAGCGGATACAGGCTGCTCCACTGCACCGGCCGCTTGGGGGCGAGCACCAGGCCGAACAGGCTGATCTGCTCGCTGCCGATCACCCGCCCCTGCGCCCGCGACCAGTGCGGGTCGAAGTGCTTGCGGGCGAGCAGGTGCGGCACTTCGCGGATCACCCAGTCGGGCTCGATCCGGGCGTTGGTCAAGGCGTACACGCGCTGGGTATCGAGCAGCACCGCCGAGAGCACCCAGGGCGGCGGCTGGCTGGCCAGCGTCGAGCCGGGGAAAAGGCCGTAGCGGCGCTGCCGCGGGCCCTCGTACTGGCGCTTCTCGTCGCGCTTGCCGACCTGCGTGGGCATGCCGCTGATCAGCGCCTGGTGCAGGGCCGCGTACCAGCGAGCGAAGCCCGGCGCGTCGGGATCGACGGCGCGCGCGTGGCGCGCGTCGCCCGCAGCGGCGTCGACCTTCGGATCAGCCGCGAACCAGCCCAGTTCCTCGGCGAGCAGCAGCAGCTGGCGATGCAGTTCGCGCCATTCGCGCATGCGCAGAAAACTCAGGAATCGCTTTTCGCACCAGTCGCGCAGCTTCGACTGGGTGAGCGCCTCGTGCGCCGCCTGGTAGCCCTCGAACAGCTCGAGGATGGCGACGAACTCCGAGCGCGAATCGGCCCACTGCGCGTGCGCGGCGTCGGCCGCCGCGCGCGCCTCGGCCGGGCGCTCGCGCGGATCCTGTATGCCGAGGAAGGACGCGATCGCCAGCATCTCCGGCAGCACGCCGTGGCCCTGCGCGGCGACCAGCATGCGCGCCAGCTTGACGTCGACCGGCAGCCGCGCCATCTGCCGGCCGACCGCGGTCAGCCGGCGCTCGCCACCCCTGCCCGGCTCGGGCTCGATCGCGCCCAGCTCGATCAGCTGCTGCCAGCCGTCGGCGACCGCGCGCGGATCGGGCGGATCGAGGAAGGGGAATGCGTCGATGCGGCCCAGGCCGAGCGCCAGCATGCGCAGGATCACCCCGGCCAGCGCGGCGCGGCGGATTTCCGGATCGGTGTAGGCCGGCCGGCCGAGGTAGTCCGCCTCGGCGTAGAGGCGATAGCACACACCCGCTGCGACGCGCCCGCAGCGGCCCTTGCGCTGGTCGGCGCTGGCCCGCGAGATCGGCTCGATGTGCAGGCGGTCGAGCTTCTGCCGCGGGCTGTAGCGCTTGATCCGCGCCACGCCCGGATCGATCACGTAGCGGATCCGCGGCACGGTCAGCGAGGTCTCGGCGACGTTGGTCGACAGCACGATGCGCCGCTGCGGGCCGGGATTGAACACCCGATCC
>VFQU01000456.1_pt1 | contig 36957 bp, 23 predicted proteins | sample 3512311 | NCBI WGS metagenome assembly VFQU01 (sample SAMN10412377, study PRJNA504923) | tailings metagenome | isolation source: Relicate 3 Philex TSF3 active mining site | place: Philippines: Tuba, Benguet | collected 2017-08-29
TCAGAGTGCCCAGCTTTGCCCGATTCCTACCGCAACTCTATTGGCTATCGCTATAGTACTCCAACGCCTGTTGCTTCTTGCCCAAATCAGAGTAGACACGCCCAATATTGTTCAATGTGGTGGCTTCCGCGCTGCGATTCCCCACTCTACGGGTGAGCGATAAGGCTTGATTGTAGTACTCTAACGCCTGTTGCTTCTCGCCTAGGTGGAAATAGATGCTCCCGATATTGTTCAGCGTCGTCGCCTCCCCGCCTTGGTTCTTTACTATCCGATACAGCGATGAAGCCTGCTTGTAATACTCTAGCGCCTGTTGCTTCTCGCCTAAATCGTCGTAGATACTCCCGATATTATTCAAAATCGTCGCTTCTCCACTACGGTTGCCCAAGGCTCGAAAGAGTGGCAAGACTTGAGTGTAGTACTCCAACGCCTGTTGCTTCTCTCCCAATGCATCGTAAACACCACCGATATTGTTCAATGTCGTCGCTTCTCCTTCGCGATTTCCTAAAGCATGAAATAGCGATGAAGCCTGCTTGTAATATTCTAACGCCTGTTGCTTCTCCCCTAATGCATCGTAAACACCTCCGATGTTATTTAGTGTTGTCGCTTCTCCTTCGTGCTCCTCTACCACGCGATATTGCAGCAAGGCTTGCTTGTAATACTCTAGTGCCTGTTGCTTCTTCCCCAATGTGGAATAGACCCCCCCAATATTGTTCAACGTTGTCGCTTCTCCTTCGCGATTTCTCAACGCACGAAACAACAGTCGAGCCGCTTTGTAATACTCCAGTGCTTGTTGCTTCTCGCCTAAATCGTTGTAGACAAGCCCAATATTGTTCAGTGTCCTCGCTTCTCCTTCACGATCTCTCACAGTACGCCACAACGGCAAGGCTTGATCATAATACTTCAGTGCTTGTTGCTTCTCGTCCAATGCTTCATAGATGGAACCCAAAAAGCCTAATGAAAGAGCCTGCTTATCTGGAGTATTTGCACTTCGGCTTAACTGCAACGCTCGCTCAAACAAGACGATCGCTCTTCTCAACGATTCCGCACTACCTTCCTGAAAAAGCCTATTTCCTTCCGCGATCTCTGCATCAATCTCATTCGTACTACTTTGTGAGATTGTTTGTGCCACACTAGGGAACTCTAACAGTGGCGTACCCATTACTAGCCCAAGCACTAAACTGGACACTGCGATCGATTGGGACAGCTTTTTCATAAGACTGTAGATTGTTTGGTAATGACAGAATGGTTACTGCTGAACTTCCAATGCTCAAGCGCCTAGATCAAAAACTCCCAATCGATCTTTCAACGATCGAGCTTGAGCCTCAGAACTTCACGATCGAGTAGTTTTTGCTCACGCTTGAAGCCCTGAACTTCGCGATCTCATAGAATGCACCCTTTCATCGAAATCAAACCTAGTCAACGCAGTCGCAAAGAAAAGAAAAGCACACCCGAACAGGACGGAACGAAATCCCGCTCAAGTCGCTCCTCGATCGAGCAGCAAAACATCTCATACAAGACAGCGTGCCATTCTCTCCCTGTACTCAGATTGACTACCAAACTCTCTCCCCAGCCAGTCCCAACATATGATCAATCCCACTATCGCCCAGCCCGCAACTCCTGCGCCGCTCCAGCCCACTCTCGCGTCAACACCGCATAGTTCGCCGTCTCCCGACTAAACTCAGCCGGATACTTCCCTTCTGGATTCTTCCGCTCCGCTACATTCAACGCCACAATCTTCCCAATCCCCTTCTGCGAAATCGTGAAAATCGCCCCACCCGAAGCCCCACTCGTCATATCACAATCATGCATCGCTAAGCCAAACTGCGGCTCAAACCCCCGAATACTACACCCCAAATGCACCCCCGCCGTCGAACCGCCCTGTTCCTTCGGAAAATCGTTTGAATAGCCCGCCAGCGCAAACTGCTCCCGCAACTCAACCAGCGTCGGAACATCCGCACTCGCCCACTCCATCCAGCCATACTTCCGCCCCAAAACCTGATCCAACTTCAAAATTGCCCAATCCTTCGTCGGCTCATTCTCCGGTCTATTCGTCCCCACCACCGCCGAAACCACATCTGCCCGATCGCGCGATTGATTATTGATCAAATTCGGCGCAAACGACATCGATCGATGCGCTTTCCCATCTTTAAACACACAATGAGCATTCGTCACCACCAAATCCTGAGCAATCAATGTCCCCGTACAAGTTGACATCCTATTGCTATCAATCTCACCTTCTACCCGCCCAATCGCAGACCAAGGATAAGACGAAGAAACCATCGGCACACGATCATCTCTACCAAAAATATTGCGCGAACCCTCAGCCGGATTCTTCGATAGTTTCAATCCACTCGGAACATACCCATCACTTTGAATCAATACCTGCGGAGCCTTCACTGTTGCAACCTTCACCGTCATCGCCGGACGCTGCTCAGTCGCCCTACTCTGACTCACCTGAGCCGTTGCCCACATCACTCCAAACACGACTCCCAAAGCTGCGATCGCGCCGTCAACCCGTCGTTTCGTCATATCAAAAACCTATCTTAAGCTAATAATTATTGATCGGGAGTATAAACTGAACTGCAAATTTTCGTCGTGAAGTCTTGAACATTTTCACAAAATTCACACAACATTCAGACTTAACTCATCACATTCAAAAGTACCTGTCAAAACCAATACCAGAGCAGTTCTAAGCATTTACCCTGAACCAGAATTGATACATCAAGACTCTAACGAAACGAATCTAGAAAAGTTACTTCCAGCATGATGATTTTTTGCAGATTGCAGAGCGACTAAAACTGAACCTTTTCGCCCTAACTGCAATCGTAAAACCCTGCGATCGCAAAGCCTCACCGAAACCGTCTTACCTCTCTCAAAATTAACAGCCTCCCCAAACCGAGATTCTCCAGCCACCCTCGCAAAAAAAGCCGCCAAAGCCAGAACGATCGCAATTTCCACAATCCACAATTTGCACTTCATCCAAATTTTCCTTCGCAATCAAAAATCCTGCTTCTCTTGACTGGAAAAGCAGGAACACAACCTTTACTTCTGCACCATTGCAATCTCTTGACGACTCTTTTGAATCAGTGCATCCGCCTCAGAATGTTGTGGAAATAGCTGCTTCACCGCTTCAAACTTCGCGATCGCATCTGTATATTTCTTTTTCCAAAATAGCTCTAACCCTTCCTGATAATATCGATCGACTGCAGTCGGCTCGTTCTCAATCCCAGCCTGTTTGATAAATTCCTGAATCGTGCTACTAGGAATCGCAAACGCAAATCCAGAAACTTCCTGTCCATTGACCCGATCGCCCCCAAAGGTCAACATCCCGATCACATTTCCGCGATCGTCTAAGACCGGACCTCCAGAGTTACCATGTGTTGCAGGCGCACTTACTTGCAAAACAGGCGCACCGTCTTCAGTCGTCTTCTTCGCAGAAAGCTTACCATCAGTAAATGACACAACAAAAGCTGACTTTCGATTCAAAACCCCAGAATCGCCAGCTCCCGGAAATCCTGCTACCGTCAAGTGATCCTGAAGCTGTACCTGCTCAGAATCCCCTAACTTCAGCACAGGCGCATTCTTCACCTCAACCTTAATCACTGCTACATCTTTACCTTCTCCAACAGGCTTACCAGCAATCTTCGTTTCAAATGGCAACTTGTCACCTGTCGGCAAAAAGACTAAGCGAATTGTCTCGTAGTCAGAAGTCTGAGCATTCTGTGCAATTTTCTGCATCGCCTCTGCATCTCTCAGAATAGCCGCTGGATCTTTGTCATAATCTTTTGCCAGTTGGTAGATAAAGCTTTTCCACAACTCAGATTTACAGTTGTCTTCATCTCGACTGTTCTCTGTCACATGAGCATTCGTCACAATATAGCCATTTGCATTGACGAAATACCCTGATCCTAATGCAATGTTATCAACTTCGTAAGTTTTATGATTACCCTGCCAGTAAACTTTCCCCTGGCAACCATCTGCAATCCGAACGACAGAGGGCTTTGTATGTGCTGCTAGTTGCTCTCCGCTCGAAACTTGGACTTTCTCTTGGCGAAATCCATTACAAGCGGAAAGAGACGAAAGCGCGATCGTAGAAGCTAGAAGTAAAATGCTAGGTTGCTTAAACATCGTTCAATTTCTCGCATTTAAGAAGTGGTTATTTTAATCTCTCCCACTTCCAGCGACTCTTATGCAGAACCTATACGACAAATGTTTTAAGCAATTGTTAAATTTACAGACTATTGCCAATCAGAATGAAGGGTGCCCAATAATAGGGATGACTGTAGTTTTGGGCAGTTGCACGATCGCGACCAGAGTCAGGTAAAACTCCAATATTACGAACAGGAGCATCTTTAGTCGCAAGGTTACCTCGAATAAACCCCCGTTGAATTTGTTGAAGTGCTTCAGCTTTTGTGGTCTTTTTTGAAACGAGATTTTGATAAAAGCGCTGCATTAAAAGCGCAGTACTCGCATCATTGACTGACCAGAGTGAAGCGATTACAGATTTAACTTCATTCTTGAGAAAGAAATAACTAATTCCCGGAATTTCGATACCGTCACTTGCTCGATCTCCAACCGCTGTTTCACAAGCAGACAACACAACCAGGTGAACATTACTGATGCCATAGTTGATCAATTGATCAATACGTTCAATCGTCAGATTTTCGCCACTACCAGGAACGAGATACGAGTTTTCAGGACGACCCGCAACAAATTTACCGTGAGTTGCAATGTGCAGGATGCGATGTCCTTTGAGCTTGTCTTTTAGACTCTCAAAGCTGAATTGGGTATTGAGTACTTCGGAACCGGGATAGATGCCGTGGGTGTCGCGTGCGCTGCTATCTTTGACGATCGCATTTAGCTCGATCGGTACATTGGGCAGAGCGGGAAGACCTTGGAAAGTTGAGGCTCCGACGGCTAGGAGGAAAGAGGAGTCGATCGATAAACTTGAAAAGGTCTCAGTCGTATCCGTTTTACTGGCAGCCGTAATCGTGCTGATACTGAAGCGTTCAATCAAATACTGTTTGCCGTCATAAAGTGCGGCAAGGGGAATATATCGAATGGTGCTGTCCGGAGCAAAGACCAGATGCTTTGCGTTTTTCAGTTCCGGTTCAAGTGGTCTGATTAACCAGTTGTAGAGTCGTTGGCTGGTGGCTTGAAGGTCTTTTAAGTTAGTTGGATCTTGGAGTTGGGTGCGGAAAGTTTGAATCTGTTTGAAGAGTTGGTCGGCGCTCACATTGGGCACTTCGACAGGGCGGAAGGTGAAGGCCCCGTCTTCACCTTTGAGCGCGAGGAGAAATTGGAGTTTGTCTTTGAGAACGAGCGGATAGATAAGAACGGTTCCGGGTTGGGCATTGACGATGCGGCGGGCTTCGGCGTTGAGTTTTTCGGGGGTGAGAGTGGCGCTTTCGGTGGAGAAATGCTTGGCAAGGACAGCGGCTTGTTTGCGGAGTTCAGCATTGACGGATTCATTCATTTGATCTCGTTGTCGTTGCAAGTCTTTGAGCGTAGAACAGCGTTCGCGATCGCATTTGCTGATTTGCTCATTAAATTGAGCGATCGTGGTGTATTCCTTTAGAATTTGCTTGAGTGCCGTTTCTTCGACTTGAGCGAGATTGATACCAGGGCTATCGATGCCTACGTCACGGGTAAAGTCACGCAGTTCTCGCAGTTTGAGCAGTTCCAGGACGGCTTGCGCTTCGGGAAAACGTCTTCTTTGAATTAAGAGGTCGGCTAATTCTCGGTAAGTGTCAGCAACTGACTCAGCATAGGATTGTTGTTGCTCTCTGGGCAGGTTTTTGAGGTCGGCTCTAATGCTTTCATAGACGTTGACGGATTGTTTGTAGAATGCGATCGCTAGTTCTGGCTTGCCTTGTGTTGTTAAACTTGAGCCAATATTACGCAGTACATTTCCTTCTCCATCCTGAATTCTTCTTTGTCGATAGATGGCTAAAGCTCTGCTATAATAGTCCATCGAGTTTCTATACTGCCTCAATAAACTATAGCTAGCTCCTATGCCAGTTAAGCTATCGGCTTCTCCAGAGCGATCTTCTACTTCTTGAAACAAGCTCAATGCCTTTTGCAAATAGGTAATTGCTATCTCAGGCTTTGAGCTATCGTAATAGATCTTACCTAAATTATTGAGTGCCTTAGCCTCTCCATTGCGATCTTTGACTTCTCGAAAGATGAGCAATGCTTGTTGCAAATAGTTTAGTGCCATAGCGTGGTTCACCTGCATTGCATAAGAACTTCCTATGTTCATCAAAGCATTCGCTTCTCCGCTTCGGTCATTTATTTGCTGAAGAATGTGTAGTGCCCGTTCAGAATGGCTAATCGCTTTATCGTATTGACTTAACTTAGTGTAAGCGCTAGCTAAATTTGCCAGTGCTGTAGCTTCATTATCAGGATACTTCTCTTGAAAAGCTAATGACAATGCTTGCTCATAATGGTTAATAGCTTTGCCATACTCTGATAGGTTAGCGTAGGTATTTCCTACTCCTATTAATGCTTGTACTTCTACTACACGATTCTTTTCTTGAAGAGCAATATTTAGAGCTTCTCTGTAGTATTTCAGCGCTTCACTGTATTCTGACTTGGAGCGGTAGGCATTTCCTAGCCCAATGAGTATTGTTGGAGAACGATAATTGTTCGATTTCTCAGTAATGCTTAAAGCTCTCTCATAGTATTTGATTGATTTATTGTATTCTGCTATCCGAACATAAGCTTGACCAATTTGATATAGTGCCTCGGCTTCTTGGTCAGAGTTAAGTGTTTGAAAATACAAGGAAAATCTAGACGTAGATTTTCTTGCAAGATCTTCTATCTCATAATGAATTCTTAGTGCTTCTTCATAGTGCTTGATTGCTTGACTATATCCTGGAGGATTTTTAAAGCGGTAAGCGTCACCAAGATTGATTAGTGTAAAGGCTCTACTTCGATAGTCATTTTCTCGCTGGAATATGCTCAATGCTTTCTCATAACTTGTAATTGCTTGTTCATACTGAGAAAGACGGCTATAGGCCAAACCTATATTTCCTAGTGTGTTTGCTTCTCCTACTTGATCTTTAATCTCCTGATAGACTAAAAGAACGCGTTGATAAGTTTGAAGTGCGTCCGTATACCTACTCATTTGAGATAGCTGTCTACCTTGCTCTAGAAGTCGATCTCCTTCCGCTTTCCGTTCTTGCACTGTCTGAGCGATCGCAGAATTCACACTCCAAGAAACAGAAAGCGGCACTCCAGAGCTACACACCGAAATCAGAACAAACGCAAGCATTTTACCTTTGAGCCAATTCGATTTACTCATCATGCCACTCTCCCAGAGTCAGTTATTTCTCCAACATTCAATCTCTCGCCACCACGCCGACATATGCAAAATCGATCGCACTTCTGAATTAATCTGGACATGGCACAGCTGACTGAGAAGGATTGAGAAGATTCGGAGATGCTTCAGCAACCAGATGAATGTCTCCATTGATATCCCTTCGCCAACCTTTTGCTTCAACGATCGAGGATGTCGATCTCTCTGCGATCGCAGCGTTCGGTTTGGATGGTCGATCGTCTTCAGGTTCGAGCGTGATCCAATCTGCTGGACGATTCTCTTCGTTCAAGGGATCAGTTGGATTTGCGGGGATTCCGCCCCGCCCGCTGTAGATAAATGAACTTGTCGATCGCGCTCTGGGAGTACATCTTTGATCAATTTGATTACTTGGATCAGTCGGAGTGCTTGGAAGTTCAGCAAGTCCCCGACTGGGATCAGTATCAGGTGTATTTAGCGTAACGGTTCCACTTGTTCCAAACTCAGAACTCGCGGTAATGTCACTTTCAGAACTAGATGAGAGGCGAAATTGAGTACCAAAAATGCCTTGAGCATCAATGTTAACGCGCCCACCATTACCTCTTGTAGCATTAGCGCTGATGTCACTATTTTCTTGTGGTACAGCGATCAGGAAGCCAGCATCAATATCAATATTGCCGCCTGTACCTGTCGCTTGTGGATTGCCGTTCCCGGCTGTTGTCGAAATTACACTACCATTCCGTAGTAATAGAAAATTAGACGCATTTATATTGATGTTGCCTCCATCGACTGTCGTAGCCACAGTACCAATTCCAGCCTGATCTTTGACTTGCACCTGAGAGGCAGCAATATCAATACTTCCAGCTTTTCCAATGCTTGTAGAGCTAGAGATAATTACAGCATTGTTGCGAACAGTAAGAATTCCTGTATTGATCGCGATCGACCCGGCATCACCGCGTCCTCTTCTGAATGTACCATCGGGTAGAGTTGTATCGCTTGAACTACTGGAAATATTGCTTTCCCTGCCAAACTGCCCTCCATCGACAATAACTCGATCGCGGACATTGAGCATAATATCGCCGCCTTTACCGCCTCCTCTTGTATCAGAAGAGATTTGTGCGCCATTGAGAATTGATAGCTCACGAGCTTGAATTGCGACTGTCCCAACATTTCCAGTTCCACCATTAGAGACTTCATTATTAATACCACTTCGATTCCGTATTTCTGAACCATCGAATAGAATGAAATCTTTGGATACTCCATCTAAAGTAACAATCTCTCTTGAATTGACAGTAATTTTTGCTGAATTGCCACTGAGCGAGAATCCTTCAATGGAACCGCCATTAGTAATGACTAGCTTTCCAGTTGAGATTTGAATTTCTCCTCCATTAGTAGTACCGAGTCCAGCACTGCTAGAAATTTTGCTACTGTCAAGTATTTCCGTTAAATCAGAACTAATGAATTTAGGAAACTGAAAGTCATCTACCACGGATTGAAAGTTACCACTAACTTTTACGGCTCCATCAATTACAACTGAATCACTCGCATTAACAAAGATTTTTCCTGCATTGCCGCGACCTGTTGCCACAGCTTCTACTGTGCCACTGCCTTCAATTCTGAGTACTCCAGTTGTTAGCGTAATATCACCTGCTTGACCTGTTCCTGATAAATTTGTAGAAATAGAGCTTCTGGAAATACTTGGAGTGCGACCACTGATAAGAATGCGATCGCGAGCATTAATCAAAATATTTCCACCATTTCCTTGCCCAAACATATTTGAAATAAGCGAACCGCCATTGGAAAGAGTCAGAACTCCAGTCGATATCGCAATATTCCCACCATTTCCATTTACATTAGAAAAGACTGAAGTAGTTGCTCCACTTGAGAAATCAATGTCTTCTGATGCTTCAGTTGGAGCAGAGCCATCAAATATCACTTGATCTCGTGCGTTAATCGTGATATCCCCCGCACTTCCATTTCTACCTGTATCAGTCGAAATTATTGCACCATTGGTTACAGTGAGTGTACCAGTCGAAATATCAATGTTTCCTGAATTTCCTTCACTACCCTCCCTAGGAAGTGCATTACTGAAAATAGAGCTTATTAATGGATTGGTCCCTCTCCTTACTGCTTCATCTAAAGCAATGCGATCTCGGACAACTATTTTGATATTCCCTGCGCTTCCTCTTCCAGCAATTGAAGTGGCGATGGAGCCGCCTTGTTTGATATCAAGCGTTTCTGCTGTAATCTGAATATCACCGCTTTTCCCTATCCCATTATTGCTGATAGTCGTTCGGACACCGCTTGTAACGAATCTGGTTAATGCGATACCACTAACAGTAATATTGCCTCTTGCATTAAGGGCAATGCTCCCACTATCACCAACTCGATCTGAAATGCTACTAATGATACCTCCGTTTAGAATAGACAGCGAGCCTGTGGTCAGGTTAATTCCTCCACTGGCTCCTTGACCTGCTAAACCAAGCGTTGCAATCAAAGCAACTGAATCAGAAGGTGAAGTCTGTAAACCATCGAGACTAACGCGGTCGCGAGCATTAATCTCGATGCTACCGCCATCTCCCTGTCCTCTATGAAGCGAAACAATACTTGAAGCCCTACTAATTTCAATAGTTCCCGCATTAATTGTAATGTTGCCGCCAGAGCCTACTCCGCTATCGCCAACAATACTACTAATAGTGCTACCCTGTTGCAGAACAAACTTGTCAGACACATTCAGTGTAATATCACCTGCTCGACTGCTCTGGCTACTATCATTGGTGTTGAGAATCGTCCCAATTACACTTTGATTAGCGATGTTGAGATTACGAGCATAAATAGTAATATCGCCTCGGACTGCTGTTAATGCAGATTGATCTTGTAGTGTAATGTCCCCTCTTGATAAGTCGCCAGGAACTACAAGCTTTAAGTCTCTGCCGCCATCGGTTAGTCCAACTTGCCCAACCCCAGAAATTGCTGCTAGTTCTGCTCGATTTCCTAAAGTACCTGCTGTTCCTCCTTCAAACTTGATATCTCCTCCAACCAGAAACAGCCCTCCTGATAATGCCGAAGAAGCAGAAGGCAATGAAGATGAACCACCAGCACGATTAACGATTTCACCCGAATTCAGTTGCATAAACAGTAAAGCAGATGGATTAATCGTAAGTAATGTGGGTGATTCTGGATTAGTTGCACTGAAATTGCCTTGGTCTTCAAAACGAACACCGTTTGCTGTTGTTGCAATGAATGAGCCACCGATTTCTAATCTCGCATTTTCACCAAAGAGAATGCCTTGAGGATTGATTAAAAAAAGATTAGGCTGAGAAGTCACACCAGAAGCATTCCGAATGCCGATCGTACCCAATATCTCTGACGGGTCGCCTCCTGTGACGCGAGTGAGAATATTCTGAATCGTGCTGCTTGGATTCAAAAAATAGGTGCTTTGTCCTTCACCTACGTTAAATTCTTGGAAACTGTGAAATAGATTTTGTCCGCGTTGTGCGCCCCCTCGAATCAACTCCACTTGATTGTTTCGCTCAATAATCGATCGCTCACTGCCCAAAGTCCCATCTGGAATCGTTTGAGCAGAAGCCGCGATCGTAGAAATCACACTAAAGATTCCGAAGCAACCGATTAAAACACCTCTCATCATGGCAGCAGATCCGATGAATTAGTTAATCCAATAAGCTCAGGGGCATCCTACCAAACTTTGCAAAAAAATTCTTGATCAATGTAATTCGATCAATAAAGTTGAGACGGGATCAGTGCCATACTATAGGTATTGTTTGTGATCAAGGATTATTAAGCATGAGCCAACTGGAGGAACAGCTACAAGAGCTGAAGATCGCAGCCTGTCAACATCCCCCCGGTAGCCCTCAGCGACAAAAAGATCTCACCCGTCTGATTCGGCTACTTACGCCTCGACTCTGGCGGGAAAACACTCCATACTATGGCGATGCTCTACAGCAAACCTGGATCTATTTCTGTAAAAATTTATGCGATCGCTATGATGAAACTCGAAGTAGTATCACCACTTGGCTCAATTACTATTTGAGACGACGCTTACAAGATCATTATATTGAAACACAAAAGCAGCAAGCGACCCAAGCAAATCTACCTCAGACCGAAGATGGGCGAGATATAATTGATACCCTTCCAGCCTCTCCTGATATTCCCTTGCTGCTGGAGCAGGTTTATCAGTGGGTTGAATCCACACAAGATTTACAACAGATTCATATTGAAGGACATCCAGAATTAACCGCACAAATTTTAATTCTGCGTCGCCTCCCACCCGAAACAACTTGGAAAGCACTCTCCGCCGAGTACGGAGTATCTGTTGCGACATTGAGCAGCTTCTATCAGCGAAAATGTTTGCCTCGTTTGCGTAGCTTTGGAGAAACCGAAGGATATCTATAGAGGAGGACTGACCATGACAAACAATTCTCAAGATTCTACATCTCTACCCTTGCCCATTTCGCAATCGGCTCGAAGGACGGCTCAGCAATTTGCCAGTGAACAACCCAACCCAGACAAAAGGCAACAGGTTCAACAGAACACACTTGCCGTATCAGTCGTGAATGACTATCTCCAATTGATGGGAATTGAAACAGATTTAGAGACAGCAGATAGCTGGCGATCAATTCCTCGATTATGTGCAGATGTCGCAGATCTAAAATTACCTGGACTAGGGCGATTGGAATGCCGTCCCGTCAGCGAACAGGCACAGGTCTGTACCGTACCCGCCGATGTTTGGAATGACTTTGCTCAGAGCGATCGTATTGGATATGTGTTTGTGCAAATTGCAGAATCGCTTCAATGGGCATCCATTTTAGGATTCATTCGCACAGTATCCACTGAGCAAATTGCTTTCCATCGACTTCAATCCCCTGAAGAATTGCTAGATTATTTACATGAGCTACGGCAACCCTTAATTCAGCTCAGTCAATGGATGCAGGGAGCCATAGAAACAGGTTGGCAAACTGTAGAATCTCTACTCAGCGGTTCCCCTGCTGTCTCATTTCGGCAATCGGATGCAACTACTGGAAACATTGTCCGACAGGCAAAACGTATCGATTTAGGAATTCGTCTCCAAACTCATCCTATTGCCTTGATCGTTGAAATTCAACCGGGCACCGATCAACAAATGGATATCCTAATTCAGATTCGACCCCTCACTGGTCTTTTGCCACCAGACTTACAGCTTTTAGTCCTCGATGCGGCAAATGAGCAATTTCTAGAAGCTCGATCTCGTAGTGCCGATGCCTATATTCAACTGCAATTTTCGGGAGATCTTGGCGAACAATTTAAGGTGAGCGTCGCCTTAGAAGATGCCGAAATCACCGAAGCATTCTTGATTTAATTCTTCTAAACTACCGTGGCCAAACTCGCAATTTTATCGTTCGGGGAAGGCAACTTCACCCAAGGTTTTAACGTCACTCTCCAAATCAGCGAAGAACAAAAAGCCGCTGAGCGAGTCGTTATTGCTAAGCTTCCTCCCAATCCTGATCTACCTCAGTACTATGCACAATGGAGATCGCTCTACGAGCAGTTACGCAAGAACTTTCGTCTATCTGCACCCAAAGCACAAGTGACGAACTTCTCAATGCTCGATTGCGATCGTGCAGCCCTACAGGTTAAAACCCATCTTAATTTGTGGTTACAGTCTGAATCCTTTCGCCCGATCCGAGAAGCAATTTTGCAACAGTTTACACTGCAAGAAGAAGTTCGGATTGTGCTACAAACCGAAGATTTATCACTCCGACAACTGCCTTGGTCACAATGGGACGTTGTGGATCAACATCTGCTCAATGCAGAAATCGCTCTGAGCAATTCAGCCTTTGAACAGCCTCAAAGTCTCCACTCAACCTCAGATCGCATCAGAATCTTAGCGATTCTGGGAAATTCTGAAGGAATTGAGACCGAGAAAGATCGCCAAGCTTTAGAGCGATTACCCGATGCTGAAATCACTTTCTTAGTAGAACCCAGTCGGCAGCAGTTAAACGATGCGCTTTGGGAAAGCGCCTATGACATTCTATTTTTTGCAGGTCATAGCTTAAGTCACGAAACAGGGATCACAGGGACGATTTCGATTAATCTAACCGAGATGCTACCCATTCAAGAACTCAGGAAAGCTCTGCAAACTGCCGTTAGAAATGGCTTAAAGCTAGCTATTTTCAATTCTTGTGATGGGTTAGGATTGGCTTACGCACTAGCAGATTTGCAGATTCCACAAACGATCGTAATGCGGGAACCCGTTCCCGACTATATCGCACAGTCTTTTCTTCAGTATTTTCTCAAAGCATTTTCAAGTGGACAATCGCTTTATTTATCCGTCCGGCACGCCCGTGAGCGACTTCAAGGACTTGAGGATCAAATCCCTTGTGCCTCTTGGCTTCCTGTGATCTATCAGAATCCAACCGCTATCCCACCCACCTGGCAAAGTTTTCCCACCCCTAAACCATCTCAACCTTCAAAATTAAAAAAGCGTAGCTTTGTGAATGCGCTCTTTGTAAGTTTTGCGATCGCTGCTACTTTTGCTGGAACTCGCACCTTCGGATTCTTACAAACGTCTGAAGCACAAGTGTTTGACCAAATGATGCAGCGACGACCTGATGAAGGCGCAGATCCTCGGTTAGTATTGATTACGATCGACGATGAAGATCTCAAAATTCAACCTGATAGAAAAGGATCACTCTCTGATTCTGCCCTAGTTCAACTGCTCGAAAAACTTGCACCTCAGCAACCTCGTGCAATTGGATTAGACATCTATCGAGATTTTGCGATTATGCCGAATCTCAAACAGCGATTTGATCAAATCCAGCGGCAAGTAAATTTTATCGCAGTCTGCAAAATGAGAGATCCAACTCTTCCTGCAGCAGACACGGTTTCACCGCCACCCGAAGTGCCCATTTCTCACATCGGCTTTAGTGACTTCCTAGAAGATGTAGATGGCATCCTCCGTCAGCAATTAGTTTGGACAACTCCGGATGTCGCAGATCCATGCAGCACTCCTTATGCATTCAGTACTCAACTCGCCTTTCAGTATCTGGCAATGGAGAAGATCCTGCCGAAGTTTCCTTCTGAGCAAACGATGCAACTGAAAGATGCCACTTTTACCCCTCAGATGCTGCTCAATTATCGATCGACGGCTCGAATTGCTGCTGAAGTACCTTTGAGAGAGATCCTGCAAGGTAAGATAAATGCTTCGATCGTAAAAGATCGAATTGTCATTATCGGTGTGAAAGCGAGCGGAACAGATTCTTGGCAAACTCCTTATGGAGTCGGCGGAGCAAGTCGGATGCCAGGAATGGTTGTCCAGGCGCATATGGTCAGCCAAATGGTCAATGCTGTTCTTGAGCATCGTCCTTTATTGAAAACATTACCCCGGTTGCTTGAAATCGCTGCAATCATAGGGATCGCACTGCTCAGTGGGATGATTGCGTGGCGAGTTCAATCTCAAATTTATTTGGGAATCGCGCTCATTGCAGTGTTCATAGGTTTATATGTATTGGGTCTTTGGCTACTAATCCAGGGCTTCTGGTTGCCAATCCTTCATCTCTCTCTCTCTTGGCTAAGCAGTGGAGTTTGTGTCAAACTTTTGAAGAGTGTAAATCATTCAATCGCGTCTCAATCTCGCCAGGAGGAGTGATAATGCTTCGATCGATTACAGCTAGTTTAGCGATCGCGCTATTAAGTCCAGTCATTCTGAGTCCTCCCGTTCAGTCGTTTGATTGGTCATTCTTTCGATTTGTACCACCGCCACCACCACGCACGACGCTTCCGGGTGGACGAGCAAGAGGCGGCGCAAGTCGGGGAGACTGCAAGAATATGACCCCTTCTTTGACAGCTCTAGCTCCTTCTGAAATTGCTTCAGATCCGGGAGTAAGCAATGTTTGGGGGTTAACGATTTCAGAACGCCCAACTCTATGGTTCTACCTGCCTTATACAGGCGAATCTCCCTACCAAGCTGAATTTGTGCTGCAAGATGAGAGCGGAAATAAGCTAGACCACGTTACTGTACCCTTACCTAAACAACCTGGAACGATCGGAATTAAGGTTTCAGACAAAGTTCCACCATTGCAAGTTGGAAAAACCTACCGTTGGTTTTTCAAAGTTTACTGTGGTGCCAAAGAGAAGACACCGATTTATGTGGAAGGTGTTGTAGAGCGCACTCGCTTAAGTTCTGTACTAGAAAAAGAACTAGAAGAGACAAAACCCGACCAGAAAGTAAAATTTTATGCTGAAAACGGTCTTTGGTATGATACTTTGACTGCCTTGGGACAATTGCGCCAAAACAATAGTGAAAATAAAGAATTTAGAAACGCCTGGACTTCGCTCCTTCAATCTGCAAAGCTTCAGGATGTTGCAGATGCTCCGATTGTGAGATGAGAAGTAATCAGCCCTTATTTCAATTAAATCAATTACTCAGAATACAGCAGATGATTAGGCAGCCATTGCTTACAGTTCGTCTGCTGTATTTTGCTTTAAAAGACGAAAATAGCTTTCAAGATTTGCGCGCTGACTTGCATAAGTTTGAGCAGACTCCACAGATAGAACAATAGGTTGCACCAGTCAACCGTAGTTCACTCAAAAAACGGAGCTTTGCCTCATGCTGCCAACATCAATTTCATCTAAAATTTTGCAGGCTACTGTCGCTTCACTCTCCATCAGCACAAGCTGCACGATCTTATCCAGCTTCATAGCTCCAACCTACGCAGCTCAGACTGTTTCAGAACAGCCTTCTGTCAGTCACTCTGCTTCAGATTTAGGGAAACCTCTCAACGTTGTCAGTTGTGCGGTCATTCAAAATCCGATGCCTGCATTGTGTAAAGCTCAAGGCTCAGACATGGAGCCTTCTGTACCCGCAGCGCCCAAGATTCCGTTTAAGCTTGAAAACCTTACAATTCCGCAAGTTCAGCATTCAGAGTCAGATCTCATTAAATTTGAGATCTTCAAATTTCAAATTTGATATGCATAACTCTCCAAGCTCGAAGCGATAACTCTACAGAAGACAAGCAACACTCAACCTCACTGCAATCAATAGGTCTCATGAGTTAGTTCGGTTGCTGCGATCTCCACTCATTGCTTTAGTTACGGTTCTACTTCATCCGATTACCCTAATTGAGGAAAACTATTATGTCACTCATTGATGATATCAATTTTGCCCACAACCGTGAGCCTCGCTGTCCTGTAATTCTGCTATTGGACACTTCTTATTCAATGCAAGGTCAACCTATTCAGGAGTTGAATGCAGGGATCCAAGCATTCAAGCAAGCTGTTGCTAGAGATGAACGTGCTTCAGTACAGGTTGAAGTTTCAATCATTACGTTCGGTGGCAAAGTTGAAATTGCACATGATTTCGTGAGTATTCAGGATTTTCAACCCAAAAATTTATCCGTCAACGGTGATACACCAATGGGTAAAGCAATTGAAATCGCGATCGATCAACTAGAAGCTCGCAAAGCGATTTATAAGAGCTATGGTGTTCCCTATTATCAACCCTGGTTGTTCTTGATTACAGACGGGGAACCGACCGATCATTGGAACACGGCTGCTCAACGAGTACGACAAGCTCAAGCAGACAAAAAAATCTCGTTTTATGCTGTAGGTGTACAGGGCGCAAACTTAGAAAAGCTGAAGCAGATCGCACCAATAAATCGCTCGCCCGTAATGTTGGATGGGTTGAAGTTCAAGCAAATGTTTCAATGGCTCTCTAGCTCAGTCCAACGAGTTTCTCAAAGTGCTCCTGGCGAGCAGGTTGATTTAGATCCAATTAGCGGTTGGGCAAAAGCAGGCTAAATATTGGAGAACACTTTGACCTTAGGAGAAACTTCAATGATGAAATGGTCAGCGATCGCAAGTACCGCGACTGGAACTAGTCATCTTCAACACAATCTTCCTTGCCAGGACGCTGCTGAATTTCAGGTTATCTTAGATGGGACGACCATCATTGGTGCTGTTGCAGACGGTGCAGGAAGCGCCAAACATTCTAAACAGGGAGCAGAAATCGCAATCGGAACGGTGATTGAGTTTCTATCAGCCCAAGCAGAATTACACCTTACTTGCCAAGAAGAAGCAGAAAGTCTTTTTAAGCAATTAGTTGCTCTTGTGATTAATGACCTCAAGCAATTTGCGATTAGTGAGCGTCTTTTATTTGAAGATCTTGCTTGCACTTTGATTGTGTTCATAGCTACCCAAGAAATCTATGCTGCTATGCAAATTGGCGATGGAATCTTAGTAGTTCGCTCTAAGAATCAAGATTACCGTCTAGTGTTTAAGCCAGATAAGGGTGAATATCATAACGTGACCACGTTTATCACCTCACCGAATGCGATCGCAAAAATGCAGATCGAATTTCGCACAGAACCACTCTGCTTTTTGTTCGCAGGGACTGATGGATTAGAAAATCCTTCAATTGTTCGCGCCGAAAATCACCGACCTCTAACACAATTCTTCGCCCCTTTTGAGCGACAACTATTGAAGTCAGATACCGAACAGTGCCAAAAAGAGATCGACCAATTTCTCATCTCTGATAATCTGAATCGACTGACTGACGATGACAAGGGCATCGTCGTGTGTTCCCGGCTCATTTCAACAGATGTCTTCTTAGCAAAACAGTTGGCTGCAAAAAATCCATCTTCTGCTCAGCTAAAAGCATTGCCTCCTACCCGAAGACCCATACGGCGCAAACGGATCAAACGAGTTCGATTAACTGTAGTTCAAAGCTGTCTTATCATTGGCACGGTGTTAGTAGTCATTCTATTTCTTAAGCCACAACGCTCTGCCCTTCATCAGGAAGACATCTCTAAACCTTTGGCACAACAATCCGCTTTTTACACGAAAAGCAGCCAACAAGCTGATGTCCCAGTAACATTCTCTGATCGCCTCTTTGTGTGGTTACAGATTCCTAAAAGTGCCATCACTTCCGAAACAAAAGTCTTTGAACTGAAAGTGCCAAACAATTTCTACGCACATTATCAACTTAGTTCTATGCAAGAGCAATCTACGCCACTCGGCTCACTTCCAGTTGGAACTTATCAGTTTCTAGAAGCTAAAAACAGCGATCAGTCAGACAATCGGTGGGTCAAAGTTGAACTCTATGCTACAAAGCAATAACTTGAGAGGTGCAGCTTGAACTTACAGTATGCCAAAACCGGAAAATCATTAAAACTGATTGAACATATTGCTAGTGGTGGTCAAGGAGAGGTTTGGACGACTTCGGATACCAAGATTGTGGCTAAACTCTATAAACAGACGATGACTTCAGAGCAAGTTGAAAAGCTGCAAGTCATGTCAGAAGACCCACCTAATGATCCGGCACTCAGAAAAGGTCATGTTTCGATTGCTTGGTGCATCGATTTGTTGAAAGACCAGCAAAATAACTTTGTAGGGTATGCGATGCCTAAAGTTCAGAACAGTCGAACAATTCTGAATGTTTTTCTTCCAACGCTCAGGAATAAAGTGGCACTCGGATTTAACTGGTACTACTTACATCAGACTGCACAGAATCTTGCCTCTGTTGTTCAAGCTATTCACCAAAAAAACTATGTAATTGGTGATATTAAAGCTGAGAATCTATTGGTGAATGCAAGCGCTCAAGTTTCAATTGTCGATACAGATTCGTTCCAAATCCGAAATTCAGCTACCGGAAAAGTCTATCGATGTCTCGTTGGGACTGGCTCTTATACTCCACCTGAGCTATTGGGAAAAAACTTACAGACTGTTGATCGCCTAGAATTACACGATCGCTTTGGACTCGGTATCATCATTTATCAACTCTTGTTTGGATACCATCCATTTTTGGGAGTTCTTGACACTCCAGAGCAACTCAGTTTAGAAGAAAGGATTAGCAAAGGACTTTGGCTACATTCACCAAATGCAACCGTCAAACCAGGGCGATTTTCAATTCCTCTAGAAGTGGTTCATCCTAGTTTAAGAACTTGTTTTCAAAAGTGTTTCACAGTTGGCTACGAAAATCCTCATCTGCGCCCAACTGCAACAGAATGGTACCAAGCACTAAAGCTTGCGATCGCTGATCTTACTGTCTGTTCTCATTCACCCGAACACCATTACACCAAGACCAATGGACGCTGCTGCTGGTGTGACTATAAGGCAACAACCAGCGTTGATCTCTTTCCACCAGTTCCTAGTACTCCAAAGACTCACAAGATTAAAACTCCTTCACCTGTAGTAACAACAGTAGAACCTACTCCCCGAAATAATTCCCTTGCGACCAATAACCCGATTGCCTGGATTCTAGCACTAACAATTTCACTTTCTCTAATCATCCCGCCTATTCGACAAGAGCTTGTCATTCCAATGTTTCGACAGATTGTTCAAACGTTCACTCGATAGTCATTCAAGGAGCAAATATTATGGACATTGCGACTACAATTCAACAAATCATTCGTGATCGCAAACAATATGCAATTCATCCGAAGCGACAGAAAGAATACCTGGAGTTGCTTTTTACGAAAATTACTGAGCTAGAAGCAATGCGACAACAACTCATTGCGGCTCCAGATAGTTCCTCTGATTTAATTGCACGATTACAGACAATCAACTTTCCCACTGTTCTCTCTCAAATCGAGCAACAATATAACACCTTCGACAAAGTGCAAAAACGCTTTGATCGTAAAACGCTCAACATTGGAGTCGCTGGACGCGCTCGACAAGGCAAAAGTACATTGTTACAGAAGCTGACAGGACTAACAGACAATGAAATTCCTAGCGGTGAAGGAATGCCTTGTACGAGCGTGCAAAGTAACATTTACCACATTACAGAAGGAGAACCTCATGCGCTCGTACATTTCCATTCAGAAACAACATTCCTCTTTGAAGTGATTGCACCTTATTACAAGGCGCTAAATCTTGCGAATCCGCCGATCTCGATTCAAGCATTTCGGAGATCAAATTTCCCTGCTGCACCCGATTCGTTAGAAGCAGAAACAACTTCACTCTACAATCATCTAAAAGACTACTACAACTATCTGGATCAATATGCTCAGAGGCTACAATCAGAACCACATTCAGAAACCATTGGCATTGAAGAAGTCAGAAGATATGTCTCACAATCTTATGATGCGGATCTTAAGCCAATTCACTTCGAGCATCTTGCTGTCCGTAAAGTTGAGATTTTTTGTCAGTTCCCCATGATGGAGGTAGAAAAACTAGGCTTGGTCGATACGATAGGATTAGGAGACACTCGCTTGGGTGACGAAGCTCGGATGATCCACGCTTTGGGTCAGGATGTTGATTTCATCATGTTCGTTCGCCGTCCTCGCTCCGGCGGAGATTTTTGGCAGGATACCGATGTCAAGCTCTATGATGCTGCTTATCAAGCTCTGAAGCATCACCTTCCCCTTCAGGATTGGTCATCAATGGTCTTAAATGAAGATGAGCATAACAGCAGATGTTGCGCTGATCTCGAAAGCACTCGACTGGCAAAGGGCATTAAAGTGAGTCAGTGCATTACAACAAATTGTAAGACTCCTGAAGCTGCAAGTCAGGCGCTGGCGAACGCATTAGAGTACTTGGCAACACACCTGGCACAATTAGATCAGCGTTATCTCGATTCTTGTGAATCTGGCTTAAAACAGCTTCAAATTTCAGTTTCGCTTGAACTAGACAAAGCTCAACAAGCCCTTGGTCAGTATGGTGAAGAATACCCTGTTTATGTGGATTTGCGAAAACAGTTTATCAAGGATCTCTATGACAAAGTTGAGAACCTGCGATCGACACTACGCCAGAAGCCTAATGAAGCTGATCCTTATTTCATGGCTCAGATCACTAAAGCGATCGAGGATTGCACTCTGAACCACGGCATTCCTTCAGTTGATGAATTAGAACAGTTAACCCATTTATACGGTATCAATGGTGCAAGCTTCAAGGCAGTTCAACAGATGAGATCGACCTTACTCCGGCAATTTCATCATCTTGAAGCAGGGCTAAGAGAATCGCTGGAAATGCGTAAAACTGAAATGGCTGAACTCTTCCAATCAATGGGATTTGACGATCGCTTTACTAAAGCTCAAGGCACTGCTCTCTTAGGAGAAATCAATCACTTGATTCCCTCTGACCTGGAAAACCTCAGTCTTGGCTTCGGATTTCTCACTTCATTTACGATCCAGTACAAGGGCTTTATTCAGGAGATTGTTTGGCATCACATTAGTCAAGCATTACCACCAGATACAAAGCTTCCGCTCAACGTACCATTTGAATCGGCTCACGATTTTCTTAAAGAACGTCATCAAACTGCAATCCAATCAACAAAAGATGCACTAACGGTGCTTGCACAGTCACCCACAAAGATTGGTCAATCAATGATTGAAGAGTTCTCAGATCACATTCTCCGATCTGAGCAGGCTGATAAAGAATGGGACACTTTCTTGTACAGTATCCGTTACGAACTCTGGCAACAACTTAAAGACCTTTCGGAGTGTCAATCGTATCGAAACCTCTGGCTCACACGAATTGAAGAAGCAACGATAGCAAATCGGAAGCTTGGCGAATAGCAGGTTGCCTTAAACAAGTATGGGGATTGAATATTAATCTCCATACTCTCAATAATTTAAGGGCAATTTTTAGATCGAATTGTGGATGAAACGTTTGAAGCATGAGCCACAAAATAGATATCTCCATTTTGATCTTTCACCCAACGTTGCATCTCAATGACTGGGGTTGGAGAAGTTATTGATTGTGGGGTCTTTCTCTCAGCTGGCTGCGTTAGTTTAGCCTCAGAAATAATCCAATCTGCACTCTCAGAGACAGCGCTTAACGCCTCCTCTGGACTTGGGGGAATACCGCCGCGACCTGTGTTGATGAAAGAGCTAGCAGTACGTTGATTACGAGGGGTGCAATCTTGAGCAATCTGATTTGAGCGATCGACTAAATTTGTCGGTAGCGTAGCTAAGCCGCGACTGGGATCAACATCCGGTGTAATGAGCGTCACATTACCACTCAGTTCAGGATTTTGTTGTGAGACAGCAGTAATACTATTTGTCAGTAAACGACTGGCATTTAACTGAGATGGTTCAGTGGTTCCAAGGAGTCGAATCAAATCGGCTCTGCTTAAAGGAGTAATCCAAAAAAGGCTGTTGCTATCAATTGTAATTTGCCCACCTCGACCAGTAAATGAGTTTGAGCTAATATCACTATTTTCAAGGGGCGCAGTAATGATGAAAGGCGTTCTAATCGTAATATTTCCAGCATTACCGAAAGCGAGATCGGTATTTGCGATCGAGTCAATTAAAACACTACCTTCCCTCGTTCCAGCTTCAGTTGAAATGCCAGAACTTCGACGCAAGACGAGACGATCAGTGGCTGTAATGTTGATCTCGCCACCTTTGCCTGATGGAGTTGAAGCAATAATCTTTCCTCGGTCTGCAATTGAGAGAGAACCTGTATTGATGGTGATATTACCTGCTGAAGCAGAAACCGAGACTCCCCTCGCGCTGATTTCCCCACGATCTCGAATCGTAATTTGATTCGCCTTAATATTGACATCACCCCCTTGCCCTTCACGGAAAGAACTAGACGAAATAGAACCTCTGTCGATCGTCAGCGCTCTTGCACTCAGACTGACAATTCCCCCTTTTCCAGTCGGGCTAAATGTATCGGCTGCAATAAAACTATTTTTTGAGATCTCAATTGAATTAGTTGCTGAGATTGTTATCGCTCCACTATTTGCGTCCCCAATTGTCGTTCCATTCACAATAAAACTACGGTTAGACAGATTTAGATTTGTAGTTGTAATCATAATGTTACCGCCAGCACCTCCCAGTATACTAGGCGTTTCAAGAGATGAATTGTCTAGAGTAATGGCTCCTCCGACCGTTAATGTTATATTTCCTGCATCTCCAAACACGCCAGGAAGATTCACTTTGGCATTTTGCAGATTTACATTGTCTGCTTGGATCACGACATCTGGACTGATATTGATCCCGGAGTTACCAATCAAAGCTTTGTCGCTCACATTCAGCTGAGATGCTTGAATCAAAACCCTGCCGCGATCTGTAGTGCCTGAACTACTGGGAAGGAATGAGCCACCTGAAAACACTTGAGATGCCCCTGTGATAGAAACTTGTCCGCCGCTTAAGCGAATATCAGTTCCGGCACCAAATACATTTGTACTTCCTATCTGACCTTGATCTAAAAGTTGAATAGTGCCGAGAGTGCGGAATGATTCATTGCTCAACTGTAGTCCTTTTGCCGTTGAGCGCAACCCAATTGCGCCAGATGAATTGAAGCTTGCAATCTCGATCGCTCCAGAAGGCGCAACTAACTTCCCCCCTTCTAAGATAACTCCACCACCTAGTAGAATTAAACTTCGTTGCTCCGCAACTTGTAACCCTTCAATGCCAGAAAGCACTGGAGTTAATGGAAACCCCAATGCAAAATTGCTGGATGTTGCAGTAGAACGATTGATGATTTCTGATTGACTTGCAATTTGATTTACCAAAAAAGCGGATGGATTCACCGACAGCAAACTACTTGAAGCAGGTTCAGAGGCACTAAATAGCCCAGTTTCACCAAGCTTCACAGCGTTCGCGGTCGTTGCCACAAATGAACCGCCTAAATCCAAGGTGGCATTCGCACCAAACAGAATTCCATTTGGATTGATCAAGAATAAGTTTGGCTGACCTGCTCCCAAAACTCCTAAAGTTCCAAGAATACTAGAGCGACTGCTTCCCGTCACTCTAGCTAGAATGCTTTGAGTTGCTGGATCTGAAGTAGAAAAATATATTCCTCTGCCTTCAGGAACGTTAAATTGAGTGAAACTGTGAAAAAGATTTGCGCCCCGAGTTGCTCCTCCTGTAATTAGATCAATCGGAAAATTGGGATCTTGAGAAGTCACGATCGACGATTCATTTCCGAGTGTACTATCAGGAATAACACTACTAGATTGTGCGATTACGATCTCTCCACTCCAACTGACTAATGCACTGAGTAACAAAGCTTGACCGAGTCGCGTCATCTATCGTGTTCCCCTGTCATGATTTAAACAGCGAGCCACGGTTACTTTATCACTAAAATCATAAGAGAGGATAATCTTATGAGGTTTCTTCTTGACTTGAGACAAGGCAATAAAGGAAAAGCAACCATGTATTGATTCGATTCAATTAGGCATATCGGGTGATCTTGATTAATTTGAGGAAGTATCTTTTCTGGCTAGACTATATCGAGAGTACCTACTATACTAAGCAATAAATTGCTCACGATTGCAGTCGAGTGCCCGTCTAATAAATATTTAGAATCAACTTAATTTTGAGAGGATTGATGAGCGTTTTACGGTGCCTTACCCGACTAGGTCAGTGCTACATTCTTCTATTAGTTGGACTGGAGCAGCCTTCAAAATCGCAGCCTATCCCTCTAAATCAAGCTCCAGTTGAACCACTTCCTCGCGAACTTCAACCACCTTCAACTCGTACACAACCTGAGGTCTCTCCTCGTCTTCCGCCTCCAGATCAATTGATTCCATCTGCCCCGAATGCTCCCCTGCCAAGCAATATCCCTGATGGTGAAATTCCAGACACGATTACAGTCGAGCGATTCGAGATCAAAGGTAATACTGTGTTTAGTTCAGTGGAGCTTGCAAACGCATTAAAAAGATTTACAAAAAAGCCGATTTCACTTGTAGAACTTTTTCAGGCACGAGACACGATTACTCAACTTTATGCTCAACGCGGTTACATTACTTCTGGTGCATTCATTCCGCCACAAAAGCTACAAGGTGGCGTTGTTCAAATTCAAGTTATCGAAGGAACCATTGAAGACATCAAAGTTACTGGAACAAGACGGTTGAACCCAGCCTATATACGGAGTCGAGTTGAATTAGCAACGGGTCAACCCTTCGATCGTAATCGTCTGCTAGAAGCTCTGCGACTTCTACAGCTTAATCCATTAATTCAAAACTTATCTGCTGAACTTTCTGCTGGAACTCGCCCAGGTGTGGGCCTATTAGAAGTTCGAGTAACCGAAGCAAAAACATTTGCAGCAGATTTTCGCTTAGACAATGCACGATCGCCGAGTGCGGGAACAGATCGCCGACAGATTCAGTTGAATGAAGCTAACTTGCTCGGTTTAGGAGATGCTCTAAGCCTAAGTTACACTAATACAAATGGCTCAAATGCAGGCGATTTTAGCTATAGCCTGCCGATTAGCCCGAGCAATGGAACGCTTAGCTTTAATGTTGGTGTTTCCTCAAGTCGCGTGATTGAGCCGCCTTTTGATGTATTAGATATCGAATCGAAATCGAGATACTACGAAATTACACTCCGACAGCCTCTCACACAATCGCTGAATCAGGAATTTGCGATCGGCATTACTGCAACGCGTCGTGAGAGCCAAGCAACTTTACTAGATGGTGAAATTCCATTTCCAGGATTGGGCGCAGACAATGACGGGCGAACACGACTCACAGCAGTGCGATTTTTCCAGGACTGGACTCAGCGGAGTAATCGATCTGTGTTTGCAGTACGATCTCAGTTTAGTATCGGACTCAATGCATTGAATGCTACGATTAACGCAGAAGTACCTGACAGTCGTTTTTTTGCATGGCGGACTCAAGCACAATGGGTGCGACTGCTTGCACCAGATACGCTCTTACTCTTGCGGTCAGATTTTCAACTTGCCGATCGTGCCCTTTTACCATTTGAGCAGTTTGGCTTGGGCGGAATTGACAGTGTGAGAGGATATCGGCAAGATTTAATTTTGAGTGATAGCGGCTTTTTTGGGTCAGCAGAAGTGCGAATTCCGGTGCTAAGAGCAACTCGATCAAATGTCTTGTTGCAATTTGCTCCATTTGTGGATGTTGGAACTGCTTGGAATCTCTCGGATCGTCCTGATCCTGATCCAAGTACGTTAGTTTCTTTGGGGTTAGGGTTGAGGCTGCAAATTGGGAATCAATTCACAGCACGATTTGATTGGGGCATTCCTTTAGTGGAGATTGAGGGGGCAAAACGCACATGGCAAGAAAACGGCTTGTATTTTTCGATCAACTACACAGCACGTTGATTAAAAAAGTGAGATTTGTTCTTATCGCGATTCTTATGATAGCGATATGCGTTTCAATGCCAGCGATCGCAATGATTCCCCCAAATCTCATAATACAAGTTTCTAATTCGCTGCAAATTGGAAAAGAACTGTACGATGCAGGACGATTTACTGAGGCAATTCCAGTTTTAAAGCAAGCGATTCAGCAAGCTCAGCAGCAAAATCAACCTTTGCAGCAGGCGATCGCTTTAAGTAATCTTTCGCTTACTTATCAGAAGTTGGGAGACTGGACAGCAGCAACAGCAGCAATAGAGCAGAGTCTTAAGCTTATAGAAACATCCTCAAATACAACAGAACATCGTAAAATATTAGCTCAATCCCTCCAAATTCAAGCCAGCCTACAGATGAGTATTGGTCAGGCAGAAGCAGCACTCGACAGCTTGCAACGCTCCGAAAAGCTGCATCTGCAATTAAATGATCAAGATAGCGCTTTGCGCGATCGTATTCAGCAGGCTCAAGCCCTACAAGCTTTGGGGTTCTATCGTCGTGCATTAAATCTTCTCAATGCTTCAACGACAACCTTACATACACAGTCCAATTCAGTTGCAAAAGTTGTGGGACTCAGATCGCTAGGAGATGCACTCCGTTCCGTTGGAGAATTACAACAGTCAGAGCGGGTTTTATTGCAAAGTCTAAAAATTGCTGAATCATTAAAGGCTCCAACTGAAATTGCGGCAACGTTACTCAGTTTAGGCAATACGGTTCGTCAAGATAATCCAACCCGTGCCATTCAGTTTTATCAGCAAGCAGCACAACAAACGACATCACCTCAGACTAGAGTGCGATCGCAACTCAATCAATTGAACTTGCAGGTCATTGCAAACCAACAAACCGAAGTCAATCGTTTAACGGCTGAAATTTTACCTCAACTTGAGTCTCTTTCCCCTAGCCGCTCGACAGTCTATGCAAAAGTGAATTTAGCTCAAAGTCTGATGAAGCTAGATTGCGAGAAAGCACACTGTAGAAAAATTGAAGTTGCAAAGATACTGGCTCAGGCAGTTGAACAAGCTCGATCGCTCAAAGATAGCCGAGCAGAATCTTATGCGACTGGAAGCTTAGCGCAATTGTATGAGCGTGATCGACAGTTTCAGCCTGCACAATTGCTCACTGAGAAAGCACTCCTACTGAGCCGTGAAATTGATGCCGCTGATCTGGCTTATCAATGGCAGTGGCAGTTGGGTAGACTATTCAAGCAGCAAGGACAAGTTAATCAGGCCATTCCGTCTTATCTTGCAGCCGTACAATCGCTACAATCGCTCCGAAATGACTTGGCAGTGACAAATCGAGAGGTACAGTTCTCATTTCGCGATAGTGTGGAGCCTGTCTACCGTCAAGCGGTCGAACTATTATTGCAAGCTCCGACTCAAGACCATCTTAAACAAGCTCGATCGCTGATTGAATCGCTACAACTTGCAGAGCTTGACAATTTTTTCCGAGAAGCTTGCATCAATACACAGACGGTTCTATTGGATCAAGTTGTAGATCGGCAATCTACAAAAGCGGCAGTAATTTATTCGATCGTGGCGCAAAATCAACTGAATCTCGTTCTCAAGTTACCAGATCAGCCTGACTTACAGTTTTACTCGGTGCCAAATTTGCCAATCGAGCAAGTGCGCTCAACGGTGACAGAACTGCGTCAGAAGTTAGTTGATCCCTCAGCGCTGCGAGAGATCCAAAAACTCTCGAATCAAGTGTATGGTTGGATGATGGCTGAGATTGAGCCAACTTTACAGAAAAATCAGGTTAAAACCCTAGTCTTTGTTCTGGATGGGGATCTCCGCAGCATTCCAATGTCAGCGCTGTATGATGGTGAGAAGTTTTTGATGCAGAAATATGCGATCGCGCTCAGTCCAGGTCTACAACTGCTTACCCCTCAACCGCTCTCTAGCACTCCATTGAAAGCACTAGCGGCTGGGCTGGTCAACCCCCCACCGGAATTTCAAGATCTATCACCATTGCCAGGTATCGAAACTGAATTTGCACTTATGACTGAAGTAGGAGTTCCGACCCGAAAACTGCTCAATGATGCTTTTCGGAGCAGAACACTAGAACAAGAAATTAATACAGACCCTTACAGTATTGTTCATTTAGCAACACATGGACGGTTTAGCTCAAAATTAGAAGAGACATTTATCTTAGCCGCCGATGGACGCATTGGAGTAAATCAGCTTGGCGAACTGTTGCGAAGTCGGGGACAGTCAAGAACAGAAGCGATCGAACTCTTGGTCTTAAGTGCTTGTGAAACCGCAGCAGGAGATAATCGGGCGACGCTAGGATTAGCAGGCGTTGCATTAAAATCGGGAGCGCGAAGTACTGTAGCTTCATTATGGACGGTTGAGGATGACTCGACTGCACAGTTTGTGGGTGAGTTTTACAAGGGGTTGAAAGCAAAACTGACAAAAGCAGAAGCTCTTCAACAAGCACAACAAACTCTATTTCGGCAAAATCCAAGGTATGTAGGTCGTTGGGCAGCTTATGTATTGATCGGAAATTGGTTGTAGTCGTTCTATGTGACAAAAATTACTCGAATTTCAATCATAGATTTGCATATCTTTCTGAGCTTGAAGAGAAATAACTAGAAAGCAATTGCAGTTTCTCACTCAGAAAGAATCTATGTTTAATCAATTCAGCAATGCGTCTGTTGAGCTAGAGCAGCTCAATCAAAATGCTTCGGGTTTTTCGGAGATTGATCCTTTCAGCAGTTCAGCCAGAACCTATCGTCAAATTAGTCGATCGTGGTTTGTTACAGAATCAGAGACAGATAATGTAGAGCGTACGATCGCAACGACTCAATCGCTTGCTGCAATTCGCGCCCAATTGGACAGCTACGATGATATCAATCCAACTCGTTGGGCGACTTACAAAGATGATTATCGGCTCAGTAGCGCGACGGGTGGTCAGTTCCGCATTCAGATGAGTTCAACTGAGTTTGACACTTACCTTCAGATCATCGACTTCAATACTGGAGCAGTTCTTGCTGACAACGATGATACTGAAAGCTCAAGTAATTCACAGATTACCTTTACGATCGAAGGTGGTAAGAACTATATTGTTCGCGCAACCAGTTATGCACCTTTTGCAACTGGAAGGTATCAAATTGATGCTCAGCAAGCGACTGCGCCACCGACGGGTAGAGAGTTTAATCGTGCTTATGGTTATGGCTTAGTCGATGCAGCCGCAGCCGTTGCTCAAGCTATTTCACAGCCAAAATTTGCAGATGTGGCAAATCTAGGGGGCAACAATTGGGGAAATGATATGATCAACGCTCCGGAAGTTTGGGCAAGAAACATTACAGGTCGAGGAATTACTGTTGCTGTGATCGATTCTGGAGTCGATATTACGCATTCAGATTTGAGAAACAATATCTGGGTGAATCGTCGGGAAGTGCCGAACGATGGAATTGATAACGATCAGAATGGCTATGTGGATGATATCTACGGTTGGAACTTCGGGCAAGGGCAGTTTAATAACAATGTGATGCCTGGAACCTCTGATCCGGGTCAAACTCATGGAACTCATGTTGCAGGAACGATTGCAGCCTCAAATAATAACTTTGGAGTGACGGGGGTCGCGCCGAATGCTCAGATTATGGCACTACGGCTGGGTGATGTTTCTGGTAATCGATTTACGAATGCGGGGAGTTTAGCTCAGGCAGTGCGCTATGCGGTAGACAATGGGGCACGAGTGATCAACATGAGTTTGGGTTGGTCAGATTCGGCTGAGTTGGCGAGTGCATTGTCTTATGCTGCTTCTCGGAATGTGATTACGGTAAGTGCTGCTGGCAATGAATCTGAGCCTGTGCCTGGAATGCCTGCAAATTATGCAACACGATGGGGTTTATCCGTGGGAGCGGTTGATCGAATGGGCGCGATCGCGTCTTTTTCTAATCGAGCGGGATCTGATCCTGCGCTTCAGCATGTTGTTGCGCCAGGTGTACAAATCTATTCAACGGTTTCAGGGAATCGTTATGATTTCTCTAGCGGGACATCAATGGCTGCTCCTGCTGTAGCGGGTGTTGTGGCATTGATGTTGAGTGCGAATCCGAATCTGACTCATGATCAGGTGCGTCGGATTATGACAGGCACAACGGCTCAAGGTGCTTCTGTGGGTCAAGCATTGGTTATGACTGATTTTGTGGGGGCGACGATCGCGAAAACATCAGAGGGGATGGAGAGAGATCGACAATCCTTAGCTTCTATTGAGTGGATCATGCCTGATGATAGGCAGAATCTTTCGCCTGCTCGAACTGCTTTCAACATCGAAACGGGTGAAGGTGAAGTTCGTAAGCTGGAATCAATGCCGATGGTAACGGTTTCAACGCCGATGCTATCACTGGGTGCTGAGTTTAATCGAGATTTTACAGTTCTCTCATCAGTCAATGTGCAGCAGAACTTGGAGTGGGAGATTAACGATCGCACAATTGTGGACGATTTTGAGATGGATGCCTAGGTCTGCTAGATAAGTGGACTGCAAGACGAGATCGCAGAAAGGTAATCTGCGATCTCGTTTTGCTTAAGATTTCGCTAAGCGACCTTTGAGGGGAGACCAATCTCCGGAGGGAATGAAGCCAGACCAATAGTAGGGATGGCTGTAGTTTCGAGAAGTTTTGAGTTTGAGTTGGGCTTGGCGGAGGGCTTCGTGTCTGCCGAGTCCTTTTTGGAGGTTGGTGTAGTAGTCACGCATGAGCAAGGCGGTTACTTGATCATCGACTTTCCATAAGCTGAGAATTTGAGTTTGAGAGCCTGCGATCGTTAAAGCGCGACGTAGACCGTAAATGCCTTCACCGACGGAGGCTGCGCCAACTCCGGTTTCGCAGGCGGAGAGAACGACAAGCTGAGTGCCCCAGAGGTTAAGTCCGGTGACTTCGAGGGCGGTGAGGACACCATCATCGCTTTGATTGGGACGATCGTTGCGGCTGTTGAAGCCGGCTAGAGCGAGTCCGGATCGTAAGAGTGGGTTTTCGAGGTTGAAGGTTTCTTGTTGGGGTTGCTGTCTGAGACCGCTGACGGGTTTGGGAGCGAAGTATTGGGTTTGATCGGCGAGGTAGAAGCCGTGAGTGGCAAAGTGAAGCAGGCTTGGTGCTTGAAGCTGGCGGACTGCGGTTTCGGTGGCAGCTTTTTGGGCAAGGAGTTGGGCATTGGGGTAAAGTTGCTTGAGTAGAGTAGCTTCGGCTTTTGCGCCATCGAGTTTTCCATATCTGAGACTAGCAAGATCGCGCGATCGACGATCGCCGCCACGGGTTGAATTACTAGCCACGAGGTTGATGTTGTCGTAATCGACATCAGCGACGATCGCAGGTGGGGCATTGCTGGTCGGCAAAATGGCGAGACGGGTTAGGTCGCGTCCGCTAGTCAGATAGGAAATGGAATAGTTATCGATCAAAGCTCGTCCTGTTTCGTCTTGTAATGCCTCGAAGGGAATTTGATTCAGGTTGCCATCGGGGGAGAGGAGCAAATGTTGGACAGTGCCGAGGCGTTGGCGGATGGGCTGCATGACTTGCTGATCGAGTTGTCGGGCAGTTTGTTGGACGGCGCGAGTTTCAGAGGGGTCTTGAAGGGCGTTTCGGAAGGTTTGAATCGTTTGATCGATGGGATCGATTTCGCCGAGGTCTAGCCATTCGGGTTCTCCAGTAGTGCGGAGAATCATGGCGGCATAGCGGGGAGTGCCGAAACGATCGCGCCTCGATTTTGCATCAGGACTATAGGGCTGATACACTGTGATCTCTACCAAAGCTGCGTTTTTGGGAATGCAGGCTTGGATGTCGGCGAGCTGAATGGGTTGGATGTTTTTGAGAAATTCCTCGCTCGTCTTACTGAGGGCAGCTTCAAGATTTCGCCGCTGGCTGTCGAGTTCAGCATATTGAGCCTTGAATTGTTCGAGGGATTGATTGGGAGTGCGAGACGAGAGAGCTGAGAGTTTTTGCTGGATAGTTGCCCATTCGTCGAGAAGCTTTTGTGCTTCTGGTTTGTCTTTGAGCCGCTGTCGTAGAGTTTGTAGGGTGCTGCTGAAGACATCTAGAACTCGACCCTTGCGCCGCAGTAGAGTAAGAGCGGCGAGCCGTTTGACTTCAAGATTGTTGGGAGTGATCTGAGTAGCCGAAATTGCAGTGTATGTTTCCCCAGAAAATTGCTGTACAAATTCTTGTTTGTTGCGTTCGTTGCCAACAATGAGATTCTGCTGTAAGTTTTGCTCACTGATGTTGAAACTGCGATTAAGAAGTGCGATCGTTTGAGGAAAGTTGCGCTGTACTAGATACAGACTTGCCAGGTTGTTGACGCTCTGTGCTACATCAGGATGATTCGGAGGCAAGGCAGTTTCACGAATCTTGAGCGCTCTTTGGTAGAGCGGTTCCGCTTCGCTCAGTCGCCCTTGAGCTTGATACAGACTTGCCAGGTTGTTGACGCTCTGTGCTACATCAGGATGATTCGGAGGCAAGGCAGTTTCACGAATCTTGAGCGCTCTTTGGTAGAGCGGTTCCGCTTCGCTCAGTCGCCCTTGAACTTGATACAAAACTGCCAAGTTGTTGACGCTCCGTGCTAAATCAGGATGATTCGCTGGCAAGGCAGTTTTAAGAATCTTGAGTACTCTACCAAAGAGCGGTTCCGCTTCACTCAGTCGCCCTTGAACTTGATACAGACTTGCCAAGTCGTTGACGCTCTGTGCTAAATCAGGATGATTCGCTGGCAAGCCAATTTCACGGATTTTGAGCGCTCTTTGGTAGAGCGGTTCCGCTTCACTTAGTCGCCCTTGAGATCGATACAGATTTGCCAGGTTGTTGACGCTCGCTGCTACATCAGGATGATTCGGAGGCAAGGCAGTCTCAAGAATCTTGAGCGCTCTACCAAAGAGTGGTTCCGCTTCACTCAGTCGCCCTTGAACTTGATACAGACTTGCCAAGTTGTTGACGCTTTGTGCTATATCAGGATGATTCGGAGGCAAGGCAGTTTCAAGAATCTTGAGCGCTCTACCAAAGAGTGGTTCCGCTTCACTCAGTCGCCCTTGAGCTTGATACAAAACTGCCAAGTCGTTGACGCTTTGTGCTACATCAGGATGATTTGGAGGCAAGGCAGTTTCACGAATCTTGAGCGCTCTTTGGTAGAGCGGTTCCGCTTCACTCAATCGCCCTTGAGCTAGATACAGACTTGCCAAGTCGTTGACGCTCGCTGCTACATCAGGATGATTCGGAGGCAAGGCAGTTTCAAGAATCTTGAGCGCTCTACCAAAGAGCGGTTCTGCTTCACTCAGTCGTCCTTGGGCTTGATACAACAATGCCAAATTGTTGATGCTGGTTGCCAAGCTAGGATGATTCGGCGGCAAAATTTTCTCTACGATCGCTAACACCTTCTCCGCCAATTCAATCGCTTTCCCAAACTCCCCAGCTTGATATAGACGAATAACTTCCGCACGTAATTCTTCCGTCTCCTTCCACTGTGCAGCCTGCTCAGCCGACAAAGGCGGGGGTGTCTGCCCCTGTACAGATTGAATCGTTCCGCTTTGAACTACGATCGCGCAAACCAAAACCGCGATCGCTAAACCTTTTTGAAACTTCATCGTCATTCCTCCACTTCTTACTTCAATGCGTGTTGTACCGATCGCACCGCAGTTTCCGCATTGACTAGCCCACTTCCAAACACAAACTGCTCTACAGTCGGCGTTTTCAAACTGCTCAACTGCGAGTCATAAGTCTGTTTCTCTTGCAATGAAACTGCTAAACCGTCCGAACTCGCTGACTGTTTTAGCAGTCCAACCAATTGCTCTCGGGTCAAACGTCGATCGACATCTTCTCCTTTCATCAATGCCACCACACCCGCGATCGCAGGTGATGCAAACGAAGTGCCCTGCGTCCAGATATACTGACCTGTCACATCGATCGTCTGTCCCCATCGCTCTTTTGGAATTGCCATTCCGCGCCAAAACTCAGGCTTAAAGGTTCCCCCTGCGGTCGCAACTCCTCCAAACAAATCAGCAGAAAATTCGCCCCCCGGTGCCACCACATCCAATCCCTGACCATAGTTACTATACTGTGCTCGATGTCCACTCAGATTCGTTGCTCCTACCGTAACCACATCGGTAACATTTGCAGGCGATCCCATCTGTGTCCGGTTTTCGTTCCCTGCTGCAACTACAATGACTAACTTCGGGTTGTCCGACAATACACTCGCGATCGCAGTTTCCATAGGAGCATTCGGCAAGTCTGATCCAAAACTCATATTGATCACATCAACTTGCTGAGTCTCGGCATACTCTACCGCTTGAATAATTGCATCGGTTGTGAATCCTGCTTGCCCAATTCCCCCAGCTCGAATCGGTAAAAGCTTTGCCTTGGGTGCAACTCCTAGCAATCCTTCTCCATTTGGCGATCGTGCTGTTAGTACCCCTGCAACCGCAGTCCCATGAAATGATCCTTCAACGAGCGATCTCAACTCGTCGCGTACCCAATCGGCAAGCTGAGCATCAGAACAAGCTAAACCTTTTACAGTTTGGCAATCTGATTTTTTGCGATCGCGAACATCGTCAGACAGTGCTTTAAGTAAGTCTGAATCTGATAGAAAACTAGCTTTCAGCAACGGACTCAGTAGATTTAGCTCCGTCGAACTCATGCGAGTATCATCATCCCCGACACATCCTTGATGAGTTGGAGGTCGATCGCTGACAAAATCCCAGCCATGTTCTCCTACACAACGATCGCGCTTACTCGCAGTATAGAGATTCGCTTGCAAATCAGGATGATCCCACTGAATTAATGTATCAATCACTGCAACCGTTACGCCTTCTCCTTGACGGCTATTCTGCCAGCTTTCAGTAGCATGCAGATCATAGCGAGGAGGTTTGCCCCGCTGTTGCTTCTGCTGCCAGCAAGTACCATCGATAGGGCGCTGCTGTAGACATTGGATCAGTGATGTGCTGTTGAGATGCCACTGAAGTGCTTTCAGATTTGGCACGCTATCGATTAAGGTTGAAAGGTTAGATACGCTTCGCTGGCTCTTCGCAGGTAGCTCTGCTTTGGCTGAATCTGCCTGAATAAAGTTTGGCATTGCAGATTTTACGCCTGTGACTTTACTAAGCTGATTGGCAGCGTTCAAAGCTGCGATTCCAGTTGCATTACGCGATCGTACTAAATAAAATCTGCGTCTCTGCGAGATTGGGCGGATAATTTCTAGATTTTGCTGTTGCAAGAGTTGTTGAATCTTTGAATCTGAAAGAGTTAGCTCAAAGTTGACAACAATCTCATTCGGTAGAACGATCACTTCGTTTGTGCTAGGGCGACTGAGCACAGGGGGTAAGCTTTCGATTAAGTCCTGTTGTTGATTTAACTGCTGTCGTACCTGATTGCTTCTGGTTTGACTTACTTGCAACAGAGCATAGTCTTCACGAAGAGGCTGAATATTGATTGAGGGTGTTCCTCCACGCACGGTTGGGTTAAGCCGCGACTGAAGCTGCTGGTAAAATGGTGGTTCTCCTCCACGAGTTGTTGAATTTTTTCGTTTTGCTGCAATGATGTCTTGTCGCAAAACGAGCGGGATTTGTCGATCGCGGTAGGTGTAGTAAAGTTGTGGAGTTTGGGCATTGATGCTCCACTGATGAAGCAAGATCACCGTCATTGCTGTGAATACGGCTAACAGCAATCGAGAAAGGACGCGCATCATAGGTATAGGGATTTGTATTTAACTGTTAAATTCTTCGGAGAGGACGATCGCTAATTTAGACGATATCAGAGGAGTTTGGTTTCTCCAAGGGTTCTATCGTAATTGCATAAGTTTGAGTGGGTGCAGGAGAGAACTATTTCGAGGAATGACTGATTCTGAGAGAGTGGCTCGTAAGGGCTGCTCTTTTTCTTGAAATTCGATTTGCTAGGAAGCATCTGTTTTGAGAGCGCGCTTTAAGTTAGATCAAGAAATCTGCAAATGGCATAAAGCTGCATATGTTGAGTTGGAAAGAAGATAGAGTATTGATATGATTCTCTCGCTGGAGATGAAAAGATGAGCAGTCGATCTTCTCAGGTTTGCAAAGCATTTGGGGCAGTGGTCTTGCCGCTGATGATTGGGATTGGGGGAAATTGGGCGATCGTGCCACCCGCATCACAAGCGATCGCACAGACGACACAAGACCGAAAAGCTGAGGCTGAGAGATTATTGGAATTAGGATTTCAGCAATATTCTAAAAGTGAATATAGAGCAGCACTAGGGAACTTTCAAAAGGCGGTAGTTTTGTTTCGTGCGATCAACGATCGGGCAGGCGAAGGACAATCTCTCAATAATATTGGTGTGACATATGCCCGTCTAGGACAGTATGCAAAAGCCCTTGACTTTTACCAGCAATCTCTTAGGATTCTCAAAACAGTTAACTATCATTCCAGTACCCTCAATACTCTTGTCAATATTGGTACAGTTTACGATAGTCTAGAACAATACACGCAAGCTTTAGAGTTTTTCCAGCAAGCTCTCACAATTGCAAAAACTACTGGTGATCGGCAGATTGAAGGTACATTGCTTAATAAGGTAGTGTTCTAGATGTGTGGGCATAACGTTATACTGCTCGCCCGAACTCATGACGGTTGATGAATAATCCAATCACAGTATCATGCATCTTCTCAGTCTTGGAAAAACAGA
>VFQU01000457.1_pt1 | contig 36927 bp, 41 predicted proteins | sample 3512311 | NCBI WGS metagenome assembly VFQU01 (sample SAMN10412377, study PRJNA504923) | tailings metagenome | isolation source: Relicate 3 Philex TSF3 active mining site | place: Philippines: Tuba, Benguet | collected 2017-08-29
TGAGTGGCGGCGAGATGCAGCGTGTTGCGATCGCGCGCGCCGTGGCCAACCAACCGCGCCTGGTGCTCGCCGACGAGCCCACCGGCAATCTCGACTCGCGCTCGGGACAGATCATCTACGAACTCCTTCAAGAGGTATCGCGGGAGCGAACGGTCATTGTCGTTACACATTCAGAAGAACTGGCCAGACTCGCCGATCGGGTCATCCATATTCGGGATGGACATCTCGTGGATGGGCCGAATTCAGGACATAAGTTGGTTTCTGTTACGCGCTGACGCCCTTCATGAGAGCCGCTCTCCGCACGGAACTCAGAGCTATCGGGAGATGAGCATGCAAGCATTCACGATCAGCAAAGCCGCTCACGAGGCGGGAGTGGGCGTCGAAACTGTCCGATTTTACGAACGGCGCGGCTTGATCGAGCAGCCAGAGAAGCCGGGACACACCGGATACCGACACTATTCTGCTGAGACGGTGAGACGAATCCGTTTCATCCGCAAAGCGCAACAGATTGGCTTCTCGCTACGCGAGATCCAGGAACTGCTGTGGCTGCGCGCCGATCTCTCGGCCGATTGTAGCGACGTACGACAGAAGGCAGCGTCCAAGATCAATGAGGTTGATGAGAAAATTTCTGAACTCAAAAAAATCCGTAAGGCGCTCGAGAGAGTAATCGCGGATTGCCCGGGTCAGGGCGCGCTGAAGGGGTGCACCATTCTGGAGGCGCTCCAAGACGGAGAGCAGGTTCAAAACAAAATGTCCTCTACCGCAACACGAAGGAAGAGCAGATGAAGTCAGTCACGCTTAAGATCGAAGGGATGCATTGCAGTGGTTGTGCCCAGAACATCAAAGCGCTGGTTACTTCCGAGGCGGGGGTACGCGGTGCGGACGTTTCTTTCAGCGACGGTCGGGCGCGCGTTCTCTATGATCCGCAGACGATTCGAGAAGAACAGATTGTCGAGCTGATCAAAAGGGCAGGCTACCAGGTTCCGGCTGAAGACCATTGACGGAGCTGGGAGCTTTTCAACTCCTGGTCTTGCCGATCGGGCTCGGCCTTATCGGCTTTGTGGAGCCGTGCTCGATTGGATCCACCCTGGTTTTTATAAAGTTCCTCGAAGGCAGGACGTTCGCAGATAAACTTGCCCAAGTCGGCATCTTTGCGGTCACGCGTGCAGTGTTTATCGGCACGTTGGGTGCAGTAGCCGCTGTCATCGGCAACGCCTTCATGGCTTTCCAAAAGGCTGCCTGGATGGTCCTTGGGGGGACTTATCTAGTGATTGGCCTGTTGTACATTTTCCGACGCGCTCGAGCCCTGAAGATTTCTCTCGGGCCAAGCCTGGGAAGCTTATCCGGGCCGCGCGGTTCGATCGCCCTCGGACTTCTATTCGGTCTCAATATTCCGGCGTGCGCAGCGCCGCTGCTTTTTGCTCTACTTGGTATGACTGCCGCCGGCGCCGGAAGCGGTGGAACGCTGGCAGCTGGATTTGTTTCGCTGAGTCTCTTTGGACTCGCACTATCGCTACCGATTGCTGCGGCGGTGCTCATCGCGCTTGGCCTTTGGTCGATCGCCTTTGGCTTATTTGCCGAGATCACGGCTTAGCCTGTGAACACGGCTTAGCCTGTGAACCCTGGAAACAACCCGCATCGATGCTCTCTTGACTCCGTAGGTCGGTACGGAGCGTAGACTCGGGCTCAACTGGAATCGGCATGCGCCGAAAACTGTTGGACCGGAGGTCAGGTCATGAGTACGGCTACAGCAATTGCCCCGCAAAATCGTCCTTGGAGCGAGGAGCCGGCGGGCCGCCCCGATCGGGCCAGGATCCGCGCCAGGATCGGTGGCCTTCATTGCTCACTCTGTACTGGGACAATCGAAAAGGCGCTCGGCGGCCAGCCGGGCGTCGATAAGGTGTCGGTGAGCCTCACGCACGAGCAGGCTTTGGTTGAATATGATCCCAAAGTAGCCCGCCCAGAGGCGCTCCTGAATATCCTGCGGGACATCGGCTACACCATTTCCGATCCGCGCAAGCTGCGACCTTTCGAGGAGGAGGAGCGCGAACTTGTGCGGGAGGGCCGGCGCTTTCTTGCCGCGACGGCGTTCAGCCTCCTGGCCATTGGCTTCATCACGGACCCGATGGGCATCGCTGCGCTTGCCATACACGGCGTCGTCTTCGTCAGCTTGATCGGGCTGGTCTTCCTCGTCCTCCGTGCGCAGGGTCTCTGGCCTGCGATCCTCGGGGCTAGCGGCTTGGCCGTTGCGGCGATCGCCCTGATGCTTGTCAAGGAGCAGGTCTGGTTCGCTGCGGCGACTCCGTGGATCGTCGGCGCGATGGCGCTCATCCTGGTCTTCGGGATCGGGCGCCACATTCTCCTAATGGCCGGGCAGGCGGTCCGTCGTGGCATCCTGAACCAGCACGTCCTTCTCGAGGCCGGCGCCTTCGCCGGCATCGCCGGTGGCCTGGTCGGTCTCGTCTTCTCCCCTGCCGGCTATCCTACCGCCGCCTTCTTCGCTGTCTCGGTGATGGTGACGACCTATCACGTCTTCTCCGAATGGCTCTCGCTCATCGTGAAGACGCGCAGCTCGCAGGCCGTGAAGCGCCTTCTCGACCTCCAGCCGGAGATGGCTCGTGTCGAGCGCGACGGCCGAGAGCTGGAACTGCCCATCGCCCAGGTCGTGGTCGGCGATCTCGTCCGGATCCGGCCCGGCGAACGCGTTCCGGTCGACGGCGAGGTGATCCGAGGGCATTCTGCCGTTGATCAGTCCTTCGTCACCGGAGAACCGATTCCAGTCGACCGCAAGCAAGGCGATGATGTTATCGGCGGCTCGATAAATGGCAATGGCACGCTCCTCGTGCGGGTCAGCGCCGTTGGCGAGGGGAGCTTTCTCGCCAAGGTGATCCGGGAGGTGGAGGACGCGCGCGCCCTCAAACCTGGCCTGCTGCACTTGGTCGACCGGGTGCTTCAAGTCTACACTCCGACCGTCCTTGTCGTGGCGACGCTCGCCTTCATAGGTTGGCTTCTCGGCTCATGGCTTGTCGGCGGTGAGATAGACCTGGAGCGGGCCATTTTCGCCGGCCTTAGCGTCCTCGTTATGGGCTATCCATGCGCCGTCGGCATCTCGGCACCACTGTCGATCGTGCGCGGCGCCGGCGAGGCGGCTGAACGCGGCGTTTTGATGCGCACCGGGGAGGCCTTCCAAGGCTTCCGTCTGGTCCAGACGGTCGTGCTCGACAAGACCGGAACGATCACGGAGGGCAAGCCGGCGGTTCGCGAGATCGCGGTGATCAGCGGCGACGAAGGCGAGCTGTTGGCGCTCGCTGCAGCGGCCGAGGCCTCCTCCGAGCACCCTCTGGCGCAAGCGGTCGTCACAGCTGCGTTCGAGCGCGGCGCGGTGCCTCCGGACGTTGCCTCCTTCGAGGCCATACCGGGCAAGGGTGTCGCCACCGAGATTGACGGCGAGGAGGTCCTCGTTGGCAGTCCGCGCTTCCTAACGGAGCGAGGCGTCGATCTGAAGCGACTCGAAAAGCGCATTGCGGTGCTGGAAGAAGCCGGCAGGACAGTGATTGCTGTTGGCCGCGAGGGGCAAGCGCTCGGTGTAATGGCGTTGGGCGATACACTAAAACCGGACGCAGTTGAGGCCGTTGCGCGATTGCGTTCCGACGGCCTGCGTCTCGTCCTTCTCACCGGCGACAACGAGCGTGCCGCGCGCAAGGTGGCGCGGGACGTCGGCATCGACACGGTTCATGCCGGCGTTCTGCCCGACCGCAAGGCCGAGATCGTGCGCCAGCTCCAGGCCGGCGGCACTCGTGTAGCTATGGTCGGCGACGGAATCAATGACGCCCCGGCGCTGATGCAGGCCGACGTCGGAGTTGCAATGGGCGGCGGCACGGATATAGCAATCGAGTCTGCCGACATCATCATCCTGTCGAACCGACTCGATGCAGTGCCGGTCGCGCGCGAGATCAGCCGTAGGAGCTATCGGAAGATGCTCCAGAACGTGACCCTCGCATTCCTCTTCAACGGCATCGGCATACCTGTGGCCGCCACGGGCTTCATCTATCCGGTCTGGGCCATGGTCGCCATGGCGGTCAGTGTCACCGCCATCTTCTTCAACTCGCTTTGGGGTCGGCCGCAGCTCTTCTTCGATGCTGTTCTAAGTGTAGGTCGTCCCATAGGCGCCGGCACGCCGCAGACCGTATGAAGGGCATGGCTATGGAACCAGCTACACATCGTCCGCCGACGGAAGTGCTGGATGATCACCTGCGTGAGAGTCAGCACGGCAGCGTGGAAGACGATCTGGCGCGGAACTACGCCGAGGATCTTGTCGTGCTCACCGCCGGCGGTGTGTTTCGGGGTCACGACGGGCTGCGCCAGCTCGCTCAGCGCCTCAGAGAAGAGCTGCCCGACGCGACGTTCGAATATACCGCCTGTGTCGTCGAGGGCGAGGTTGGATTTCTCGAGTGGAGTGCACGCGGGCGCGGCGCTGAGATTAAAGATGGCGCGGACAGCTATCTGATCAGAGACGGACGGATTATCGCGCAGACTATCCACTACACTGTCATCGCCTCGAAGGGTTGAGAGATTTCTGAAAGAAATCCAGAAGCCTGTGAGCAACAAGAGACCGCGCGGCGGCGAAACATTGGAGCGGCCGGTCTCAGCTTGTGCCAGAGCGAGCCGATAGTAAGGACTTTGAACCTCATGACTACTGCAACGCGCCTTAGTGAGGCGAATCGCCAACGTGAGCGTCTGCTTTTTATGCTCTGTCTGGCGACATTCATTATCTTCTTTCAAGCCTACATGGTCGCTCCGATTCTCCCGACTCTTGCTGCCGACTTCGGAACCTCGATCCAACGTATCGGCCTTATAGTGCCGGCATACCTGATCCCCTACGGCGTTGCGACGCTCATCTATGGCCTACTGGCCGACCGGCTGGGCATACACCGTGTCATGTTCGTCTCTCTTGCGTTCTTCGCGGTGCTCACCGGATTGACGGCGACCGCAACCTCCATTGAGGAGATCACGGCTTGGCGGATACTGACAGGGCTGGGTGCCAGCGGCGTTGTCCCGCTCGGCCTAACTCTTATCGGCCGGCTCTACCCCTATGAACAGCGTGGACGCCCTCTCGGATGGCTATTCGGCGCGATGGCCGGGGGGATGGCATTTGGCTCACCATTGGGCGCAATCATGGTTCCTTCTGTCGGTTGGCAGGGGCTATTCGTCATCATAGGAGCGGCAGGCTTGGGGACGCTGCTTCTTTTCCTGCCTTACCGACGCATTATCGCCGCTGCGGCGCAGCCGGTAATGAGCACGTCTCGAGACGTATTCCGCGCCTACGAGAGTCTTCTGCAGACGCCAAGAGGGCGACGCACCTACAGCTATGTCCTCATCAACTCCATGTTTCATTCCGGCGTCTTCACGTGGCTCGGGGTCTATCTTGAGCGTCACTACGACATCGGTCCGGCCGGGATAGGTCTAGCGTTGCTTGGATATGGCGTTCCAGGGTTGTTGCTCGGACCGGTTATCGGCCGAATGGCCGACCGATGGGGCCGTGCGAGGTTGCTCCCAATCGGGCTTGCACTGGGCGGGATCGCAGCTGCGCTGTTGCTGCTAGGCTTTCCGTTGATCCTTGCTCCACTAGTCGCGATGCTGCTTTCCCTCGGCTATGACATGACCCAACCGCTGCTCGCCGGCATCGTGACCTCGCTTGGAGGCAAGCGGCCCGGGCAAGCTATGGGGCTGAACGTCTTTATGCTCTTCGTCGGTTTTGGGCTTGGAAGCCTGATCTTCGGCGAAATACTTCGGTTTGGTTTCGGCCCAGCCCTGACGTTCTTCGCTTTGGTCGAATTGGCGTTGGCTTTGGCATCCTTCCATCTGTTCAGGTCTGAGATCCCGGCATCTGGCCCGCGCAGCACGCTGAATGGCCATTGACTCCGGACCGCGGTACGGAGCGTAGGTTAAGGTCGGCAGCGCAGGTGTTGCAGGCGCATCCCGACGGAGAAAGGGAAAATCATAAGAATGAGCACTCGCAAGCGACGCATGCTCCGATGCGGGTCCCGCACGATCTTATCCATGGTAGGAGCGTCGGTCTTACTATTTTCGCCGTACACGGCCACCGCTAGCCAACCGAGCCGTAATCCCAAGAAAGTTACGATTCCGATTGAAGGCATCTGCAGCGTCGGCCTCGCAGATATCCGAGCAGGGCTCAAGCACGTCGGTGGCATATCAAAAATAGAGGGAAGTCTTACTGGCGAGGGGATAGAGGTCACCTATGAGGGGCAGACGCTGACTCCCGACAGGATCCGCAAACTGATTGTCGAGTTGGGATATAGGACGGGTGCGCCAGCGTCAGCACGCTAACACTGATGAAAAGGGCGTGCGGACGCGCGGATGTCAAACGGAGAAGATCGCTATGCCTATAACTGGCAGAAGACTAGGACTTTCCAGCAAGCGGTGGGGCCCGGTCCTTTCCATCTTCGCGCTCGTCGCCATTCTCCTCACCTCGATCGCTATTGGCACGACTTCAGCTTCCGACAACGATGCGGGCAAGATCGTTGTAGTGCCGGTCGCCGGGATGTCTTGCGTCAGTTGTGCCGCAGCTATCAAGCGCAGCGTGAAGAATCTGAACGGTGTTTCCGAGGTCGAGGTGAGTTTAGCTACCAGGAGCATGCGTGTGACCTATATACCTGACGTTATTTCGCCCGACCGGATCGTTGCAGCTGTGAACGCCCTCGGATATCAGGCCGGAAGGCCGATGGCCGAAAAATGACATTAGAGTCAGCACTGCAGGCAATCCAACCGGGCCTGGCAGAAGGAGTGCTGCCGGCGCTTGGAACCACGTTCGTCGCTGGCATCTTAGCAAGCGCGGTATGCCCTTGTACCCTGCCGGTTGGGCTTAGCGTTGCCGGTTTAGCGGGCGCCTCGGATGCCGGTGGGCGTCACGATGGTCTTGCAATCGCGACCGCTTTTTTCGTCGGAATCGTCGGAAGCCTGACTGTTTTGGGCTTTTTCGCCGGGCAAATAAGCGCGCTGGCCACCGAGTCATTCGGCCGCAATTGGGCGCTCGCGATGGCGATTATCTCGTTCTCGGCTGCGGGGCTCGCTTTCTGGCGGCCGCGGATATCATTTGATCGACTCCGTGCTTTGCGCAGGCCCGGGGTGACGGGGGCCTTTGCCTATGGGCTGGTGTTCAGCCTTGGCACGTCCGTAGCCCCGCTCCTCCTCTTGTTCACGGTCGTTGCCGCGACTGGCGCGCCAAAGCTTGGCGTACTACTGGCGTTCTTCTTCGGCCTTGGGCGCGGTCTTCCCTTCCTGCTCGCCGGCGTTGCCGGAAGCACTGCCACGCGTTTTACACGCCTCGGCTTATTGAGCCGCCCGATTCAGCTCGTCAGCGGTGCCGCTCTCGTGTTTGTCGGGTGGTATTACGCCCAGGTTTACGCCGCATTGCTCTAACGGAGGACAAATGACCGCCCAGTCGAATTCGGATGTGACAGTGACGCTGGACGTTCCGGGAATGGTCTGCGACGGCTGCGCGGAGAGGATCCGCGGTGCTCTTACGCAGATACATGGCGTACACAAAGTCAAAACAAAACTCTGGCAGAAACAGGTGCAGGTTACCTTCAAAAAGGAAACCGTGAGTGAGAAGGCAATTGTACACGCGCTGTCCCAGCAGGGTTTCGACGCTGCCGCAGCCTAGAAAACTTGAGGATTTGGTGCTCGATGCATTCAGGCGTGCCTCTGACGAGGATCGGCTTGATGTCGCTGAACATCTGTTGTGCGCTCTTGAAACCCTCGCTGGCCGCGATGAACGAGGGGGCCGATGTCCAGTGCCGCAAGGTCGCTTGAGGCAGGCCTATCGGGTGATGGCCCACCGGGCTGACCACCGGCGATGATGTGGCCCAGCGCCGATGAACCGTCCGGCACGATGCGAAGCAATCTTGATCCAATGCTCGATCGGTGAACTTCTTGCCGACGAGCGTGGCGTGTGCAGCTAGTGGAGCTGCGCCATCTTCGCTATGTCGTTGCGGCTGCCGAGTGCGGCAGCTTCCGGCGTGCGGCCAAGGCGCTGGAGATCCAGGAATCCGCGATAAGCCGCCGTATTCGAGATCTGGAAGATGAGATCGGCGCCGCGCTCTTTATCCGTCACCATGGCGGCGTCCGTCTCACTCACGCCGGGGAACGATTCCTCGTGCGCGCGCGCCGGGCGCTGAGCCAGATTGGTCACGCGGCGATCGACGCGGGTTCGTGCGGGCGTGGTGAAGCGGGCGTCGTTCGCATTGGGATATTCTCTTCACTCGCTTCAGGCTTCCTGTCTGATCTGCTCCGTACCTATGTCGTAGCGAATTCAGGCGTCCGCCCCGATCTCATCGAGGGCGGCCCAGCGGGCCACATCATCTCCGTTCAGAGGCATCACCTCGATATTGCCTTTCTGACAGGCCAGCCGATCGCAGATGGGTGCGATGTGGCGCATTTTTGGAGTGAGCGGGTCTATGTCGCGTTGCCGAGCGGTCATGAGCTAGCGTTAGGCTCCGAGATCTCGTGGAGCGATCTGGCAGACAGGCAGTTCATCATCAGCGAGATCGACCCCGGTCCGGAAATTCACGACTACCTGATCAAGCATCTCGCCGACCTGGGCCGTCATCCTAGCGTCGAGCGTCATCGCGTGGGCAGAGACAACCTCATGCATCTCGTGGCGATGGGGCAAGGTCTCACCCTTACGAGCGAGGCGACGACGGCAGCGTGCTTTCCCGGCGTGGTCTATCGCCCGCTGTCCGAGGAGATCTTGCCGTTTTGCGCAATATGGTCGCCACAGAATGACAATCCGGCCCTGAGGCGCCTGCTCAGTCTTGCCAGAACCATGTCAAAGCGATCGAAGTCCGGCCTGGTGGGAGCATCGAGGGCTACTGCCGCGGCGTCCCGCCTGACGTAGCTGGCTGACGACTACCACCGCCTTCTCGGCGTGCCCTTGCAAAGCCCCGATCTGTCGCCATGAAGCGCTCGATCATCGGGCAAATCAATTTGACGGGGTCGCCCACTGACCGTCCCGTCTCTCTGGCGAGCACCTCGGCATAGGCGACCAGGTCGCGGTGGACGGCCGCCGGCAGTTCGAGCGCAACCTTCACCGGCTTGTCGTCATCGATTGCCCCAAGTTTGAGCTTTGCCATCGGTCAGCCTCCGTAGGGCTCGAGGACGAGGTCTCGCGTGACAATGACGCGCACAGGGAATCCCGGGCGGATGGTGAGCGTCGGCGCGACATTCAGCTGGCGACGGACGATCTGCTGGCCCGCATCGTTGATGGTGTCTTGCCCGCCGTTGCGGATCGCCTGGATCAGGCGGTCGTCGTCGTTCGTGGCGAGCTCGGCCCCGATGCTCAGCAGCGTGGAGAGACCTGCCGCTTTGGCCAGATCCCACCAGTGATAGTCGACGCCGTCCTGCAGGCCGGCAAAGCCTTCGGTGTCCGCGCCTGGCTGGCGCTCGAGTACGATCGATCGCCCGTTCGGGAATATCAGCCTGTTCCAGACCAGCAGCACGCGGCTTTGGCCGAATTGAACATTGTTGTCGTACTGGCCGATGATCCTCGTGCCCTGCGGCACGAGAAGTATCCGGCCGGTCGGGCTGTCGTAAATATTCTCAGTCACCTGCGCGGTGATCTGGCCCGGAAGATCGGAGCGGATGCCGGTGATGAGCGCGGCCGAGATCACGGCGCCCGCCTGAAGGATATTGGGCGACGCCGGAGCGGCGACGCGATCCGGCGCGACGGTGCGCCGATCGGCGGCGGCGTTGAGAAACGCGAGTTGCCGCTCTTGAGCCGTCGGTGTGGTGGGCTGCGGCGCAAGTCCGAGGCTGGCGAGGTCGGGCGCCAGTGGCGGCGCGATCGCCGCCGTGCTGGGGCTTGACGACCCCGTCGGCCGGCTCTCCGTGCCGGCGAAGAGCCTGCTGGTGCGCGCGGTCTCGATCTCCTGCAGGCGGCGCTGCTCCTCGGCGCTGAGGCCGGGGGGTGTCGCGACGCCCACGGGCACCGGCTGGCCGCGATTCTGCGCGCTCAGGATCGGTCGACCGAGGTCGCCGGGTAAAGGCGGGCCGAGCCGCGGAACAGCACTGTAGTCACGCGGCAGCCCGGCCAAGCCGTCGGCGGTCGATCGGTTCTCGGTCGAATAGAGTTCCTCGGCGGGCTTGCCGCCATCGCGCGTCTGAAGCGCGTAGATCAGCGCGCCGCCGATGCCCACGCTCGCGATGAGACCGATGCCGGCGAGCACCTTGCGCGAGAGCCGCGTGACGCGCGGCGCCTCGCCCCGGAGCCGCATCGGGGCGGCCGCGTCGCCGGCCGGCCCGAGCAGCGGCGCGTCTTCTTCCTCTTTCCGGGGTTCAGGCTCGCTCACGATGTCGGCCTCCCGTCGGTGCGTACGATCCGCACGCGTTTCTGGCGGTCGCCGGCGCCGAAGCGCAGCTCGGCGGCTGCGAAGAGACGGTCGACGATCATGTAATTACCGCGGACACGGTAGTTCACGAGTTCGGAGGTGTTGCCCTCGGGGCCGACCACGAAGAGCGGCGGCATTTCCCCCTGGGCGATGCCGCGCGGAAATTCGATGAAGACCTGCCGGCCGTCGTCATAGGCCCGTAGCGGGCGCCATGGCGCGCGATCGCCCTCGATGGTGTAGCGGAAGCTGATGTTGGCCAGATCGACGCCGGTGGCGACGGGGCGTGCGGCCTCGGCCTGCGCATTCTGGCGGCGCAGGGCGATGAGCTGATCCTGCGGGTACTGCCACGAGACAGACGCCATGTAGGTGCGCTCGGTCGAGCGCAGCTCCATGTGGTAGGTGCGCAAATTGGTGTTGATGACGAGGTTAGTCATCAGGTCCGCGCGGGTCGGCTTCACCAGGATGTGGACTTGGGTAGCGGTGCCCGAGCCGCTCTGAGTGTCGCCGATGATCCAGCGGACCGTGTCGCCGGCGGCGACCGGCCCTGAGCCGACGAGCTGCTCGCCGGGCTGCAGGGCGATGTCGGTGATCTGACCGACGGCGGTATAGACCTGATAGAGCGCGCCGCCGGTGTAAGGGTAGACCTGCATGGCGTTGATGAAGCCATCGCGCACCGGCTGCACGCGCGCGGCCGCATTGGCCTGGTTGACGCGGGCCGTCGGATCGGCGGGCTCCGGGGTTCGGCGCGACTCCTCGACGGGCTTCATCTGCCCCGGTAGAGGCAGCGGACGCGGAAGCTCTACGACTTGCACTGGCCCGGGTGGATCCGCCGTTTGCACGGCCGGCGCCGCATTGTCGTATGAGATTTCCGGAGGCGGCTGCGTTGTTGCGCAACCAGCCAGCGCTGTTGCTGAAAGCAGCAGAGCCGTGAGTGTGGATGTGCGATAAGCCGGATTTCCGGCTTTACGGAAAGACGGCTTCATTGCCCAAGCTCCCGTGACCAGTTGATGGCGTTGACGTAGATGCCGAGCGGGTTCGCTCGCAGCCGATCGGCGTTGCGAGGGACCTGCACGACGATGGTGAGGATGGCGGTCCAGCGGGTCGTCTCGGCGAGCTGGCCGTTCTCGTAGCGGCGCTCGGTCCAGGCGACGCGGAAGCTGTCCGGCGAAGCGCGGATCACGCTTGAGACATCGACGGCGACCTGCTGCCGGCCAACCTTGGTGAAGGGATCGTTCGAGCGCGCATAGTCATTGAGCGCCATCGCGCCTCGATCGGTCGTGAAGTCGTAAGCGCGCAGCCAGTTCTGCCGGACGATGATGGCGTCGGACGGAATCGAGCGGACCTGCTCGATGAAGCGCGCGAGATGGAAGGCGATCTGCGGATCGGTGGGGCGATAGTCAGCGACCGCAGGCGCGACCGCCTGAGCCTGGCCGAGCCTATCGACCTGGACGACCCAAGGCACGATCGTCCCGCGCGCCGATTGCCAAACCAACGCCGCGGCGAAGCCGGCCGAGAGCACCAGGGATCCGAAGGCCATGAAGCGCCAATTTTTTGCCTGAACGCGGGCTGAGCCGATCCGCTCGTCCCAGACCTGGGCGGCGCGTTGGTAAGGCGTCTCTGGTTCGGGAGTCTTGCCGTAGTGGGTGGAAGGTCGTTTGAACATCAGCGGTCGCTTTCGGAGAGGTTGATGGAGGAGCCGCCGCCATGACTGTCGCCGCTGCGCACGGCGTGGGCGGCCGCCGTCACACCGTGGCTCAAGGCCTGCGAGCGCTTCATGCGGCGGGCCCAGGCAGGCGGCCCGTCAGCGGCCGGCGACGGGGCAGCATCGGCCGCACTCCCGCCGATAGAGCCCATGGTCGATGTGCCGCCGGTGGCTTCGAAGGCGGACTTGGCGCCGTCCGAGAAGCTCGACCGCATGCTGTCGGCGGTCCGCGACGCGGCGCGACGGAGTGGCGAGGTCGCCGCGCCACCTGCGGCGCGTGCGACGCCGCTAAGGCCCGAGGCCACGCCCGCCGCGCCCGTTTGTCCGGCGGCGCCGAGGCTGTAGGCGGTCGAAGTGCCGCCGGCGAGCGCGGCACCACCGCGCGATGCGGCGGCCGCCCCGCCGGCGAGCGCAGCGCCGCCGGAAGCGGCAGCGCCAACCGTGGCGGCGCCGGCGGCCACCATGCCGCCCGCTGCGAGCCCCGTCCCGACAGCCGCGCCGGCGCCGAGCTGCGGTCCGCCCGCGACGAGGCCGTTGGCGATGCCGGGCCCGAAGATGCCGAGACCGAGCAGCGACAGCGCCGCGAGCACGATCGCCATCGCCTGGTCGATGGTCGGATTGGCTCCACCAAAGCCGGCGGTGAATTCGGAAAACAGTGTCGAGCCAATGCCGATGATGACGGCCAGCACCAGCACCTTGATCCCCGAGGAGATCACGTTGCCGAGGACGCGCTCGGCCATGAAGGCGGACTTGCCGAAGAGACCGAAGGGAATGAGCACGAAGCCGGCGAGCGTCGTCAGCTTGAACTCGATCAGGGTGACGAAGAGCTGGATGGCGAGGATGAAGAAGGCGAGCAGCACCAGCGCCCAGGCGAGGAACATGCACGCGATCTGGATGAAGTTCTCGAAGAAACTCCAATAGCCCATCAGGCTGGAGATGGAGTCGAGGAGCGGCCGGCCTGCGTCGAGCCCTGTCTGCGCGACCTTGCCGGGCCGCAAGAGATCGGCCGTCGTGAACCCGGTGCCGGATGCCTTCAGACCGAGGCCGGCGAAGCTCTCGAAGACGATGCGGGCGAGATTGTTCCAGTTGCCGATGAGGTAGGCGAAGACACCGACGAACAGCGTCTTCTTGACCAGGCGCGCGATGATGTCGTCGTCAGCGCCCCAGCTCCAGAATAGGGCGGCCAGCGTCACGTCGATCACGATCAGGGTGGTCGCGATGAACGCGACCTCGCCCCCGAGCAGGCCGAAGCCGGAGTCGATATAGCGGGTGAAGACCTCTAGGAAATGGTCGATGACGCCGGTGCCGCCCATGATGACTATCGGTCCTCATCCAGCTGCGGCGCCATCTCTTTGCGGATCGGATCATCCGTGATTGCGCTTTGGGTGGGCGCTTCAGGCGGAGGCGGCGGACCCTCTGCCGCCTCAGGCACGCGCGCCATTGGCCGCGCGCCGGGGGCTAGGAAGCGCTCGCGGTTTTCCGCCCAGGCGCGAAGGCAGGCCGGGTCACGGGGCCCAGCCTCCCCGAGGCGCTGGCACCGGAGCAACTCGGCGCGATGCGGGTCCGCGACCGCGACGGCGGGGGCCGCCAACGGCGTCGCCGGCTCTTCCTCCTTCCGGGTCAGCTCGATCGCGGTCGCGGTGATCGCGACCGCGACGAACACCACCGCGCCGAGACGGGCCAGCATCTTTCCGTCCATGACGCCGCCCTCAGTTGCCGTTCGGGAACATTCGGGCGTTGCCGGGCTGGTAGCCCACACCCGGTGTCAGGAAGCGCCGGCGCTGCTCGCGGCCTTGCTCGGCGGCTGCAGCGCGTTCGGCCTCCGACAGCGCCTGCGCGCGACCGTTGGCGGCGACGACAGCGGTGAGGTCGGCGAGCTGCTGGGCCTGGAGCGCGAGGAGCTGGTTGCCGGCCTGTGCAGCCTGCAGGGCGCCGGTCGCGCCCTGGCTCTGGCCGACGAGCGCCGACATCTCCGCGCGATTGGTGTCGATGTTGCCGACGACGCCGGCCTGCACCCGCATGGCGTCCTGCAGGCCGCCGACCGTGTTCTGCCATCGCTCGCGAGCCTGTGCCACAAGCTGCTGGTCGGAGGCGGAGAGCGACGCGTTGCCGTAGGTCGTCGTGAACGCCTGATCGATCTGCTGGACATCGTAGGCAATGCGCTGCGCCTGCTGCAGGAGCTGCTGCGTGCGCTGGACGGACTGCTGCAGCCGCTGGAGCGAGGAGTAAGGCAGGCTCGCCAGATTGCGCGCCTGGTTGATCAGCATCGTCGCTTCGTTCTGAAGCGAGGTGATCTGATTGTTGATCTGCTCGAGCGCGCGAGCGGCGGAGAGAACGTTCTGCACGTAGTTGGTCGGGTCGTAGACGATCCACTGCGCGGCTGCGGGCTGGACCATGACAGGCGACAGAGCCACCGGGACGGAAAGAATGGACGCGGCGAACAGCGCCGCGCGGGAACGACGGAAGATCATGGCTTGCTCTCCAGGTTGGTGAGGTCGGGGATGAGGTCGGATGCCCAGGCGACGCCGCGCAGCCGCAACCAGGCTGGCAGGAATCCTTCGCGGCCGTGTTCGGCGATGGCGCGCTCGATCGCGGCCTGGTCGGTCTTTGATGATGCGGCGCAGAGCGCGAGCGCAACGTCGGAAAGACCGAGCTCGAACAGCCGGTTGCCGCGGCGCGACTGGCAGTAATAGTCGCGCTTGGGCATCGCGCGAGCGAGGATCTCGATCTGGCGGTCGTTGAGCCCGAAGCGCCTATAGATCGCGGTGATCTGCGGTTCGATCGCGCGCTCGTTCGGCAGCAGCAGCCGCGTCGGGCAGCTCTCGATGATGGCCGGGGCGATGGCCGAGCCGTCGATGTCGGACAGCGATTGCGTGGCGAAGACGACCGAGGCGTTCTTTTTGCGCAGCGTCTTTAGCCATTCGCGGAGCTGGCCGGCGAAGCCCTCATCGTCGAGCGCCAGCCAGCCTTCGTCGACGATGAGGAGCGTGGGACTGCCGTCGAGTCGGTCCTCGATGCGGTGAAACAGGTAGGCCAGCACGGCGGGCGCAGCGCCCGTGCCGATAAGGCCCTCGGTCTCGAAGGCCTGCACCGAGGCTGCGCCGAGATGCTCGCTCTCGGCGTCGAGCAGCCGGCCGTAGGCGCCACCGACGCAATATCGCCGCAGCGCCTGCTTGAGGTCGTTCGACTGGAGGAGGACGGCGAGACCCGTGATGGTGCGTTCGGCGACGGGCGCGCTCGCAAGAGAGGTCAGCGCCGTCCAGATATGCTCCTTCACCTCGGGCGAGATCGTCACGCCCTCGCGCATCAAGATGGCGACGACCCAATCGGCCGCCCAGGCGCGCTCCGGTACGTGGTGGATGCCGGAGAGCGGTTGCAGCGACACGCTGTCGGCCGCGCCTTCCGTCAAGCCGCCGCCAAGATCGTGCCAGTCGCCATCCATTGCGAGCGCCGCCGCGCGGATCGATCCGCCGAAGTCGAAGGCGAAGACTTGAGACCCCGGATAGCGCCTGAACTGGAGCGCCATGAGCGCCAGCAGCACGGATTTGCCGGCACCCGTCGGCCCGACGACGAGCGTGTGGCCGACGTCACCGACATGGAGGGAAAACCGGAACGGGGTGGACCCTTCGGTCTTGCCGAACAGCAAGGGGGGCGCACCAAAGTGCTCATCCCGTTCCGGCCCCGCCCACACCGCCGACAGCGGGATCATATGGGCGAGATTGAGCGTCGAGATCGGCGGCTGCCGGACGTTTGCGTAGACATGGCCGGGCAGCGAGCCGAGCCAGGCATCGACGGCGTTGATCGTCTCGGCCATCGCCGTGAAGTCGCGGCCCTGAACAATCTTCTCCACCAAGCGCAGCTTCTCGGCTGCGATGCGTGGATCGGCGTCCCAGACCGCGACCGTCGCGGTAACATAGGCCTGACCGGCATAGTCCGCGCCGAGTTCCTGCAGCGCGAGATCGGCGTCGGCAGCTTTGTTCGCCGCATCGGTGTCGACGAGCACCGATGCTTCATTGGTCATCACCTCTTTCAGGATCGCCATGATGCTCTTGCGCTTGGCGAACCACTGCCGCCGGATCTTGGTGAGCAGCCTGGTGGCGTCGGTCTTGTCGAGAAGGACGGCGCGCGTCGACCAGCGATACGGAAAGGCGAGCCGGTTGAGGTCGTCGAGCAGCCCGGGCGTGGTCGCGGTCGGAAAACCGACAATGGTGAGGATGCGGAGATGCGTGTCGCCCAGGCGCGGCTCCAGTCCGCCGGTGAGCGGTTGGTCGGCCAGCAGCGCATCGAGATAGATCGGCGTTTCGGGCACGCGCACGCGATGGCGTTTGGTCGAGACGGTCGAATGCAGGTAGGTCAGCGTCTCGCCGTCATCGAGCCATGCGCATTCCGGCATGAAGTTCTCGACGAGCTGAAGTACGCGCTCGGTGCGATCGGCAAACCCGCGCAACACTTCACGAGGGTCGAGACCGTTGTCGGCCTTGCCTTCATAGAGCCAGCTCTCGGCGCGGGCGGCGTCCTCGGCCGGCGGCAGGTAGACGAAGGTCAGGAAATAGCTGGACTCGAAGTGCGAGGCGTCTTCCTCGAAATCGGCCTTGCGTTCGGCGTCGACCAGGGCCGACGCGGCCTCGGGGAAGCGGCCCGCCGGATAGGCGCTGGCGCCATGGCGCTGCGCCTCGACGAAAATCGCCCATCCCGAACCGAGCCGGCGGAAGGCGTTGTTAAGCCGGCCGGCCACGGCGACGAGTTCGGCCGGCACCGCGGAGTCGAGGTCGGGACCGCGAAACCGAGCGGTGCGTTGGAAGCCGCCGTCCTTGTTGAGGACGATGCCCTCGCCGGCGAGCGCGGCCCACGGCAGGAAATCCGCGAGGTGGGTTGAGGTCCGGCGATATTCGGCAAGGTTCATCATCGGGGCCTCACGCGCTCAGGTGGCCGGGGATGCGCAGGTGACGGCGCACCACGTCGACGAATTGCGGATCGCGTTTGGCCGCCCACACCGCCGCGAAATGCCCGATCGCCCAGAGCCCGAGGCCGACCAGCCAGAGCCGCAGGCCAAGGCCGAGCGCTGCGGCCAGCGTGCCGTTGAGGATGGCGATCGAACGCGGCGCGCCGCCGAGCAGGATGTGCTCGGTCAGCGCCCGATGGACCGGGACGGCGAAGCCTGGCACGTCGCCGGCGCTGTCGGTCAGGCTCGCCATCAGACGAGCGCTCCGCCGCCGAAGGAGAAGAAGGACAGGAAGAAGCTCGACGCGGCGAAGGCGATCGACAGGCCGAAGACGATCTGGATCAGCTTCCGCGCGCCGCCTGACGTATCGCCGAAGGCTAGCGTTAGCCCTGTGATGATGATGATCATCACGGCGATGATCTTGGCCACAGGCCCCTCGATGGATTCGAGGATCGATTGCAGCGGCGCTTCCCACGGCATCGAAGAGCCGGAAGCATGGGCTGCTGGCGCAAGCATCAAGCTGAAGACGGCGACGGACGCGGCCGTCGCGATATGACGGCGAGCGCGCAGGGCATGGCGGATCATTCGGGTTCTCCTGGGGCGGGCTGGGTTGCGGGGATGACGCGGTAGTCGCCGTCCGGCTGTAGACCTTCGACGCGGGCGAGTTCGGCGAGGCGACGGGTCGAGCCGCGGCCGCTGAGCACCGCGACGAGATCGATGGTCTCGGCGATCAGCGCGCGCGGGACGGTGACGACGGCTTCCTGAATGAGTTGCTCAAGGCGGCGCAGCGCGCCGAGCGCCGTGCCGGCGTGGATGGTGCCGATGCCGCCAGGGTGGCCCGTACCCCAGGCCTTCAGGAGATCCAGCGCCTCGGCGCCGCGGACTTCGCCGATTGGAATGCGATCAGGGCGCAGGCGAAGCGAGGAGCGGACGAGATCGGACAGCGATGCGACGCCATCCTTGGTGCGCATGGCTACGAGGTTGGGCGCGGCGCATTGCAGCTCGCGCGTGTCCTCGATCAGAACGACGCGGTCGAAGGTCTTCGAGACCTCGGCCAACAAGGCGTTGGTGAGCGTGGTCTTGCCGGTCGAGGTGCCGCCGGCGACGAGTATGTTGCGGCGGTCCGCGACGGCGCGGCGGAGCACCTCCGCTTGTTCGGCCGACATGATGTCGGCGGCGACGTAGTCAGCGAGCGTGAATACAGCGACGGCAGGTTTGCGGATTGCGAACGCCGGCGCAGCGACGACGGGCGGCAGAAGGCCTTCGAACCGCTCCCCCGTCTCGGGCAGCTCGGCCGAGACGCGCGGACTTCCCGAATGAACCTCGGCGCCGACATGGTGCGCGACCAGGCGCACGATACGCTCGCCGTCGGCGGGCGACAACCGCTCTCCCGTGTCGGAAAGCCCCTCGGACAGCCGGTCGATCCAGAGCCGCCCGTCGGGATTGAGCATCACCTCGACGATCGACGGGTCTTCCAGGAATTCGGCGATGGCGGGGCCGAGGGCCGTGCGCAACATGCGCGCGCCTCGCAGGATCGCCTCTGATTGCTGGTGAGAAGCCGCCATGTCGTCCCCGTTCTGTGCGGGACCGCAAACACGCGGCCCTGGATCGGGGATCAGTAGAAGAGGCAGAAATCAGGGCATGACAACAAGCAGAACAGGGTCGTAGTGCTCTGGCGTACAAATACAGGGACACGGCGGAACTGCCGGACTCTTGCGACACGTTGCGCGATGGTTATTCCGCGCCCGCCATGCCTGTGACGTCTTCGGAAATCTCCTCGCGCACTTTCGGACCCTTCGCGAGTCGTCGCCCGAGTGCGGCGACGAAGGCGTCGTACCGCTCGCCCGCCTGTGCGCGTGCGGCCGCCTGGGCTGGCTCCGGCAATGGCAGATTGGTGGTAAGCCAGTGGCGGACGAAAACGGCCAGCATTTCCACGGAAATGCCGAGGTCGCGTTCCATGCGCGTCATGCGCCGGTCGAGCTGGTCCAATCGCTTGGTGGTCGCGGCTTCCTGGCGCTCGGCGGCATCGGGCGACAGGAAGGATGCGATCGCCGCTTCCGCGACGAGGGATCGCGATTGATCGCGACGCGCAGCATAAGCGGCGAGCGCGTTCATGATGTCCGGATCGAGATAGACCGAGAGGCGTTGCTTCTTCGGAATCTTCATGATCGCCACGCTCAGAGGTCCATCCCGTCGTTGGGATCGAGCGAGACCTGCCGCGCGACGCCCTGCATCACCTGGTTCAGCCGGCCAGCGCGCGCGGCGTCGTCATCGGCGTCGTCGGGACCGTCGAGGTCAAACTCGTTGTCGATCGGCGCCTTCCTCTCGACAGGCTTCACCGCGGTCAGCTCCGGTTGCTGACGCCGTTCGGAGCCGGTCGAGTCGTCGTCGCCGGTACCGTCCTGCCGCGCGGCTGCATCGAGTTGCGGCCGCGACGGCAATGGCAGGACGCTCCAATCGTCCGGCTTTCCCTCGGCTGGCTTCGCAAGCGCCGGCGGCGGCAGCACGCGCTCCTGAAAGCGGCGATCCTCGAAGTAACGCGCCTTCTTCGCGCGGATCGGCGGCGTGCCGGCGACCATGACGATCTCGTCAGCGGGCGGGAGCTGCATCACCTCGCCCGGCGTCAGCAGCGGGCGCGCGGTCTCCGATCGCGACACCATCAAATGGCCAAGCCACGGGCTGAGCCGGTGTCCGGCATAGTTTCGCATCGCGCGCATCTCGGTCGCGGTCCCCAGCGCATCGGACACGCGCTTAGCCGTCCGTTCGTCGTTGGTGGCGAAGCTGACGCGGACATGGCAGTTGTCGAGGATCGAATTGTTCGGCCCATAGGCTTTCTCGATCTGATTCAGCGATTGGGCGATCAGGAAGCTCTTCAGCCCATAGCCCGCCATGAACGCCAAGGCGCTCTCGAAGAAGTCGAGGCGCCCGAGCGCGGGAAACTCGTCGAGCATGAGGAGCAGGCGGTGCCGGCCGCCTTTCGCCTGCAGGTCCTCGGTCAGCCGGCGCCCGATCTGGTTGAGGATGAGGCGGATCAGCGGCTTGGTGCGCGCGATGTCGGACGGGGGGACAACGAGATAGAGGGTCGATGGTCGCGTCCCGCCGGCAATGTCGGTGATGCGCCAGTCGCACCGGCGCGTCACCTCGGCGACGACGGGATCGCGGTAGAGGCCGAGGAACGACATGGCGGTGGACAGCACGCCCGATCGCTCATTGTCCGATTTGTTGAGCAGTTCGCGCGCGGCCGATGCGATGACCGGGTGCGGCCCGGCTTCGCCGAGATGGGCGGTCTTCATCATGGCGGCGAGCGTCGACTCGATCGGCCGCCTGGGGTCGGACAGGAAGGCGGCGACGCCGGCGAGCGTCTTGTCGGTCTCGGCATATAGGACGTGCAGGATTGCGCCGACCAGCAGCGCATGGCTTGTCTTTTCCCAATGGTTCCGCTTTTCCAGGCTCCCTTCGGGATCGACCAGGATGTCGGCGATGTTCTGGACGTCGCGGACCTCCCACTCGCCGCGGCGGACCTCGAGGAGCGGGTTGTAGGCGGCCGACTTCGCGTTGGTGGGATCGAAGAGCAGCACCCGGCCATGGCGAGCGCGGAAGCCTGCGGTGAGCTGCCAGTTCTCGCCCTTGATGTCGTGGACGATCGCGGAGCCCGGCCAGGTTAGCAGCGACGGCACGACGAGGCCGACGCCCTTGCCGGAGCGCGTTGGCGCGAAGCAGAGCACATGCTCGGGGCCGTCGTGGCGCAGATAGGCGCGCCCGAACTTACCTAGCACCACTCCGTCGGGTCCAAGCAGCCCGGCGGCCGTCACTTCATCGGCTCGCGCCCACCGCGCCGAGCCGTAGGTCTCGACGTTCTTGGCTTCGCGCGCTCGCCAGACCGACATGCCGATCGCGACCGCGATCGCGATGAAGCCGCCGGACGCGGCAATGTACGCACCCTCAACGAAGATCCGCGGTGCATACGCATCGTAGAAGTACCACCACCAGAAGAAGGCTGGCGGATAGTAGATCGGCCAGCCGAACAGCTCGAACCATGGGCGGCCGAGCTGCGGCTGGAAGCCCAGCTGCCACGCGGTCCATTGGGTCGCGGTCCAGGTCGTGGTGAGCACGATCAGGAAGACGATGAGGATCTGGCCCCAGAGAATCTTGGTGGCGGACATTGCGGGGTCCTTTCGTGATGAGGAGAGGTGATCACAGGCCGAGCCCCCGCTTGCGGCCAAAGCTCCAGTCAATGCCCCCGTCGCTTCGCGCGAGACCGGAGACGTGTCGGCCGAGCTGCTTTTCGAGTGATGGCGACCAGGGAACGAGCTGGAAGCCGAGCCCGTCATCGATCATCGCGAAGCGGCCGGAGGCGAGCGCAAAACGCTGCCTGTAGGTGCCGGCGACATACTCACCCGCCGAAGCGCGCCTCATCGGTCGCCCGCTTTCCGCCGCCAGCTTTTCGCCGAGCGCGTCCAGCTCGCGCCGGCGCAGCGTCTCGATCAGGTTGCGGTTGAAGCTGACGCCACGGCTCTGACGTTCGGCGAGGCCTTGCCCGATCAGATGCTCAGCGCGCCGGTCCAGGGCTTCACGCACCTCCGCGCCGAAGCCTCCGCCGCCGAGCGCAGCCGGTTCGCGGGCGATCGTCTGCCGGTCAAGCCAGGTCGCGCCTGACGCCGTGACCTGCTGCTCGATGGTGAGGTCTGACCGGACTGCCATCGCGACGCGACGCTGTCCCTTCGCGTCATCGAACCTGCGTAGCTCGACGATCGAGCCGGGCGCGCTGTCGCCGGCGGCGTCGAGGTCCGGCAACTTGATGTGATGGGTGCGACCGTCTGTGCCGTCAACCACGGCATAGGCCGTGCCCTTTAGCTCATCGTCGAGGCCGCGAGCGACCAACCGACCGACGATGGGATCGTCCAGGCTTTCCCCGGCGAGCACATAATTGGACGCACCGCGCTCGATGCCGTGTTCGGTCAGGCCGCGATGGATGCGCTTGATGATGTCGCCGCGTTCACCGAGCTGGCGCAGTGTCGTCTCGGCGTTCTCTGAAATCGCCCACTGGCCAGGACCGATCTGATCGGCAAGGCCAAGGGACTCAAGCTTGCGCAGGCGTCCGACCTTAAGCGCATGAAATTCGTCGGGCTGGCGGTCGGGCCGAGGGGCGAGGTCGACGACTCCAGTGCGGTAGCTGTCTCGGGCGAGCTGCCGATCAAGATTGGTCCAGCGCTCGGTCTCGATCTGACGTTCGAGCGTACGGCGGATTTCGTGGTCCGTGCGCGGTCCGAGTTCTTGGGTGATCAGATCCCGCGCCCGATCCCGCATCCCCTCCTTGATGTAGTCGCGCGAGATGACGAGGTTCTCGCCATCCTCGCGCACACCGCGCACGATGAGATGGACGTGCGGATGTTCGGTGTTCCAGTGATCGACGGCGACCCAATCGAGCTTGGTGCCGACGTCCCTTTCCATCTGCCCGACGAGATCATGCGTAAAGGTCTTGAGGTCCGCCATCTCCACGGCGTCGTCGGGCGATACGATGAACCGGAAATGATGCCGGTCGTTCTCGCACCGCTCCGCGAACGCCTTCGGGTCGGCGTCGCCGGCGCCAGGCCCGAACAGCCGGGCCTTCTCTCCGTCCCGGGTGACGCCCTCGCGGCGCAGATAATTGAGGTGAGTGCCGAGTGGCGCATTGCGTCCGCCGTGGCGGACCACACGTGCCTTGACGACGGCGCCGCGTGAGTGGGAGTTGATGAGCCGGTTGGCCTGCACCGACGCGCGCTGGCCGCGGCCGAACCGAGAACGGTGGCCCGGCCCGATCGCGCCCTTGCGCGAGACGGAGCCGCCAGCCCGCTGGGCCGCGGCGAGCGCCTGCGCAATGAATGGTCTGGCGCGCTGCACGCGCGTGGAGCGGATGCGGCCTGGCCGGATGCGGAAATCGTTCTCATCGCTCATGGCGGCAATACCGCACATCGCGCGATGGCGCTGATTTGCCTATGAAATCGCCGAAGCCGCAGGCTGCGCCAGTCAGGCGCACCTCGCGAAAGCGCGGCGTAAGTCCTTGAAAAAGCACAACCGAACCCAGGCGCACATCGCGCCCCTTTATCCTGCCATCGTGCGGTCGTGTTGCCTTGCTCCCCCCTCCGCGCACTCCATGATGCGACGGTGCACGCCAGACTGCGAAAGAGGCCGAGGCACCTCATCGCGGTTCTCCGCTGACGGATCGCGCGACAAACAGGCCGGCAGACTGCGGCACGATCGCGGGAGCCTCGCGCACTGGAACTCCCGCCGGGGCGTCGTCGAGAGAGTTTTCCGCCTGCGCCGGATCGACGCTGGTCATGCCGTCAGCGCGCGTGATGAACAACGGCGCGCGAGTCCAGGCGCGAGGATCGGCTGCGGCGACGGTGACTGCACCGGGCAGGTCACCGCCGCCGAAGGAAGGGAACAACGCGGCCACATAAGCGCGGGTCTCGGCCGGCAACGGGCGGCCCGCGAGATACTCTTCGTAGCGCCCCGGTCCCGCATTATAGGCCGCAAGAAAGCCCGGCGAACCGTAGCGATCATACATCTCGCGTAAGTACGCCGCGCCGGCCAGGATGTTGTCGCGCGGATTATAAGGATCACGCCCGAGCCTATGGCGGACGCGCAGCTCCGCCCAGGTATCCGGCATGATCTGCATCAGGCCCATCGCGCCGGCAGAGGAGATCGCGCGCACATCGCCGGCGCTTTCCGCGCGCATGACGGCGCGAATCCACGCAGCTGGGATACCGAAGCGCCGTGCGGCCTCGTCGATATGGATGGCGAACGGATGGGTCGGCGCCGTTCGTGTGGCCGGTGCAGTCTGAGCGTTCGCGGCGGCGTTGAGCGGCGCAGCGAGGAGCAGGCCGGAAAGGAAAAGGAAGGCTGTCAGTCGCACGGCGTTTGGCCGCCCAAGGACAGTTTGATGGCGCGGGCGGGACATCGCTCAGTCCCGCTCGCCGCGCTTGGGCGGACGATTCCAGTGCAGGCTCCAGGCGGATTTGTCCTCGGTCGATTGGAACAGGTTCGCGCGGATCGGCTTGGCCAAAGTGGGATCATCGATCTGCAGGGAGACGTAATCGCCGGCTTTTTCGCCGGTGCGTTTCCATCCGGCCCCGATCTCGGGTCCATCATCGTTGCCGTGGTGAACACGATAGTCCGGCGCATTCTCGGCGTCGGTGTGCTCAGCGGGGATGAGCACGATCTCGACGTCCAGCGAGAGCGTGCGGATGTGGCCGGTGTAGCCGTTCTTTGTGCGTGTGAATTCACCGATCTGTGGCATGGAAAGACTCCTTTGTTATGCGGTGAGGTCGGATAGGCGCGTCGTTCACCGCGTCGCGGCGCGCCATTGGAAGCGGCCGCTGCCGTCTTCATCAGTCCACACCGGCATCGCGCGGCCGATGATCGAGCCGGTGGAAATCGGACCGAAGTAGCGACCGTCGAGGCTGTCTCGGACGGACCAGTTCATGAGGAAGATCTCGCCGTCCGCTATGTGTCGGCAGCCCTGCCAGACCGGCAGATGACGGCCGAGCCGGTCGCGGTCGAGCGTCTCGCCCATGGTGATGCCGTCGACGGTGATGCGTGCGCCGATGCGGCAGACCTGTTGCCCTGGAAGGCCAGCGACGCGCTTCATGAGAGGGACGCCGCGCGGCAGGTATCCGCGATCGGCCAGGAACGACGCGAGCGGCTCCGGGGCGTCCACGGCGACGAGGTCGGTCAGTTCAAGATGCGGCGACCGATCGATCGAATAGAGCCCGATCGGCGTGCTGGCCGAGGCGTTCCAGATCAGCTTCGGCGCGATGTGAACGAACGACAGACCGCCGATCAGCATCACGGTGAAGTACGTCGTCATGACGTAGCCGAACCGCGTCATAACTCGACCCTTCGACGCAGAAGGATGGCCCGATGCTGCTCGGCCGTGTAGCTGCGCGGCTCCTGGCCGGCAGCGAGACGATTGTGAACGTGCCGCCAGTGATGCGGCGAGACCTCGGCTGGATCGATGCCGAGCGACTCGATGGCGTCTACGATCTGCAGGACGCGCTCGACCTTCGGCCAGCCGTCTATCTTCAGCAGAATGTCGCCGCCGGGACGCACGAACGGCAGAGTCTGGTAAGGCTCGCCCGGCGAGATCGCGCGCACGATGTCGATGCGCGAGATGATCGTCCCAAAGTCATTGGCCGCCCAACGGACAAAGGCGAAGACGCTATGGGGCGGGAAGCTGACCATGCGCCGACGTCGGTCGAGAATCTGTTCGTGGACGTCCTGGCCGAACCGAATCCAGTACTCGACCTTCTTCTCGATCCAGGTCAGCTCGACGCTGGTCAGACCGTCGGATGGGAGCGCCGCCGGCGCGCGGCGCAGGTGAGAAGCCCCATTCATGGCGTGTCTCCTTCGGCTGGGGGAAATTCGCGGGCGAGCAGCTCGCGCAGCATGTCGGCGACGGTGACGCCGCGCTGGAACGCGGCGATCTTGATCCGGTCGCGCATGTCGGGCGTGACGTCTATGGTCAGCCGCGCTGTGAAGGCGGATGCGTCGGAGATGCGAAGCAGTTGCGGATCGGAGGCTTTGACCCAGGTCTCGGGATCGGCGGGGCGCGCGGCGAAAGCGCGCTTCTGGGATCGCTCGGTCATGATCCGATCCTCCCGATCTCGGCGCAGAGGGCGGCGATCTCGCGCGCTGCAGGGCTGTCTTCGTCAATTTCCGCAACGAGTCGTCCAGACCGCGCCGTGTCCGCGAAGGCGACGCGCTGGCCGATGGTGGATGCGAGGACGGGCGGATCGTGATCGGCGAGCGACTCGGCCGTCTCGCGGGCGATGACGGTGCGCGCGCCGCATCGGTTGAGTACGAAGCGGGCCGCGAGCTGCGGGCGGTAGATGCGCGCTTCGCTGAGCAGCGACAGCATCTCCGCCGAGGCCCAGCCGTCGAACGGCGATGGCTGCACTGGGATCAGGACCAGGTCGGCGGCGAGCAAGGCGGACCGCATCAGTCCGGCGACCCGGGGTGGTCCGTCGATGACGATGTGATCGGCGTCGCGCGCCAGCTCCGGCGCTTCGCGATGGAGTGTGTCCCGCGCCAGGCCGACGACGCCGAACAGGCGCGGCAAGCGCTCGCGTGCGCGTTGCTGCGACCAGTCGAGCGCAGAGCCTTGGGGGTCCGCATCGATGACGGTGACGCGCTGGCCGTGTCGAGCCCATTCACCGGCGAGATGCAGCGCCAGCGTCGTCTTGCCGACGCCGCCCTTCTGATTGAGGAGCGCGACGATCATGACGCGCTCCCGGCCGGTGCCTGCCGGTTGTCCGCAGGCGGGCAAAACGCGGAGCGCGTTAGAAAGATTCCGTAGGAATCTAGGTTAGAGAAGTTACGGGAGCCGCAAGCCTCTGAGTTCGTGGGGAGAATCGACGATTCCGGTCCCCGATAGCACGAGAGTCGGGTCCCCGATGGCACGATAGGGGCGGTCCCCGATAGCACGAGGCTATTCACAGCTTATCCCCAGTGGGAGGGTTGGAGCGGCGACGCCGCCGCGCGCCGAGGGACGCCGGGTCGGTCGGAGCGAAGGAGAGACGTTCGCGTCCGCTGGCCGGCTGCTCGATGGTCAACCGGTAGCCCGGCAGCGCCTGGCGTCGGACGATGTCGCGCAGGTCATAGGCGAAGTGCTTGAGAGGAGAGAGCGAACCGGACTTGGCGTGGAGGTGGACGAAGTCGAAGCTCCAGCCGAACTCCTGCCGGCCACCATGCTTGCGCACCAGCCGGTAGAGCCAGCGCTCCAGGCCGCCGGTCAGGTCGAAATACGCACGATCGATGGTGAGCACGAGCGCGTCGTCGAGGACGGCGGCGTAGAACCAGTCGGGCACGATCAGCTCGAGGCCGAGGGGCCTGCCGTGAGGATCCGCCTTCTCCTTCCACTCGTTGATCCAGGAGAAGCGATGCATCCGCCGCTCGGTGGGTTGGCGGATTGAGGTCGCGACGGTGGTGGACTGCAGCCGGTCGAGCGCTGCCTTGAGACGGTCGTAGTTGCGCAGCGACACGCCGCGGCCGATGAAGTTCAAGATCTCATACGGCGTCGTCCCCATGAGTCGCGATGGCCGCAGGCCGGTGTCGCGAGCCTCGACGATCTGGCTGGCGGCCCAGATCAGCACGTCGGCGTCCCAGATGGTGGCCATGCCATGCTCGGGCACGGCCTCGACGCGGATGACGATCGATCCCGCCTTGAAGTCGATCGGCGCCAGGCGCTTCGACTTGGCGAGGGAGAAGAACGGATAGGCCATGAGGTCCTGCGCATCTCGCGGCGCGAGATCGCCCGGCAGCGATCGGAAGAGATCGAGCTGCTCGCGTTCGGTGCTGTGACGGCGGGACGACATGCGAGCAGGTCTCAGCGGGCGTGGCGGATGGGACGAGCCTGCGCCGTCGCGTCCTGGCGCTTAGCGGGAAGGACCGCACCGCGCGGATCGGAGGTTGAGGTGACAGCGCCGCTGTCGGCCCAGGCCTGCAGATCGTCGATGGCGTAGACGACGCGACCGCCTAGCTTGCGATATGCCGGGCCGGTCCCGTAGGTCCGGTGCTTCTCCAGCGTTCGACCGGAAAGGCCTAAGAATCGTGCGGCTTCGGGGGTGCGGAGAAAGCGCGGCGGCAAGCCGGCTATGTTGGCGGACATGATCGGGCCTCCGGGGCGTTCGTTGGGGCCGCTGGCGATCAGCGGCGGGCGAAGGCCACGGTGGCGAAGGCGGGGGGATGGCGAAGTTGGGAGGGCTTAAATCGCACCCCTAGAGAGATGCGAAGCGAGTCACGGGCGCCGGCGGTGGCGAAGCAGCTTGCGATAGCCTCCGGCGATCAGCGCGAAGCCGTCCTTGACGAGATCGATGGTGCTGTCTCGAAGAGCCGAGGTTTTCCATGGACCTTCGGCGACGCGAGAGGACCCGTAGATCGCGTCGGCGATCTGTCGATAGCTGGCCCCGTCCATGCGTCCGTCGACGGCCTGGAGCATATGGCGCAGACGGCGGCGTTGCTGGGCGGTGAGCCGGGAGTCCGGGTGCATGGGGCGATTGTTGAAGGCCCGCCAGAGCCTGGTGACGGCTTCGATGCGATCGAGGCCGTCGGCGCCGAGCGGAACAAGTGCAGCGACAGGGTGATCAGGAGCGACGTCGTCGGTCAGGAGTACCCGCACAGCGCTGGCGCCGTGGCCGTGGATGATGCTCAGGCCGTCGGCCGAGTTGCGCCCGGTTTCGCGATCCAGGTCAGGCGGCGCAACACTCTGCAAGTCCGGTATCGGCGGAAGCGCTGTGAGGATGACTGTGCCCGGATCGGCCTCCGGCGCCCAGAAGACTGTGGTTTCGGTGGCGTTGAGCGTTGGAGGGACTTCGAAATTGCAGCCCCCATCGAGCACGCACCAAATCCCTGTAACGTTGAGTATCGACTACTCCGTGTTCGATTTCAGCATAGTCGCGCTGGTAGTCGGCGTTGCGCCGCAGCCATTCCCAAGCGAGGTCGGCAGCTACGAGACCGTCAAGGAAATCGTAGGTCGATGAAGAGCGCCACCGGGATGTATCGAAAGTCATCCGCATCCTCCTGACCGCACGTCGCGTGCATGTTTGGGCGGACACGATTCCCGGTTGAGTGTGCTCCGTGAAGTACGGCCGACGGCAACGGGTGATGCCGGAGCGGCACCACGAACCAGATCAGTGCTGACTTTCGCGGACGAGCTCGCGGTAGCCTTGCTCGGTCATCCAGCGCGCGCGGGCGAGATGACTGCGGTGAACGAGCTGGGCGCGCTCCGGCTCGCGTTCCGGGTCGATGCCGAACAGCACGGAGACGGCTTCCCGCCAATCAGCGCCGTCGGTTTCAGCGTCGAGCAATCGCAGGTAGGCCTTCATGTGCGTGCGGTCGTAACTGGTAAGCGCGGGGCTCTGTGGCGGCTCATCGAGAAATTGTTCTTGCGTCATGCTGATCCCCCGGCAGCCGCTATGGTCGCCTCTGAATCAATTGTTAACCATACTCGTTTTGCGACGAAGTGCGAGGGGTGACGGGAGGCATCGCACGATGTGCGCTCGGCATCGCCGCCGAAGCCTGCAGTTAGACTAGGAGGTCGAAGAGTTGATTTTGGCTCGGACAAGCATGACTCCTTCGCCCTGGTCGGACGTCAGGAAGACGATGCCGTGTCGCTCAAGTGCCCGTCGAACTTGGTCTCGCGTGCTCTCATAGACCTCGAGCCCATTTATGGATTCGAGGCGCTTGAGCGCGGTCAGCGAGACCTGGGCCTTGTCAGCGAGCGTCTCCTGATTCCATCCAAGCAACGCGCGTGCGGCCCGCGATTGTCGGGCGGTGATCATGCATGATCACCTCCCACCGACGCGAGCGCCCACGCCAGAACTACGACTATAATAGTCGTTTTATGTCGTCCGGGCCAGCGCTATCGGCCTGTGTAGTCTCGGAAACGGGGTGCGGAACACTGGACTGATTCGGTTGCCCTGCTGTCACGCCGAAAGCCCCGCCCGGATCTTCCGGGCGGGGCTTGGCGCGCCTCAGTCGCCGTTGCGGCGGCTGGGCCGGGACCAGATGAGGCTGTAACCCTCGCTGTCCTCGTCGTCGAAGAGGTTGGCGAAGATCGGCGCGGTGAAGCTCGGATCGTCGAGCTTGAGGCCCAGATAGTCGCGGCCTTCGTTGGAGCGCTTGGACCAGGCGGCGCCGATCTCGGCGCGGCCGACGAAGACGCGGTGGCTGGGAGCGTTCTCGGCTGAGCGGCTGCTCTCCGGGACGATGCGGACGTTCTTGGCCTGGACCGAGAGGGTGACGATTTCGCCGACGAATTCGTTGTTGCCGGTCTTCTTGAAGGTGCCGATGGTAGCCATGATAGTTCTCCTTGAACTCTGTTCCGAGCCCGCACCATTGCGGCCTCGATGGCGATCGGCAGGCCGAAGGCGATCGACGCGGCATCGCTTGCGACCGCAGCGCAGCGGAGGATGGCAGCCAGGCGACTTTGTTGTTTCGCGAGGAATGACGGCGCAGCCGGCAGGGGAAGAAAGTCGATCGGCGCCATTGCCGTATAGGCGATCGAGGCGCAGCCGGCCTTCGGCCAGATCAGCCCAGTGAAGAGGCCGTTTTGGAGCGGTAGGTTAGACAGAGATGGATTGAGGAGAACGTGGCGAGCGCGCTGCCGTCCTGATCCCGGCGTCAACGCGGTTGGCGATTCCACGCGACCGTTCCGGGCCTGACCGCATCTCGACGCAGACACTGCTCTGGTAGGAACGATCGCACACCGATGTTTCGATCGCACGACCGAACGACGCCTCACTGCTCCAGCGTGAAACTGCGATGACGCGACACGGGTTGACCGAGGCTAAAGGTCTGAGCGGCGCTGACCGCCATCCCCATGGCTTCGATGATGAGGGCGGCGCTGTGGAGATCGGCCGTTGGCCCCGCCTCTGCTGCCGATGGTGTCAGGCGCGCGCCAAGCCTTGCCCGGATAGTCCGGGCGCGGCCATCGCCGCCACCCGCACGAACGCCGTGACGCCGACCGCGATCGCGCCGACCACAGAAAAGATGATCTGCCATATGTCGGACGGCATGATGTGCTTCACGATGCCATGGGTGGCGTAATAGCCGGCGAGCGCCGCGGGCGCGACGAAGACGAGCGCGATCGCGAGGCGCAGCCATACCGGCCGCACGAAGGCGAGCAGGAATTGTCCGATGCCGAGCGTCAGCGCAGCCGCGACAAGACCGATGATGATGCTGCCCGGCCAGCCCGCGCCAGTCTGATACGCCCAAGCGCCGGCGGTCGCCCCCGCGAAGACCGGCAATGCAAAGACGGCAAGCGTGAACAGCAGCCAGCAGAGGACGCCGATGGCTGCGATGCTGAAGAGGATACCGATGAACATCATGGTGGCAGTCTCCGTGAGAAAGGGTCTGACGGTCGCGCCTTCCACCACCACCACGGCGCTGATTGAGCATAGCTCAAGTTGAGCGATGGTTGGAGCGGAAATCCGGCAAGATCTCCGTCGGCGCGCTCGCCCCGGTCACGGGGCGAAGGGATCGATTTCATGGACGATGTCGGCGGCGTCGCCGTCGTATTCGGCGGCGGGAACGACCGAGAGGCTGCCGTCGCCGGCCTGGAAGATGACGATGGCGACCATCAGGGTCGCGGCCAAGCTGAAGGCGAAGGCGTGAGCGTCGTTGAAGGACATTGTTCCGGCTCCTGTCTTGGAGGCGGGGGACCATCCCCCGCGTGACAGGCGCCCGATGTGTCCGGCCGCGGGCCGCAATCACCGCGCAGGCGTAGCCGCAGCGGCGGCATGCTCGCATAGCCGACCCTTTACGGGTTGATGGCGTCAGGCCCACGGCCGGACCAAGGATCAGCGCATGGGAGCGGGGGGGGGGGGGTGCGTCGCTTCGCGGAGATGGTAGAGGAATGATCTCTCAAAGAGCTCTGCCGCTCAGGACTCACGCCCGAATTGTGATCCGCCTCGTGCAGCCGGGGCAGATGACATGAGGATGGCGGCGGAGAATGACTGACGGATTCTACATACCAGACGGCAATGAGGCACTGCGGGACGACATCCCGGCGGTCGTGGAGTTGATCGAGCGAACCGCGCGGTGGGTCAATCCGGAGACATTTCGGCGCTTGCCGGTGTGGGCGCCACACACCGCTCGCGGACGACCGCTCTACGATGCGGGATGGACCCGCCGCTATACCAACACCCGAAAGGCGACCGGGGTCACCGCAGAGAAGTTCGAAGGCAACGTCGCCGCGCTGCAGGCGCTGGTGGCCGCCCTCGACGTGGCGTCGCCCAAGCCCAAGAATTGGACCGTCTGCCATATCTGGGGATACGACGATCCGTCGTTCGCCCAGCAGAGCAGCGTCGTGCAAGATCCGCGATACTTCTCGTGCGTCGCCAACATGGTGTGGTTGCCGACACCGCTGAAAGGCTTCACCGACACGCTCCCCGAAATCAAGGCCATGCTCAGGGTCTGCGCCTTCCATCTCTATGGATGGACTTGTGAGCATCCCTCGGTCGCCGAGCAGGCCGCCAAAGTGACTTCTGGATGGATTCCTGATGGGTATCCGAAGAGTTGGCCGACTCCTGATCGCCCCGGCGTGCTGCCGCCAGGCGCCGCGCCGTTCAGTGAGCGGATCGCGCGCGAGATCGCCAAGCGCAAACGGAAGATCAAGATCGATATCGAGAACGCGACGTTCCTGCACTATCCGAAAGAAGAGGTTCTCGGCGTGCTGAAATTCTGGGGCATCGAGTTGGGCTAGGCGGCGCTCACGCGCCGCCACTGCCGAACTTCCAGACCGGGATGCCGAACTTGCGCGCCTTGTCGGCGAGATTGTCCTGGATGCCGGTGCCGGGGAACACCATCACGCCGATCGGTAGGACGGCGAGCATCTGATCGTTGCGTTTGAACGGCGCAGCTTTGGCGTGCTTCGTCCAGTCGGGCTTGAACGCGATCTGCGGAACCTTGCGGTGGTCGGCCCAGCGAGCGGCGATGCGTTCGGCGCCTTTCGGCGATCCACCGTGCATCAGCACCATGTCGGGATGCTTGGTGTGGACTTGATCGAGCTTGGCCCAGATCAGCCGGTGATCGTTGAAGTCGAGCCCGCCGGTAACCGCGATCTTCGGACCCGCGGGGATCATCACCTCGCTCTCGGCCCGGCGCTTGGCGGCGAGGAAATCGCGGCTGTCGATCATGGCTGAGGTCATGGCGCGGTGATTGACCATCGATCCGCTGCGTGGTCGCCAGGATGATCCGGTGTGGCGCTCGAAGTGTTCTGCGGCCTGATCGCGCATCAGCTCGAAAGCGTTGCGACGCTCGATCATGGTCTGTCCTTCGGCGGTGAGACGTTCGAGTTCTACCGACTTCACCTCCGAGCCGTCCTGTTCGCGCTGGCCGCGGCGCTGCGCCTGCTCATTGTCATCGAGTTCGCGTTCGATCCGGTCGGTGGCGCGATGGAAGAGGTTGACGGTCGACCAGAGGAGGTCATCAAGGTCGGGTTCGAGGCGGGTGTCCTTGAGGGTGGCGATCAGGGCGTCGAAGATGTCGGCGATGGCCCCGGCGACCGCATCGCCTTCGGGAAGTGGCCTCGGATCGGGTTCGTCCTGAAAGGGACGAAAGCCGTAGAGTTGGAGTTCGGTCAGGACGTGGTCGGTTGGGGATGAGGCGTGGTGCGGTTCGAAGCCGTCGTCGTGCTCGCTCGCCATGGGATGTTCCTTCGTCGGTTTGACCGCGACCCTCGCGGCCTTCTGGCGACGAAAGCCGTCGGGCGGACCGGACCTGCACCCGGAGCGTCAGCGCAGGGCCAAGCATCGCGCCGGATGGCGAAGGCCGGCTATTTTGTTTCGCGATGGAAAGCGCTCCTCTGGAGCGCGCCGGAAAATAGCCGGGCGCAGCCATTGCCGGTCCGGGCCGCTTGACGGCCGATCGCCCTCTCGAAGGCCCGGTCGTGGTCCCCTCCGGCGCAACGGGACGCAGCCTCGTGCGAAGCCGGGTGATGGCGGCCGCTACCCCGCGCTTGCCCCTTCCGGCTATGCCGCCAGGGCGAGAAAACGGCCGACGTCCTCCGGGGCGAGCTGCTGACGGATCGCTGCCCGCAGCGCGCCGATGCCGAGGGTGCGGAGATCCTCGTTGAAGTCCCCAAGCGTCGGAGAAAGCACAATCGCCTCGATGCCGGCTGTCTGCGCCCGTTCGACTAGGCTATCGCGCGCGCCGTCACCGGCCGGATCGTCGTCGCGGGCGATGTAGAGTCGGCGAAGGGTCGCCGGGAACAGGATGGCGGAAAGGTGTGCGGCCGAGAGCGCAGCCGCCATTGGCAGGCCCGGTAGGGCCATGCGGAGTGACAGGATCGTCTCGATGCCTTCGCCGGCCGCGATCACATCGTGCGCCGTGCCGAACCGGACCGCATGACCGAGGAGATCGCCCATTGCCCGCCGCGGTGTGTCGATTGGTGCCTTGCCGCTCCCTTCGGGGCTGAGCCAAGTGCGATGTACGCCCGTGATCCGGCCGTCGAGATCGGTGACGGACGCGATCATCGCCGGCCAGGTCTCGGTCGGCGAATGTTCGTCCGGCCGATAGTAGCAGCGCGGATGGAAGCGGAGAGATCCGGTTCCGTGCAAAGCCGTGATGCCGCGTTTCTGTAGATACGACTCTACGACTGTGCCCGTAATCGGCCGCGATATTGCGAAGAGCCGTCGTGCGGCCTCCGGAGATCCGGCGGGCGCCGATGCTGGGCGTCGTTGGTGGTCCGGGTCGGGCTCGGGATGCGGCAGACTCAGGAAGGTTCGGGCCTCATCGGCGACGTCCTTGAAGTCGATCAGCCCGCAGCTTTCGCGGATGACATCGAGGAGATCGCCGTGTTCGCCTGTGGCAGCGTCGGTCCATTTGCCCGCCGCACCCCTGCCAGAATCGGCTCCCTTCAGGCGGACGAACATCGAGCGGCCCGGTGTGTTGCGGACGTCGCCGACCAGCCAGTAGCGGCCCTCGCGATATCCGGCCGAGAGATAGTGCCGGCACACGGCCTCGGCCTGTCGTCCGAGACGCTGTGCCAGTTCGGATGCGTCATGACGGGCCATGTTACGCAGCCTCCCGCTCGGCGATCCGCTGGACGGGATAGCGCTCCATTACCTTCGAAAGCACGGCCGAACCGCTCGCGTCCGTCGGCACGAACATGCGGAGCTTCCAGGAGATGATCTCATGAAAGAGGCCGTAAGCGCTGAGGCGCTCGCGCATCGTGTCGGTGAAGCCGGAGAGCTCGATGCGGTTGGCGCCCATGACGCGGACGCGCCGGAGTTGGAGGCCCTCGGTGAGGTCGAGGATAGTCTTGCCGTCGATCAGGGCCGCGAAGGCGTCATTTGGCGCCAGCGTGCTGGTTCCTGTCGCCAGTGCGCCCGCGACCCAGGCGGGCGAAACCTTGCGGCCGACGATGCGCTCGCCGTCGTCGGTCTGGAGCCGGTAAACCCGCGTCGACTCGTTGGGCAAGCGCTTCCAGATCGGCAGTAACAGGCCCGAGACGACATGGACGGTGCTCTCGGAGAACGCCGGTATGTCGGCGACCTCGACAGTCCACGCCGATGCGAAGGCCGCGCGGTCGGCTTCGACCCAGTGGCTTTCCGCCATCATGGTCAGCGAGGCGTGATGCTGCTCCATCGGCCGAATCAGCCGGACGCGGCGCTCGATCTCGCCGTCATCCAACATGAGCGAAGACGCCGGCACCTGAACGGCGGCGCGACCGGAGCGGTCGTTGACCAGCAGCATCGCCCGACGATCGGACAGCAGTTCCATCGCCTCGTCGAGCGTGACCGGCTGGTTGCGAACCCGCTGCGTGATCGTCAGCAGACGGGTTTCTGCACCCGTACCCGGATGAACGTGGATCGTGTTCCGGTCGGTGACGGCGAAGCTCTCCGCCCTCAGCGTTTCCAGTCCGACGTCGTAGGTGCCGCTGGCGATGGCGCCCTCGATCTTGGCGTTGAGGAGCTGCTCGAACGCCGTGAAGAGGATGCCTTGGAGTTCGATCGTCAGGGCGAGCATGCGGTTGAGGAACGTCGTGATCGGCGGCAGCTCGTCCTTGATCCCGTTCGAGTCCATCAGCGAAAGGCCGGTCGCGTCCTCGAACATCTGGAGCGAGCAGCCTTCGACCTTGCCGCGTACCAGCAGCAGGTAGAGCTGACGCAGCGCATCGCGCGCATAGTGGCTCTCCAAATTGTCTTCGGGGCGAAACAGGCCCTGGCCGCCAGTCTGGCGTTGGCCCCGCGTGATCGCGCCCAAAGTGTCGAGACGCCGGGCTATGGTGGAGAGGAAGCGCTTCTCGGCCTTCACATCGGTCGCGATCGGGCGGAAGAGCGGGGGCTGCGCCTGGTTGGTCCGATTGGTCCGGCCGAGACCCTGAATGGCGGCGTCAGCCTTCCAACCCGGCTCCAACAGATAGTGGACGCGCAGCCGGCGATTCCGGGCGGACAGCTCGGCGTGGTAGCTGCGGCCGGTCCCGCCCGCGTCGGAGAAGACGAGGATACGCTTCGCGTCGTCCATGAAGCCGGCGGCCTCGGCGAGATTGGCCGATCCAGCGCGGCTCTCTACGACGAGCCGGTCGCCTTTGCGCACGATACGGCGCGAACGGCCGGTGACCTCAGCGACGATGTCCGTGCCGAACCGTTGGACGATCTGGTCGAGTGCGCCCGGAACCGGCGCCAGCGATGCGAGGTGCTCAATCAAGCGGTCGCGGCGAGCGACGGCTTCGCGGCTCTCGACGGGCTGGCCGTCCCGATAGACCGGGCGTGACGACAGGTTGCCTTCGGAATCCGTGAACGGCTCGTAGAGCTGCACCGGGAAGGAATGGGCGAGATAGTCGAGCACATATTCCCGCGGGGTGATGTCGACGCGCACATCGTTCCACTCGTCGGTCGGGATCTCCGCCAGACGGCGCTCCATCAGCGCTTCGCCCGTCGAAACGATCTGGATGACGGCGGCATGGCCCTCCGCCAGATCGCGCTCGATGGAGCGGATCAAGGTCGGCGTCTTCATGCTGGTCAGGAGATGACCGAAGAAGCGCTGCTTGGCGGATTCAAAGGCCGATCGGGCGGCGGATTTGGCCTGCGCATTGAGCGTGCCCTTGTCGCCCGTGATGTTGGCGGCCTCCATCGCCGCCGACAGGTTGTTGTGGATGATGGAGAACGCCCCCGCATAGGCGTCATAGATGCGCGTCTGTTCCGGTGTGAGCGGATGCTCGACGAGCTCGTATTCGACGCCGTCATAGGAGAGCGAGCGGGCGGTATAGAGCCCCAGCGCCCGCAGGTCGCGCGCGAGCACTTCCATGGCAGCCACGCCGCCAGCCTCGATCGCCCCCACGAACTCGGACCTGGTCGAGAACGGAAAGTCCTCGCCGCCCCAGAGGCCGAGGC
>VFQU01000459.1_pt1 | contig 36695 bp, 37 predicted proteins | sample 3512311 | NCBI WGS metagenome assembly VFQU01 (sample SAMN10412377, study PRJNA504923) | tailings metagenome | isolation source: Relicate 3 Philex TSF3 active mining site | place: Philippines: Tuba, Benguet | collected 2017-08-29
GTCTCAAAAAACAAAAGCAATGCTTGAGCCAAGAGCGAGAAACTGGAGATTGCTGTTAAATCGCACGTTACTTTTAGCCTCAAATCATTGCAGAAGGAGATTGAACTTGATGAGGTTCATTTAAGGCACGATTGACAATTGAACGCTTACAGTTGTGCCTGCTGCAGAAGAATGAATGGTCAATTCTCCATCATGTGCGGTGATAATTCGCTTTACGATCGCGAGTCCTAATCCTGTTCCAGAAGGCTTCGTAGAACAGAAAGGTGTTGTTAGGTGAGGTAAGATTTCTGGCGGAATGGGTTCTCCATTGTTATGAATATGGATGCAAACTCGCTCTGCATGGAGGGAGCTAATCTCACACCTGATCTTTTCTCCAGGCGAGATTGCTTCAAAAGCATTCCGAACTAGATTGATAAAGACCTGCTTGAGCTTATCTCGATCGGCGGAAATGTGAATGTCCGGTTGTGTGAAGGTTAATTCTATCTGACGATCAGTTGCTTCGGGCATGTCCTTAAGTTGTATGAGCAGCTCGCTCAAAAAGTCGCCAAGATTCAACTTGGAGCGCTTCAAGACCTGCGGCTTTGTGTAGAGCAAGATTTCAGCGAGTAACTGCTTCAGACGTTGAGATTCATTGAGAGCTAAGGCTAATCGTTTTTGATCAGAGGTGTTAAGCAATCGTTTTTTGGCATAGTTCAACCCCATCTCGATCGTGGTGAGAGGATTGCGAATCTCATGAATAATTAAGGCTGTGAATTCTCCAATCTCAGCTAGGCGTTCCTGTGTTGCCAATTTTGATTGGATTGCTTGTAGTTCTCTCAGCCCAGTCGCAATTTCCTGCTCTAAACGTTGATCGCTCAATCGTTTCTGCTGGTAGAGTTGATAGTTCTCGATCGCCATTGCTGCGCGTTCTGCAAGCGATTGAACGATCGAGATCTTTTCTGAACTGTGTTGACAAGGATGCTGATGAAATGCGTAAAGCGTTCCGATAACTCTGCCATAGATAGTTTGCAGTGGTACTCCCAGAGAATAAGTGTAGCTGCCGAGTTGCTCTTGATGGTCGAGGTGGTGTTCTACATCATCAATGTGCTGAAGCAATCCATGCTGAAGTAGAATTGCCGAAAGTTCTGTATGAAAAGAAGATTCAGGGCCTGCTTCATGGAGAAGCGGGTGACTGGCAAGAATTTGCCAATCTCCTTCCTCGCAGATAGTTATAATTGTCCAGTTTGAGTTCAACAATTGACAAACTTCACAGGTAATTCCATGCAAGTAGCGACTTAAGATATAAGCTTGATCGTTCAATTCCGCTAAGGATTCCAGAACATACCGCTGTTGTTCAACTGATTGGCTGTTCTGTAAATTCATAAGCGCGTCTCCACACCAGAAAAATGATGTTAATGAGCGTAGAACAAAGCCTATGCCTACGTCTTTGATTGAAATCAAGCTTGAGAAATTTTTAGGTTGTCTTAAGAATTTCTCCTTCGCGAAGCGTTAGTATCTGCGCTCACTTGTTGAGTTGAATCATGCGTTTTGTTCGAGTAATGATCCCCTCTTTCTGGAGTTGTTTTAGGGTGCGAGATAAGCTTTCAGGACTCACACCTAAATCTTGTGCAATTACCCTCATCGATCGATGAAACTGCATGATTTCTTTACCTGAATCCGTCATGTAGCGAAGATAGTGTAAAATTCGTTCGCGCGTAGACCGAATCCCACGAATTTCTAACATGATCTTGGTTTGGTGTAATCGGTGTGCGAGAAGTTCCATAAATGCACTAGACAGTGCAGGATCTTGTTGCAGTGCTGGCCAAAACTCCGATTTGGGAAATCGGGCGACTCGTGCTGGTTCTTCTACGATCGCAGTGCATACATAAGATTCCTTAAACAGAGCAATTTCTGCAAAGATTTCTCCAGCATGAACTCGATAATGGTCGATTTCTTGGCCTTCATTCGTGTAATGGAGCAGTCGAATGGTGCCTGACTGTAGAGCAAAGATGGAGTGAGCGGGATCATTTTGGTAGAAGAGATAGTCTCCTAGTGCTAAGTCCTGATAGGTTACAATCGAGCGAAAATGAGACAAAAGCTCTTCGACATCCAAAAAAATCATAGAATTGAAAAACAGAACGAATTAGCTTAAGTAAGCAATTTAACTACTATTGCTAGAATTGCTTAATTCAAGATGAGAGACACGTAAGAACTGGATAAAATATAAAAAATAATATCTAATTCTTAAGAAGTCGCTGAGTTTTGTCGAGTAACCGTATCTCAAGAATTTCATATCATTAGCCGCATTTTGAGCATTTCAGCTTAATGTGGAATGAATCCTCTCTAGGTAATGAGTGAAGTCGATGAATCCGCTGGGTCAAGGTTCAAATCGGTGGAGTAGAAGGCGAAAATGGCTTGATTTCGCCTCATTACAGGTTCGGCTGATGGTCGTAGTGATTGTGATTTGCGCGATCGCACTTGCTAGCTATAAATTGTTCAGTCATTGGAGCATCCAAACGGTGCTAATGATGCACTCCGAGCAACTGACGATCGCGCAATTCTTAACGATTACAGAACAACTCGCAACACTCAGTCTGCTTGTGATCAGCGCAATGGCTGCCACGATTCTAGGGGGGATTTGGCTACTCCTCCGTCCCTTGAAGCAATTTCAGTATTGGGTGCAAACGACAACTACTGTTGCTCAGTTAACGACCTTTAATGCACGTGCTGCCCCTAGCGAGATTCGGACTTTAGCACAGGCATGGGATGAACTCCTCAGCCAGCGAGCAGCCGTCAAACACCAGCAGCGTCAATTTATCAGCGATGTGGCTCATGAACTGCGATCGCCGTTAAGTACGGTCTATGGTTATCTTCAACGTACCGTCAGACGAATCCCCAATCTATCCGTGTCTCAGCAAGAAAGTCTTGAAATGGCGACTTCGGAAGCCGAGCGGATGACGCTGATTTTACAGGATTTAATTAGTCTCGCACGAGCGGAAAGTTTTGATAGTACTCTTGCTCAAGAACCACTCATTCTCAATGAATTTGTGCGGGACATTTCCAGCATGACAGAAAAGTTTGATCATCCGAATATTCAGACTGAAATCGCTCCGATGCCTATTCGAGTGCAGACGCATCGGGATTACTTAATGCAGGTGCTAGATCATCTCATCCAGAATGCGGTTCGATATTCTGATCCCAATTCACCGATTTTGATTCGACTCAAGCAAGTTGACAATTTCGCAGTGATTCAAGTGATCGATCGTGGTGAAGGGATTCCTCCATCCGATCAAGTGATGATTTTTGAACCTTTTCATCGCATTGATCCCTCGCGTAGTCGAGCAACGGGAGGAACAGGACTAGGACTTGCGATCGTCAAGACTTTGATCGAAAAGATGGGAGGCACGCTTTCTCTCGATTCTGAGCCTGGGGTTGGCACAACCTTCACATTGACCTTACCGATATTAGGACGATGAGCATGAGCATTCCCCACATTCTGATTGTCGAAGACGAGGTGCAACTTGCACGGTTTATTGCCCTGGAGTTAGAAAGTGAAGGCTATCAGGTGAGTGTTGCCCACGATGGCATGAATGGATTAATGCTGGCTCGTGAAATATCTCCTGACTTGGCGTTGCTCGATTGGATGCTACCGGGTCTATCAGGGATTGAACTTTGCCGCCGATTGCGATCGACTGGGTTTAAAGCACCGATCATCTTTTTGACTGCAAAAGACGAAGTGGGTGATCGGGTTGCAGGGCTGGATGCTGGAGCAGATGATTATGTTGTTAAGCCCTTTAGCATTGAGGAATTGATTGCGAGAGTTCGCGCTCATTTGCGTCGAAATCAAGAGGCGGATGAAGAAGTCTTGCAGTTTGGAACGTTAAGGCTCAACCACAAAACACGAGAGGTTTATCGGGGAGGACGATCGATTGAATTAACCGCAAAAGAGTTTGATTTACTAGAGTACTTTTTGCGGCATCCTCGCCAAGTTCTGACGCGCGATCAAATTCTCGAAACAGTATGGGGATATGATTTTGTTGGAGACTCTAACATCATTGAGGTGTATGTTCGATATTTGCGCTTGAAGCTAGAAGGATCGCACGAACCCCGCTTAATTCATACGATACGAGGAGTTGGCTACGCTTTGCGAGAAGATTAGGATTTACCCGTGATTAAAGTCCCATCATTAATCACAGTCACTTGCTCAGGGCTGAAAGTTGGGGCAAATGTTCATTAGGACTATATTTTCAAGCATTAACCTGAGTTGATAGCTAAGGCGATACTTGAGCCACAGAAACTATGCTCGCTCTTGCAGTTCGATCGAAGATCACACGAGGTTTCAGTAAAACCTGAAAGAGTAGCCAGAGCGATCGCAGTTCTCCCGGAGCACATTGACTACGCCACTGTCCAGGACGGCAATATAGCATTTGGATCAAACATCGCTCCTGTTCAAGTGAAAGGGGTTCAAAGTGAATGTGCAAGAGCGGAAACTCACTGTTTGAAGGGCGATCTTCTACTTGAGTGACCTGTGCTGGCAGTGTAAGATCCTCTTCTAGAAAGTCTACTTGAATTCGAGAATCTTTTGGAGTTATTTGTTGAGTTATCGCGATCGTTGCTCCAACTTCTGAAATTCCTGTCGTAAAGCCCCATCTGACTTGATCCCCAATCTGTACCTTGAGAGTACGACGCAGATCGAACTCATCATAAGCGTGAGGTCGAGGCACATCAATTAGAATCAGCAATGCAATGCTGAGCGTGAGTAGATTAAAAACGCTCCAGATCCAACCGAGATCGACCCCTTTCATCTGATTCGCAATATCGTCTGTCATCGGCTGCCATGCTCCCATTAGAATCGCATAGCCTAAGTTCATCCACAAACTCATTGCAGTTGCGACGAAAAAGATGATCAAAGGTGCAGCCAATCTCCAGTTAAACTGAAAGCGATCGCGACTCGTTCCTTTAGGAGTCACCCGAAATTCTTGCCCAAAAGGATTAAGCATCACTTGAATCACAGTCAAAGCCAGTGGAAACGCAAGTACCAAAGCATAAAGATCTGCTAGGAAAGCAGACCGAGATCGATGATTGAGCCAAGAGAAAGTTGTGATCTGAACGAGGTAAAACGGCAGAAAGTAATACAAAATTTCAGCATTTGTCGCTCTGACTGGAATGATGTGCAAAAACGCATAAGCAATGGGAAACAAGAGAAATCCAACGCGCGAAAGACTGGTAAACCAATGCAAAATTCCCTCTAAATGAGCAAGCCGTTGCATCGGACGCAATCCTTTAATTGTGAGTGGATTTGCATCGACAAAAAAAGCTTGCAGCGTCCCTCGTGCCCACCGTAATCTCTGAAGTGCTTGGGCTGCAATACTCTCTGCTGCAAGACCTGCGCTCAATTTTTCATTGAGATAGATCAATCGATAGCCTTTCGCAGCTAATCGAATTCCGGTATAGTAGTCCTCGCTCAAGGCTCCTGTAAAAAAATATCCTGCTTCAATCAAAGCAGAGCGCCGCACTACAAACGAAGTTCCAGCACAGATAACGCCCCCAGCAGCATCCCGAATAGGTTGAATTTGCCGATAAAAGACTTCCTCTTCTGGTGTCAGAATATCTTCTAATCCAAGGTTTCGAGCAATTGGATCAGCATTGTAAAATGTCTGTGGGGTTTGGACTAGACCGACTGTTGAATCTTGAAAAAAGCCGACTGTACGAGTGAGAAAGTTCTGAGTCGGAATAAAATCAGCATCAAATACAGCGATCAGTTCACCACTTGTTTGAGGAATGGCATGATTTAGGTTCCCTGCTTTTGCATGCCGATTATCTGGTCGAGTGAGGTACTGACAGCCAAGTTCGAGACAGAGATCTCTGATTTCAGGTCGTCTATGATCGTCGAGCAAATACACACTTTTAGCAGGATACTTTAATGCTTGACACCCTATGATTGTGCGTCTCAAGATAAACGCTGGCTCGTTATAAGTGGGAATCAAGATATCGACATGAGGCACATAGCTCTGGTTTAGAACTGCGATCGACAGTTGATCTGCTTCTGGCTTTCTATCTCTGACTCTTAGCAACAGGATAAGCTGAATCATGCTGCCACTCAGGATAAGGAGTTCTAACAAGAATAACCCCAAGCTAAAAACACCATCCAACGGATTACTAAAATTGAGCGTAGACAGCGATCGCCAAACAAAATAGCGAATCATCAAAATCCCCAAAACAGCCACTACAAGCACTCTCGACCAGGGCTGAGGACGTGGCGAAATCTTTGTAATCGCGAAGACTAGGAACGTTAAGAGTACTGCCCAAGCCAAAAGATACTCGCCAGCTACCATCGGAACCATCAACCAACCCGGCGGAGTCTGCTGAATCTGATTTAGCCGCTCAAATAACGTCGGAATTGTCCCCTGCCCAGCAAACCAAGCAGTAACGATGAGTGCTGAGATCGCAACAACGCTTAGCATGATCAAAGTGGCGGATTGGGGGAGTTGTAGATTGTTCCGATTAAACCCTAGAAACATCGATCGAGCATACTGCTTCATCTTTCTACTTCACTTTTAGATTGCGATATATCAGAGTATGCAGCGCAAAAATGAGTGTTTCCTGAGAATTTCCTGAAAACATCTAGAATGTAGTGATATTGTAATTTTTCTAATGGATAGAGCTAACGTTTTGGGAGGATGGATGAGCTTAGCTCATCATCTATACGATTCTAAGTGTGAGACTGGGTGAGTGAGATCTAATGACAAAAGTCTCGCTCAGGCTCTTGAAAAGTTGTAATCATACAAAAGTTGTAGTCATACAAAGAGCCGCGGAAAGTGTCGAACTAATTTTCAAAAAATGGACAAAGCCATAAGTCTAGGGCTTTGTCCAACATTGGTGCAAACGTGGAAGCAACTCAATTATTGATGGCTTGGAACTTGAATTCGGGCTGTGCCAATTGGAATTTCCGTATTAATGCCAGCCTGTTTCGCTGTGATACGGTAGAGCAAGATCTCGCCTTGTTCCATTGCAGTATCTCCATTGGTAAAATCAAGCTCGATCGTACGCCCTGGAGCTACAGGTTGATCGAAGACGACTGCCACTCTGCTTTCAGCCCGGCTGATCTTTGCAGGGATCGTTTTACCTGATTCGTCTTTGACAGTGATGCTACTGAATTTTGCCATTTGTGGAGGAATCAGCACCATCAAATCTTCGAGAGACATTCCAAGTACCATAACACGAATCAGGTGATGTTCACCCTGAAGCCCAGAGCTACTAACAAAAGGAGCATTGAAGCTAAATGACATCGCAGACTGAGGCAAAATTACAGGAGCCGTTGCAGTAGCAGGAAGGCTTGCTGCAATGGTTAACGCGATCGTAGAGAAGCTAACTAAGGCAAACCGTTTCATAGGATTCTCCCAGATACAAAGGATGGCTGAATGCAACGGACTGTAGAGTAATAAGATTGCATTTTCCTAGGATGAAGTACGAAGCTTTAGAGAGTCTGAGAGTCAGCTTAAAGTTGGCTGAGAGATTGAAAATCATCCTAACTCATTCTCAATGCAGATTGATTTCTCGCAGTTGATTATCCAAAGCATTCAAGTAGCTACGATTGTTTAACGTGGAATCGGGGAGTAGATGCATTGCGATCGCAGCTTGTACGATATCTTTGTTTGAGACTTTCCCTGAAGAGTGATCTTGAATCAGTCCCCCATAACCACTGATTCCCTGACTTTTGAAATATCCTCGATAAGCAAAGGTAGCAAGATCGGCGGGTGTAAGTCTAATGACTTCTTGAGCGATTGTCATGTTCATCGCTTCCTTAGTTTGAGCGATCGCGCTTGCTCCTGAGAAACTAGAGAACAGCATCAGCAGGAATGATATTTGTAGAAAACGTTTCATTGTGTGACATCCTCAACGGGTTGATATCAGATCAGCATGACAAATCTACCTGAATGAGGTCTGATAAGACCATGAGAATTGACTGAGGACTTAGAAAAAACGTTGAATCTTTTCTACAGAAAAACTCAGGGAGTTTTTAAGCAAATCTCAGCTTCTACTCAGGATTGCTACTTATGCTGAAGTTGAGTGGACGTATAAGGAACTCACCAAAATGACCAAGATGAAATTTCCCGCTTTGTTAACAACAGCAACCTTGATTGGCGTAGTTACGCTATGGGATGCTCCACTGAAAACATTGAGTCCTCAGTTGGTGCAGGCATCTGCCGCAGAAATGAAAGATAGTACTGGGTTAACTGTTCAACAAAAAATTGCTAGGGTAACCCAGCATAAAGGGCAGTTTGGGGGTGGCGATGAACTGAGACGATACTTTTTTGGCGATCTAGAACCCCTGGGAGTGCAGCCTGGAGGTGCAGGAATGGTTGTCAATCTCTACAACAAGGCAAACAATACTACCTTTTCCTATTGTGCAACTTATGATGTGGTTGTCGCTGTAAAAACAGGTAGAGTTGCACAGTTTCCGGCTAGCGAAGTCAAATAATCGCATTGTATGTCGGGGACACTCTGTTGCATTGCACCAATGATTCCCTTGTTGCTAGAAGATATTCTGGACTGGTGATAAAATCCCTAGTAGGAGGTTTTATCGCTAGTTCGGATTTTTAGTATGTGCTTTATTCGGAACTACGATCGTGACAAATTTAAACAGGACTCCATCTCAGCGTAAAATCCCAGGGCAACTTTATCTCTGGCTAGCTGTGCTGATCTTCGGAGCTTCTAGCGCTGTGACTCGTAAGCTGACCGAACTTGGCGCTCAACACTTCATGGATGGGCACAATCCAATCTCATTGTGCAATGTCTTGTTTGTTGGAAATCTCTGTGCGCTACTCGTTTTATTGATCCTGTACGGGCGGCAGTGGAATCGAGCAAACCTAAGACAATTATCGCAGCGAAACTGGTTAAATCTGACACTTGTTGCGATTCTGTCAGGCGCGATCGCGCCCGCTTTATTTTTTCAAGCCTTAGCTCTGACACAGGTAAACAACGTTGTGCTGATTGGGCGATTGGAGCCACCATTAACTTTAGCACTTTCGATATGGCTGCTGCGGGAACGCTCAAATCGATGGGAGGTGATCGGCACAACCCTGGCATTGATGGGTGTTCTTTTGACAATTTTTTTGCAGCCATCCTTACAGGGGATGAATTTTAGAATCGCAGGGGTGGGTGAAAGTTTGGCAGTGATCGGTGCGATCTCGCTGGCAATCTCAACGATTATTAGCAAAAAGTGGCTGAGTGAAGTTCCTACAGCAATTTATGGAATCTTCCGGACTGCATTAGGCACGATTGTCTTTTTCTTTGCAGCCTTAGTTTTATATGGCAGCCATCATTTTGTCGAGATCTTCTCTCCATTTTTGTGGCGATGGATGCTGATCTATGGTGTGATTATTGTTGTTCTAGGACAATCATTTTGGGTTCGTGGCTTGAGAGCATCTACTGTTTCGACTGCCTCACTGATCAGTTCATTTACACCGATTGTAGGAGTTTTTGCGGCTTACTGGATTCTCGATGAGGCTCCGACTCAAGCTCAGTATATTGGTGGAAGTGTGATTTTGTTTGGGTTATTTCTTAGTCAAATGGGAAGCTTACAGATGGCTCACCGCAGAAATTTACCGCAGGTGGAACCGATGGAAGTTGAGAATGGAATCGGATTTAAAGGACTCTAAAAACTACGATCTCTGAGATACGAATCCCATCTGCACCAATGCACCTGACGCGATCGTGCTTCTTCTAGTCGCTGTTCTTCTGCCGCGATTTTGACCATACCTAATGAATTGGAAGATTAAAAAAGGGTCTTCAACGGCTTAGAGTCTGATACTGCTCTCTCTTGCATCTGTATAGAACAATTCAAGTTCAGGATCGGTACTTCTTGATAACAACGCCGACAAAACCAGTAGATACCATGCTTATTAACATGGCGCAGAACCAAATTTGCGCAGAATGGACATTGAACCGAATTCACTCTTCATTACCAAAATGCGGGTTGATGACGAATCAAGCTAAGGAACTCTTCACGAGTTTTCTCATGATCTTGAAATGCACCCACCATCGCACTGGTCACAGTCCAAGCTCCTGACTTTTGTACACCACGCATTGTCATACAAAGATGTGTTACTTCGATAACAACCGCGACCCCCTGCGGTTCAAGAACGGTTTGAATCGCATCGGCAATCTGATGAGTCAGGCGTTCTTGTACCTGCAAGTGGCGTGAATACATTTCGACAATTCGTGCTAACTTGCTCAAGCCAACAACCCTCTGATTTGGAATGTAGGCGATATGTGCCCGACCCACAAAAGGCAAGAGATGATGTTCACACAGACTAAATATATTAATGTCTCGAACTAAGACCATTTCGCTGTGCCCTTCATCAAAAATTGCCCCGTTGATCAGTTCTTCCAAAGATTGCTGATAGCCGCTTGTCAGAAATTGCATGGCTTTTGCCACTCGTTTCGGCGTTTTGAGTAGCCGTTCTCGATCGGGATTTTCACCCATCCCCAATAGAAGCGGTGAAAACGCTTCTATCATGAGACTTTGATGCAGTTCTGATTGCACACTCGATTCGTTCAAGGAGATAGCGGTCTATGAGTTCAAATTCAGAGTAGGAATCAATTTGAGTATCTTTGAGATGCGATCAGATTGAGTCTTAACCTCGTCCCGGAACTTGAATTCTGGCAGTGCCGATCGGAATTTCGTCTCGGATCCCTGCACGGTGTCCAGTCAATCCGTAGAGTAAGATAGATCCCTCTTCTTGGTCAGTCTGGATGCCGACAATGTTGATTTGTAGCAGTTGCCCTGGATTGACAGGCTGATCAAATGCGATCGCAACTTGCTTCTTGTTCGTGGTAATTTTTGCGGCAACTGCTTTCCCAGTTCCATCAGTGACTTGAACCCGACTAAATTTGCCCATTTGTGGCGGAATCGAAATCGTCAAGTCTTCTAGAGACATCCCAAGCACCATGACTTGGATGATATGACTATCGTTGAGTAACCCAGAACTACTGATAAAAGGAGCAGTAAAATCGAAAACCATACTACCCGATGCACTCAGTTCAATTTTGGGAGCAGATGCTAAAGCTGGAGAGAGGATTGAAGCCGAAAGAAGCAATGCAGATAAGCTGCTATAGATGAATCGTCTCATAAGTTTCTCGTTGAGTACTAAGAATCAAAGTTCTCGAAAGGCTTCAAGGAAGCTTGCTCACTATCTTGACCGTTCAAGCTGAGAACTTGCTGATCGCAACCTGAGAATTTCTGAATGATTTGCTGAGGAAAAGGAAAGTCACTCGTTGATCTGCAAACAAAGCTTATTCTCATCATTTAGTTCTCTAAATTCAGGCAGTTTTAAGCTTCTTCTCAGGACTTCTGAAGGCTGATGAGACAAGATGATTGAAACTGAATCAATATTTGCGAATGTAGTATGAAAACGCGCCTGCTTCTTATCGAAGACCAAATCAATCTCGCTCACTTCATTGCCCTAGAACTGAGGGCTGAGGGATATCAGGTGATTGTCGAACATCATGCCAAAATCGGATTAATCGCGGCTCAGGTGCTATGTCCTGACATCATCATCATGAGTTGGGATCTACCTGGAGAAGCTGCTTCAAGAGCGTATCACCAGCTTAGATCGATCGGGAATAAGGTTCCAATTGTGGTAATGACAGTTGATACCAAACCTCGTCATGTCTTATCGCCTGAACTCAATGAAATGGTTTGGCTGATGAAACCCTTTTGTATGTCTGACTTGTTCAAAGCCATTGATCAAGTTCGCCACACGCCATTATTTGTTAATTCACCTCAACCTGAGAGGATGCTGAGAATCGGCTGAGGATTTACTTATCAAATTTTCAGCTTGTTCTACAAAACTTCTTAACGACTCATCATTCAGAACTTGTCTCTCTCAATGAAACTCGTAAAAAGGACTTTCTAACAAGATTGCTTCACCCTACAGCAGCAGGATATCGAGATGGATGAAACGACTCTGCCAACTGTAATTTTGGGCGCTGGTTTTACGGGACTATTTGCAACCTTGCACCTGTGTCATCGCCGCTACCCTCATCATATTGTACTGATTGATCGAGCAGAACGGTTTGTGTTTAAGCCTCTGCTCTATGAACTCCTGAGTGGCGAAATGACCGATACTCAAGTACAGCCTCGTTATGCCGAGTTATTTGAGTGTGATAGTGTGACGTTTGTGCAGGATGATATTGCAACGATCGATTTAGAAACGCGAACGGTTAAGCTCACTTCAGGACTTTGCTATCGATATGGCAATTTAGTTTTAGGACTTGGTAGTGTTCCGACTTACTTTGACATTTTAGGAGCAGAAGCTTATACTTTTGCATTTCGCACAGGTGAGGATGCGATCGCATTGCGGCGACAGTTGCGAGATTGTCTGCAAAGGGCAACTCAAGCAGACGTTGAACAGCGACAGACATTATTGACGATTGCGATCGTAGGAGCAGGACCTGCTGGACTAGAAATGGCAGCAACATTAGCAGACTTGTTGCCCAAATGGTACGACCGACTGCACGGTGATCCCAAAGATATTCGGATTGTTGTGTTGAATCGTAGCCATGAAATTCTCAAAGATGACATTAACGGACATCTGCGAGAAATTGTCCAAACTGCCCTTCAAACCCGTAAGGTTTCTGTTGAAATTATTCAAGGCGTTGCTGTTAAAGCTGTATTGCCGGATGCTTTGAAGTATGAGCAAAATCATGAGATTAAAGTACTTCAAACTGCGACTGTGATCTGGACAGCGGGCAATGGACTTCATCCTCTAGTTCAACAGTTAGCAATTTCGGATGAAAATCGCGATCGCACAGGTCGGTTGCGAGTTGTCCCCACACTACAACTGCCTGACTTCCCGGAGGTTTTTGTGGGTGGAGATTGCGCCGTGTTAGAGAAGCCTCTACCCGCAACGGCGCAAGTTGCCTACCAACAAGGAGCCGCGATCGCACATAATTTATATGCGATCGCACAAGGGCAGCCCCCAAAACCCGCAACAGTCGCGCTACGAGGAACACTGATGAAATTGGGTTTAGGCGAGAGCGTTGCGAATCTCTTCGATCGAGTACCAATTACAGGACGGGCAGGGCATCTAGTACGACATGGAACCTATTTAGAACTCCTCCCCGTGTATGTTCACAATTTCAAAGCGACGGTAGGTTGGCTGACAGATGAGATCTTTCAGCGTCCGAGTCGAACTAGCTTGAAACCTTTGACCTCGATGCGATTGCTTCAGTGCGTTGGAGATGTTGCGGCTGCGATCGTGGTTATGAGTAGTGGGCTTTTGCTGTGGCGTGCTGCTCAACCGACCCAGTTCGAGCAGACTTTGCGATCGACACAGTTGCCCGCATTGCTCGATCGACTTCAGCAAAAACAAGGATAGAGACGAAACTTTTGTACTCTCAGAATTTGGAGAACTCTCATGATTTTAGACACTCATACTCAACCTGGCTTACGCAGCGAACAGCGTTTATTTCGGCAATCGGTGACGACAATGCGATTTTTGCTAGGGCTTTTCTTTGTGCTGTCGGGCATCGCGAACTATCTTTACTTCAATGCGCCGGGTGGCTTCTTTGAAACAGTGACACAACTCAAGCTCAAGCTCTGGGGATGGGGATTTGAAGGAATTGGTCCTCTACCTCTGATTATTGCTTTGCCCTATGCGTACCTACTTCCGCTTGTTGAAATGATTGTGGGCGTATCATTCATGATCAATCGATTTGTTCGCTGGACAGGCATCGTGATGATGCTCATGCTCTTCAGCTTTATTATTGCTTTTGGTTTGATTGGACCAGATGGGTTGATCCCCAATAATCAGGGGAACTGGGATAAGAATGTGTTTATGCTGATCGGGGCGTGGATCTGTGCCGCCTATGATCACTATCTTGTCGCACGTCGAGAAAAATCGGGCGAACTTTAGAGATATGGGACAGGGATTGCGATCTCGCTTGAAATTTAGGCGCGATCGCTTTCATCTTCAGCTACAAAATTGAACTAAGATGGAATTTAGTACCTTTAAGATTTAATCGATCCCTTTTAGTTCAATGACGCAAAGAAGCGATCACCTTCTGGAAACCACTGTTAGAGCGGCTCATGTTCTACTCACTCTAGATAACTTTGACGAAGCGGTGAATACTGCGCTGAGCATCATCGGAGAAGGGATCGGTTGCGATTTCGCCATTGTTTTAGAAAATGTTTATGAGTCTTCATCTCCATTCCCTGAAATCTGCAATTTCATCTACGAGTGGGCTTCCCCTAGCTTTCCACTGCTCAGCAAGACCTTTGGAGCAACGGTTCTTCCGGTGGGATTGCTAGGAATAGAATTTTTAGAGAAATATCTTCTCAAAGGAAACGGCTTTGGAGGGCTGCTTGAAGTCTGGAATGAACCCTTTCGCAGTCTCTTAGCTTCTGTTCAAATCCAGTCAGCTTATGCGGTTCCGATTCGCGTGAATGGCGAGTGGTGGGGAACTTTATGTCTTGATTATTGTCGCTCGCCCATTCAGGTGAGTAGTGCCGAAATTTCAGTTTTAATGACGATCGCAGATTGTATTGGTAGCGCAATTCAACAAAATCGCCTGAAGCACGAACATCAACAAACCTCTCAACAGAGAGTTGCTGACCTAGAAGGATACAATCGAATGCTACAAGGGCGCGATCGACTATTGGAGGTGACTGCCAGAGCAGCCAATGTGTTGCTAACGCTAGATAACATTGACGTGGCGATTGATTCTGCACTCACAGTTTTGATTGAGGGAATCGGTTGCGATCGCCTGGAAATTCTCGAAAATGTCTACGAAGCCTCATCTCTGATGCCAATTCGTTACCTCAGTACAGCTCATAAGTGCCTCGACTCCAGATTTGAAATTAGCTCCTTCAACATTGAATCTGTCACAGCCATCGAGCTAGAGGATCTCTTTCAGAAGTATTTCCTGGAGATGGATGGTTTTGGTGGAGTGTTGGCGGAATGGGATGAACCGCTGAGAAGCTGGTTAGCGACGCTTCAAATTCAGTCTACTTATGCGGTTCCCATTCGGGTTAATGGTCATTGGTGGGGCATATTGTGTTTTGATTACTGCCACGCCCCCATTCAATTCAGCCCTGGTGAAGTTGCGGTTTTGAGAACGATCGCTGACTGTCTTGGTAGTGCAATTCAGCGCAATCTCACTCAGCGAGAACGAGATCGCCTGTTTAAAGCGACAGCGAAAGCCGCAAATGTTTTACTGACATTGGAAGACTTTGACCAAGCTGTTAACGCAGCCCTTCAGTTTATTGGAGAAGGCACTGACTGTGATTGTGTCGTAGTTCTGGAAAATAGATTTGAGTCCTCATCTCCCTTGCCGAATTCCTGCGAATTCATTTACGAATGGGCTGCCCCTGGGTTTCTGCCTATTAGCGTTGCTTTTGGTTCAACCTCGCTCCCGGCTGACTTGCTAGGATTGGACTTCATGAGACAGTACTTTCTGGAGGGGGATGGCTTTGGGGGACTCACTGAAGTCTGGGACGAGCCTTTACGCAGTGCGTTAGCCTCTGTTCAAGTCCAGTCTACCTACGCGGTTCCGATTCGCGTGAATGGGCAGTGGTGGGGAGCATTGAGTTTGGATTATTATCGAGCGCCGATACAGGTGAGTACTGCTGAAATTTCAGTGCTGATGGCGATCGCAGATTGTATCGGTAGCGCGATTCAACGCGATCGCACTCAGAAAACAATGTTGCAAGCTGAACAAACACGAGTGACTGAGTTGGCTCAGGCAAATACAGCCCTGAAGCAATCTCTCGATACTTTTGCTGCTGATTCAGATCTCGATCGCTTCATTGGAAATACACTCAAAGCGATTGCTCAGCAGTTCGATTCTCCCTTGATTGAATACTGGGTTTATTCTCAGTCAGAAGAGCCAGCTTCAGTTCATCTGACATACTGGCAAGGTCAAGTGCTTAGTGCTGCCAATGCTTCCATCTTGAATGTCACTTCATCAGGATTGATTCCATTTCTCGATATTCCCCTCAGTGTCGGAGATAGTAATATTGGAGCGCTGTCGATTTACTTGCTTGCCCATCGTCATTTTCCTGGACAAACCATTGAACTCGCTCATGCTTTAGCACAACAGCTCACCCTCGCTCTAGAACTGACCCGTCTTGCACAGGAAGCTCAGCAGACCGCTCTATTACAAGAACGGACTCGCATGGCACAGGAAATTCACGACACTTTGGCGCAAGCCTTTGGCGGGATTTTGATGCAGTTACAAGCCGCTCAGTACTTTGCGGTCAGTCAGCCTGAAAAAGCTCAGTCACATTTGCTGGTTGCTCAAAAAATCGCTCAAGAAGGGCTGGCTGAGGCACGCCGATCGGTTTGGACACTTTACCTCGAAACCACTGAATATGAGGATCTCGCTCAAGCGATCGCTAAATTTATTGAACAAACTCCCTCTGATCCATCCGTATCAATTAATCTGACAATCGATGGTATACCTTATCGTCTCCATCCTGATCCAGGACTAAATTTGCTCCGTATTGCCCAAGAATCGCTCACAAATGCTCTGCGACATGCCCATGCTCAAAGGGTGCAAATTTACCTCAGCTATTGCCCTCAGACTTTACAACTCACGATCCAAGATGACGGTTGTGGCTTTGATCCCCAATCGTCTACCGCTGGATTTGGGTTACTGGGGATGCAGCAAAGAGCAGCCCGAATTGGTGCATCCTGGCATCTTGTCAGTCGCCCTAGCGAAGGAACGACAATTACCGTCACTCTGAGCCATCCTGTGATCCCATAAATTCTAAATCTACGCTCTATTTCACCTATGCTGACCAAAACCATCCGAATTCTGATTGCCGATGATCATCCCATTGTGAGTCAAGGTTTAGTTGCAATTTTGAATGACCAACCGGATATGAATGTCGTTGCTGAAGCAACCAACGGGAAAGAAGCGATCGAACAGTTCCGATTGCATCAGCCCGATGTCACGCTGCTCGATTTACGGATGCCACAAGTCGGGGGAGTAGAAGCGATCGCGACGATTCGATCGGAATTTCCCAATGCTGCAATCATCATGTTTTCGATCTATGAAACGGATGAAGATATCTATCAGGGACTTCGGGCTGGAGCAAAAGCCTATTTGCTCAAAGACACCCCTTGTCCTGAAATTTTAGAGGTGATTCGAGCGGTGAACGATGGACAGCGGTATGTGCCAGCAGGAATTGGGACGAAGTTAGCAGCGCGGATGGAACGCCCAAATTTGAGCGATCGTGAGTTTGAGGTGTTGAAGCTGATGGCACAAGGTAAAAATAACAAGGCGATCTCATCTGAACTATCGATTACTGAAAACACGGTCAAATTCCATGTGACAAATGTTCTGCTCAAACTGGGTGCTAGCGATCGAACTCACGCAGTCGTCAATGCTCTTCAGCAAGGATTGATCAAATTGTAGTTACTTGCGAAAGTTAATTTTGCAGGACTGACATTGATGATGAACTTCCAACTGAATCAACTGATGAGAGGATCTTAGCTCATCAGCAATCAGAGCCATCCCCAAGAGCAAAACGCTAATTCCAAGTAAAAAAACAATCACGACGATTTGCTGGAGCCATTCGCTATTGTTAGCGATCGCGAAAGCAATCACCAACATATCCAGCATAAAGACCAGAATCGCAAGATAAACGAGCACCAAAACATGATGAACCTGATGATGGTGCTTGAGTAGATTGGGTAGCAAATGGTCAAGATGGTGAAGTTTTTCAGCTTTTGCTTGATGTTGAGTCAGATCCAACTCTAGCAAGCTAAGCTGTTCCTCATGAATAGAACGAATGCGATCGCTTAGCCAGGTATACCGCGCAATAATCCCATTCAAGATAATCCCACAAGTGGTAATCATGACGACGGGAGCAATGATCAGGTTAATCGTTTTAACGAGGGTTTCATGATTCATAAAAAACTCCAAAAATTCTTGAAGGGTAGTCCTTTGGTCTGTCAACTACCCATTTGGGTGGGGAAAATACTCAACGCCTGAGGGGGGAAACAATCATTGTCTGGCGTAGTAAAGAATCAGAACAGTTTCTGTAGAGTATGAATTATCTTCAAATGTTATCTCAGCATTACACAAATTGAGGAAACCCAATCATGTCAAAACAAAGATGGGCTAACCGCATTGCTCTACTACTCGGAAGTTTAGTCACTCTGAATGCTGCTCCAATTCAGGCTGAAGTGATTAATCGAGGCATTGAATCTGGCCCCTACCACGAAGCACGCCCCGCGCCCGATTTTCTCCAACCTGATGTCAAGATTGTCGTTGGGCAGCCTTCTCCATCTGAAGTGAACCCTTCGTTTCTAGGTCCTGTGCTGCTCATGAAATCTGCTCAGGTCGATTTGGTCAAAGGCACTGCAAAACTTCCCTTACACAAGGGAAAACTCGCTTCAGGTGAAACAGCCTGGTTTATCATCACCGATGCAACTGATGAAAATCTGTCTAACCTGCATGGGGTAAACTATTCACCCAAGCTTGCTTACGGGTTTACAGGACGCAATCAACGAACAGCAACGATCAGTAAAGATGGAACTTGGGTATTCAACCGAGGCAAAGTAGACTTCAAGCCAAAACTGAGCATTACACCAGGTGCTACTAACGCTCCTTTTCCACCTCAAGCGGCTCAACCTGGATCAGTAGGCGATAACAATTACACGCCTTTAGTCAAAGTTACGAATGCGACGAAAGATGTCTTGTTCAATGCTCCAATGGTGGCATTCAATCAGACGGAAGAGCAGCTTAATGCCTTTTGTAATGGCAAGCCGAATCATGATTTAGTTCATGACAAAGTGGTTGCAATCTGTCCGCGTGAAGGAACGGTGACTTTAGAGCTAACGATCGGATTTACCTTCAGTAAACCGATTCTCTATCTCTCTACTGAAGCCAACGATCCAGTCGTCGCTACGCTGGAGACTGCAACCTACGCCCCTGCCATGGAAGACTTACCCTTTGCCCATGAAGATGCACTGCCTGGCGAATCTGCTGAACGCATTTATGTCTTTGTCAATGGAGCAACTGGCTTAGACAATCCACATCGACAAGGTTTGTACAGTGCATTAACTGACAGACGAGGGCCGTTGAATGTATTGGGTGGCATTCCAACGATTAACTTAGATTACAGTCCGATGTGGCGGATTTTTCCGGCAGTCTGGACAGAAGCAGCGATCAAAAAAGGCTACCGTGCTCGCATGAGCGATGCCATCCACATCGAAGATATGGGTGCTAAAGGCTATATTCGATCTCTCGACGGTGGCAGCCTTCGAGCCGTTGGATTCATTGTCAATTGTCCAGTAGTTTATCGCGTCAATTAGTTCATCATCATTGTCTCAACCGTGATGACTCAGAATACCTATATACAGGAATAGGATCATGCAAATCCAAAATGCAACGGCATTGGTAACAGGCGCAAATCGTGGTATTGGCTACGCATTCGTCAACGCTCTGCTACAGGCAGGCGCTCAGAAAGTCTATACCACTGCCCGTGATATCAATACGCTCAAAGATGTTACGAGTTTGGATACTAGCCGAGTCATCCCTCTCCAACTTGATGTCACAGACTCCTGCCTAATCAATACCCTGCCTGCACAATCACCTGATGTTAACCTCTTAATCAATAACGCTGGGATTCTCGCTTTTGGAAGTATCCTTGATGTGCCAATGGAGGTAATCGCTAGTCAGTTCAATACTAATTTTTACGGCTCGCTAAATGTAGCTCGTGCGCTGGTTCCAGTGATTGAGCAGAATAATGGAGGAGCGATCGTGAATCTGTTGTCGGTCGTATCGCTTGTAAGTATGCCTGCATTAGCTGCTTATAATGCTTCTAAAGCGGCAGCTTGGTCAATGACTCAATCTCTACGAGCTAGTGTTGCAGAAAAAAGGATTATGGTTCATGCTGTTTTTCCTGGTCCTGTAGATACTGATATGGCTGCGGGCATTGAATTTAGCAAAACAAGCCCTGCGGATGTTGCAGCGGCTGTGCTAGCAGGGATTGAAGCAGGTCACGAGGATATTTTTCCAGATCCTATGTCTGCTCAATTCTATGCAGCTTGGAGACAAGATCACAAAGCGATTGAGAAACAATTCGCTGCTGGCTCAAGTGATGATGTTTAGCGATGGCGAAGCCACAACTTGAATTTAAGATATTGTGAGTCTTTATCTAATGGCATCATCCAGAGAACCTAATTGTCTTACCCTCCCTGTGAGCGATCGCGATCATTGCCAAGGCAGCTCGATCGCAAAAGTCACCTTGGTCGAGTATGGCGATTATCAATGTCCTCACTGTTGGGCAGCGCAGCAGATTATTCCGTTGATTCAGCAGCAGTTGGGAGAACAGATTCGATTTGTGTTTCGTCATTTTCCGAGATCGAGTCTGCATCCAGAAGCCTACCATGCTGCCGAAGCTGCCGAAGCCGCTGCATCACAAAGCAAGTTTTGGGAAATGCACAGCTATTTATTTCATCATCAAGCGCAATTGGCAGATAGTGATTTAGTCAGGTATGCGATCGCGCTTTGCCTCAATGTCGATCAATTTCTGGCAGAAATGACTAGTGATTGCCATATGGCGCGCGTTCAGGAAGATATTAAAAGTGGCATCCAAAGTAGCGTGATCAAAACTCCGACTTTCTTTATTAATGGGATAAAGCATGGAGATGATGATCGCTTGGAAACGCTGTTAGAGGCAGTTGTAAAAGCTGAGCGCAACTGTTGAAGCGCACTTGCTCTATTCAAATTGAGGTAACAGATGATGTCTAAGTCTCAGCCACCCGTGAATTCTGCTAGTTTTATGTCTACTGTCTCTCCCGAATTAGAAATGGAGTATTTGACGACGTTAAATTATCGATCGGGCGATTTGGCTGCCTATTTAACTGAAATTTCACGGAGCGTGAGTCGATTGATTCAGTCGGATTGGACGATCGTGACGCTTTGCCAAGGGGAGACCGGGCAAATCATTGCAAGCAATCTTGAGATGCGGCGGGAAAGTGCTAGCTTCAGCGTTCATCGCACCCTGGCAGCAGAAGTGGTTCAATCCGTGCGATCTCTGGTCATCGAAAACCGCCAAGATATGCGGGATCACAATCTTGCAAGTGAGTACCACGCCTATCTGGGAGTGCCGCTAAAAATGAGGAACCAAGCAGCAATTGGCACGATTTGCTCGTTTTTATGTCACCCCCGCTCATTTACAGAAGCTGAAGTAAAGATGGTTGAATTATTTGCTGAGCGATCAGCAACCGTGATCGAGAATTTTTGGCTCTATCAACATCAGCTACAAGTTAATCATCAACTCTCTCAAGAGGCAGCAGCTTGCTCAATTGACTTGAAGCGATCGCAAGGTCAACTGATTGAGCAAGAACGGTTAGCCGCAATTGGTGAGTTTACAACAATGATTGTCCATGAAGTGCGAAATCCACTGACTACGATCGAACTGGGCTTGAGATACGCTCAAAAAGTATTGCAGCCTGATTCTGACCAACAGCGTCTTAACCTTGCTTTAAAGGAATCTGAACGACTGAAGCATCTTCTCAATGACATTCTGTATTACGCAAAGCCGCAAGTTTTAAAACTCTCAAGACTCAATCTCAGTCTGTTTCTAGATGAATTTCTGCTTCAGGTTCAAGATGTACCCGAAGCAGTTGACCGCCGAATCAAATATACTAACAGCCTTCCAGAAGTTGCAGTGATGGCAGACCTTGATAAGTTAAAGCAAGTATTCTTGAATTTATTTCGGAACGCATTTGAAGCGATCGCTCCCCAGGAAGCCGTCGATTGCTCAATTCGCCCAGGCATCAATGTAAATTCGATTTGCATTGAGATTCACAACGGTGGCACTCCGATTCCACCAGAGCTATTGTCTCAAATTGGAATTCCATTTTGCTCGACAAAGCCTTCTGGAACAGGACTAGGACTAGCAATTTCAAAGCGAATTATCGCAGCACATGGAGGGGAACTAATAATTGAATCATCTGTATCAGGAACCAAAGTAAGTGTGTATCTCCCGATGAACCTATGAATTGGCTACAAGCTAACTGACATCAAAACATATTGCTCGCGATTCTCAAATTTTGACTGATTATAGAGCTTCTGAGCGCTCAGATTCGATTTCAAGACTTCAAGGTGAATTGCATAAATACCAAGCGCTTTTGCAATCGTTTTGATTTGCTCTAAGGTCTGTTTGCCAAGTCCTTTACTTTGAAAAAGAGGTTTAATATAAAACTCATCAATAAAGGCATCTTTTCCGCCACATTCAATACTATAACTAGTACAGAGTGCAATGTAACCGACAACTTGACTTCTACAACAAATTAACCAAATTCCGCCAAGTTCCGCATGTGTAAGCAGCATCTTGACGGAATTCTCTCTTTGATAGTCTGCAAGATGCAAATCTGCAACTGCGTGAAACTCTTGAACCAGTGGCAGCAAAATTTCTAAATCCGCGATCGTCGCGATCTTAATCTCTGCTTCCATTTCACTCCAGATCACGTTCTAGACGAATTTCAACTTCGCGTTCTACATACTCCCATTCTTTGCTTGCCCGCATCCGCACCAGTAACTCATCAAATGCCTGAGTATGTTCTGGCGCGAACTCAAACCAAGTTAAAAAATCAAACGGTTCTCCTAAGTCTCGGCAGTGCATTAACCGACGAGCAACCCCCGGAAGATACTCCAATCCAACTGCTGTGTGATGAGATTCTTCCTCGAAAATGGCACGTCGTTCATCCTGTGCCATTTCCCACCACTGAGCCGATTTTTTAATGGGAATGAGTACTGCGATCGCAGCTTCTGCTCGATTCAATCCGGGCTGTACCGCTTGAAGCATAGTAAGCTCGTCGCGCTTTGCATACCGGACATTGCTAGTAAAGCTTTGTAGCACCCACACGCTCTCTAAGGGAAGTTCTGTAATGGCATCGTTTACAACATTGATCCGTTCAACAGGAGCTAAGCTGTTCCCGATCATTCCTTTCATTCCGGTAACGCGCCATCCGCCCTGCTTACCCCCAACAAATGAAAATCGGTTGTTCATAGTTCTTGCTCAAATCGATTTAACATAGCAAACAGTCGTGTAATCTACACTACTGCTTTTGTACAGTTTTTTCAGTCTTTCAGTACACCGCTCTGCGACACTGGCAATAAAAAAGTCAGCACATATGCAAGGTTAGGAATCGCATTGCGCCAGAACCCTGTGGCGATCGATAAAGCGGTGTCGATCGCTGCCCAGGTCAATACTGAAACGATGACTAATATCCACATTGGCTTGCTCGCAGCTTTGTCAAGTTGGTTCACGGCTTGTATTGCGGCAAACAAAGTGATGCTCCAACCGATTGACACGGCTCCGAGTACTGCTAAACTAAAGCGCATATGTGAATCAAGATTGAGTTCTCCAGGACCATTCAGCAGTTGAAATACGATCCGAGTTGGTTCGCTAGTTGCTTCTAAAGCACCTGCTGCTAAAGTGACTCCAAATAAACCGATTCCGATGCACCAGACGGTCATCCAGTTTCGCCAAAAATTTGACATACATTCTCTCCTAGTTTTCTATGTTCCAATGGGATTTCCAATATTCGATCTCTAACTCCAATGTCACAGAGAAAAGTCATACTCTCTTACCTCTAACTTCTCAGTTCTTGCAGTCTGTTTTAGAGTGACTATAGTGCAATTTTGAAACTTTCGAGTAAGCGCTGTCTGAGGACATTACCGTTGAACAGACCAATATAATAGTAGACGATCAATTTCATTTGTAAAGCATATTTTTTACTGATTTTTGGTGGCAGAATAGCGTAAGAAATAACCTGAAAGTAGATTGAAACATCTCAGGAAAATCTGTAGAAATTATCAGGTCATATTCATCTAATTCTCAGGCAAGTCGTGCAAGATAAACACTATCCCGAACATACCTGACAGAGAATGTTAATGATATGAGATATCAACCGCTTTCGTGGATTCGCCCTTTAATACTTGCTTCCTCTGTCGTGTTGCTTGCCGCGATCGCGATCTCACTCAGTAGCCGAATAACGCTCCGAACGCCGTCTTTCAATTCAAGTCTTCCATCCGACACCAACTTTGTTGCACTTCCTGATCCAGAGATCGACATTGCTGTTCCAAGCAACCTTAATCAGCAGACGATCGTGCTAGCAGGTGGATGCTTCTGGGGAATAGAAGCAATCTTTGAGCAGTTAAAGGGAGTTTCTCAGGTCGTGTCTGGCTATTCAGGAGGAAGTGCTGAAACTGCAACTTACAGCCAAGTTAGTTTAGGTAAAACGCAACACGCAGAGGTTGTAAACATCACCTACGATCCGACTCAAATCTCCTATGGTCAACTGCTGAAAGTTTACTTTGCTGTCGCACATGATCCGACTCAACTGAACCAGCAATTGCCCGATCGTGGCTCTCAATACCGATCTGCAATCTTTTTCACAACTCCTGAGCAGCAACAAGTTGCACAAGCCTACATTCAGCAACTTGATCAAGCACAGCGCTTTCAAAAACCGATTGTGACGCAAGTTGTGCCTTTGCAGAAATTCTATGCGGCTGAAACTTATCATCAGGACTTCGTCCAGCACAATCCGAACTATCCCTATGTCGTAGTTCATGATTTGCCCAAGCTTAAACGACTTGAGAAGCAGTTTCCTGAACTCTATCGAGATCAAATCAAGCTATCCAGCTTTTATTCGAGGTAAATGCCGTGATCATCCTAACCGGGGATATCGGAGGGACAAAGACAATTCTGCGCTTCTCAGAAGTTACTTCACAATCGTCCCAAATTTTATGTGAAGGTCGATATCGCAGTCGAGATTTTTCAGATTTGACTGAAGTGATTTCCAAATTCTCAGCAGAAGCGATCGCAAAGCTGAATCGACCGATCAGAGCGGATGCAGCTTGTTTTGCGATCGCAGGACCTGTGATCAACAATACGTCACATCTCACAAACCTCGGTTGGATTCTGGAGGTGTCTCGCCTGACTCAAGAAACGGGCATTCCAAATATTGCGTTGATCAACGATTTTGAAGCCGTCAGCTATGGATTACTTGAGCTTACTCAGGCTGATTTATCTACGATTCAAGTCGGGCAATCAAGACCTTGCGCACCAATTGCAGTCATTGGTGCAGGTACTGGCTTAGGAGAAGGCTTTTTGCTCCATCATACTAGGAGCAACCGTCAAGTCTATGCGTCAGAGGGTGGACATGCAGACTTTGCTCCACAAACTGAACTAGAATGTCAAATGTTGCAATATTTACTCAAGCGATCTCCAACTCAGCATGTTTCTGTTGAGCAGGTCGTTTCTGGAAATGGAATTTTAGCAATCTATCAATTTTTGCGATATCACACTGGGCTAGACCAACTTCTCCCTGAAGAAGATATCGACTTAACCTCTAAAATTACTGAAGCAGCGCTGAATGCACAAGACCCTTTAGCGGAGAAAGCATTACAGATATTTGTCAAAGCCTATGGTGCAGAAGCAGGAAATTTGGCGCTAAAGCTTTTGCCATATGGAGGTATCTATATTGCAGGGGGGATTGCCGCTAAGATTTTGCCCCTCATGCAAGAGGGAACTTTCCTTAAAGCATTTCTTGCAAAAGGCAGAGTGAGTGCACTACTAGAGCAAATTCCTATCCACATCGTCTTAAATCCCTATGTTGGTTTGATAGGGGCCACACGATACCTCAAGGAAACAATACTTCAGGCTAATTCAAACAATCATTGTTCGCTTATTGATCTAAGCTAAGAGGAATTTTAAGTATGACTCGATCTCTCGTACAGTCTGACAATCAGCCCATCACCTCGCTTCAGTCTCTACATTACTATGGGCAATCGATTTGGCTAGATTACATTCGTCGCAGTCTCATTACCAGTGGCGAACTTCAAGAATTAGTCGATTCTGGTAAAGTTCAGGGTGTGACTTCTAATCCTGCTATCTTTCAAACGGCGATCGCTGGAAGCACTGATTATGATCAAGTTTTGAATGTGCTCGAACAGGTTCAGGATCGCGATGCATTATCAATCTACGAAGAACTTGCGATTGCTGACATTCAAGCGGCGGCTGATATTTTACTTCCAACCTACATTCGTACTCAAAAGCAAGATGGCTACGTGAGCTTGGAAGTTTCTCCCTATCTTGCTGACAAGACTGCTGAAACAATTGCAGAAGCACATCGACTATGGCAAGCGGTTGCGCGTCCTAATTTGATGATCAAAGTTCCGGCGACTCCTGAGGGAATTGCTGCGATCGAAGCACTGATTGGGAATGGCATAAATGTTAACGTAACCTTGCTATTTTCTCAATCGGCTTATGAAAAAGTCGCTGATGCTTATCTGGCAGGATTAGAGAGATTTGCAGCGCAAGGAGGAAATGTCAGCCAGGTTGCGAGTGTTGCCAGCTTTTTTATTAGTCGAATCGATACCGCGATCGATGGATTACTCAATGCTCAACTCAGCGCGAATTCAGATTCTCATACCTGCAATTTCCTAAGAGGTCTATTAGGAAAAAGCGCGATCGCGAATGCAAAATTGACTTATCGCAAGTATCAGCAGTTATACACCAGTCCTCGCTGGCAAAAACTAGCAGAGAAAGGCGCTCATCCTCAAAGACTGCTGTGGGCCAGTACAGGCAGTAAAAATCCACACTATCGAGATGTGGTCTATGTTGAAGAGCTGATCGGAGCAGATACAGTCAATACAGTACCACCTGTCACATTGGCAGCATTTCTAGATCATGGTCAGCCTCGCTTGAGTCTGCCAGAACAGATTGAAGCAGCAGAAGCTGTTTTATTGAAGTTAGAACAAGTGGGAATCTCACTCTCACAAATTGCAGATCACCTGCTCCAGCAAGGCATAAAGCTTTTTCAAGACGCATTTGATGCACTTCTTAGTGCTGTCGCTCGAAAGCGCGAGACGATACTAGGAGATCAAATTGATCGCATGACCTATCGTCTGCCTTCTGCACTTAATGAAGCGATTCAAATGCATCTATTTGAATGGCGGCAGAGTGGAAAAATTCGCCGTTTGTGGGCGCAAGACGCGTCACTCTGGACAGATACGGATGAAAATTACTGGCTCGGCTGGCTTGGAATTACAGATGATCAACTGGCTCATCTGGATCCTCTGAAGCAAGTTGTTCATGCTGTGCGATCGCGCGATTTTACCCATGTTGTACTGTTGGGAATGGGCGGTTCTTCTCTTGGTCCTGAAGTGATGAAGCAGACATTTGGCAAGACTCCAAACTTCCCAGAATTGCATATACTCGACTCGACTGATCCTGCCCAAATTCGAGCAATTGAAAGCAGAATTAACCTGCCGCGAACACTGTTTATTGTCTCTAGTAAATCTGGCAGTACTTTGGAACCTCATATTTTCAAGCAGTATTTTTTCGACCGAGTGCAACAAATTGTTGGAGTAGAAGCAGCAGGACAACAGTTCATTGCCATTACTGATCCTAGTTCTCAACTTCAGCAGATTGCAATCAACGATCGCTTCTATCAAACATTCCTGGGATTACCTTGCATTGGTGGACGCTATTCTGTGCTGTCTAACTTTGGTATGGTTCCTGCTGCACTCATGGGAGTCGATATTGCAAGATTTTTACGCCTAACGGAAGAAATGGTACATTCTTGTGCGCCTTCTGTTCCTGCTGAAGATAATCCAGGTGTCGTTCTTGGAACAATTTTAGGGGTGCTTGCTAATCAAGGATACGATAAAGTTACTTTGACGACCTCTCCCAGCATTGCAAGTTTGGGGGCTTGGTTAGAGCAACTTCTAGCAGAATCAACCGGCAAGATTGGGAAAGGAATCATTCCAATCGATCAAGAGGCACTCTCTACACCTGAAAAGTATGGTAGAGATCGATTATTCATCTACATTCGCTTGGAATCTGCACCCAATTTAGCTCAAGATGCTGCGATCGCTCTTTTAGAGCAATCAGGATTTCCAGTGGTCAGAATCGCAGTCGCGACTCCTGAGCATTTAGGACAAGAATTTTTCCGATGGGAAATCGCAACCGCAGTAGCAGGAGCAATTCTAGAGATCAATCCTTTTGACCAGCCTGATGTAGAAGCGAGTAAAATTGCAACAAAGCAACTCATGCTAGACTATGAAAAAACTAGGATTCTTTCTACAGCAGAGCCGCTCACTACGCAACTAGAAATTCAGATATATTCATCTCCAAACGATAAGGATGCCTTCGCAAAAGCAGCGATCGAGAACTCTTTAACAAGCTATCTGCGATCGCATTTGAATCGGCTGAAACCTGGAGATTATTTTGCGCTCTTGGCTTACATCGAAATGAATCCTGTGTATTACGAGTGTTTGCAAGCGATTCGCCATGCAATTCGGGATGCTAAACAAGTCGCAACTTGTCTAGGCTTTGGACCAAGATTTCTCCATTCCACAGGGCAAGTCTACAAGGGTGGCCCAAATACAGGGGTATTTCTACAAATTACGAACGAGCCTGAGAATGATCTTAACATTCCTGGACAGAACTATAGCTTTGGAGTCGTCAAAGCAGCTCAAGCACAGGGTGATTTTCAGGTTTTAGCAGAACGCAATCGTCGATTACTTAGGTTGCATCTGAGCCAGAATACACAGGCAGATTTAGAGCTTTTACAGACCGCAGTACGTATCGCATTAATTTAGTTGATATTGAAGTCTTTGATAGGAGAACAGAATGCAAATTGGTGTTTTCGGACTGGGACGCATGGGCGCAAATATTGTCCGCCGCTTGCTCAAACATGGGCATGAATGTGTGGTGTTTAATCGCAGTTTGGACAAAGTGAAGCAGCTTGTTACTGAAGGGGCAAAAAGAGCAAATACGCTTGACGAATTCGTTGAGCAATTAGCAGCTCCGCGCGTGATCTGGTTGATGTTGCCATCAGGCATTGTGACTGAAGAAAGCCTTTTAGAGGTCGCCGCAAGGTTGTCTCCTGGAGACATCATCATTGATGGAGGCAACTCTTACTACAAGGATGATGTGCGTCGAGCAAAATGGCTTCACGATCGTAGTATTCACTATATTGATGTTGGCACAAGTGGCGGCATTTGGGGGCTAGAGCGAGGCTACTGCCTGATGATTGGTGGAGAAACCTCTATCGTTCAGAAGCTCGATCCAATTTTTGCATCTCTTGCACCTGGAATCGGTAGTATTCCTCGGACTCCTGGACAAGCGCAGCTAAATTCTACAGCAGAGTTAGGGTATTTACATTGCGGTTCGCATGGGGCAGGACATTTTGTAAAAATGGTTCACAACGGCATTGAATATGCCTTGATGCAATCTTATGCCGAAGGTTTTGACATTCTACGAAATGCAAATTCTCCAGAAATCTCTGAATCTCATAGCTATGATTTCAATGTTTCTGAGATTGCAGAGGTTTGGAGACGCGGCAGTGTGGTGGGATCGTGGCTGTTAGATCTTGCTGCGATCGCATTAACTGAAAATCCATCGCTCTCTAATTACACTGGGTATGTCCAAGACTCTGGAGAGGGACGTTGGACGATTATGGCAGCGATCGAATCTGCCGTTCCAGCAGAAGTTTTGTCTGCTGCATTGTATGCTCGATTTCGCTCCAGACAAGATCATACCTTTGCTGAAAAGATGCTGTCTGCTATGCGTCAGCAGTTTGGAGGGCATGTTGAGCCAGTTGTGGAGCTATCGCCATGACGAAATCTCCTCCATCTATTCCGTCTTGTACGATCGTCATTTTTGGAGCCGCCGGAGACTTGACCAAACGCAAGCTTATTCCTGCTTTGGGGAATTTAGCAAAGGGTCATCTACTACCAGAAAACTTTGCGATCGTTGGAGTCGCGCGCGCTTCCATGAATCATGAAGAATTCCGTCAAGCGATGAACTCTGCAATGCAAGAGCTTGCTCCTTACCTTGAATCTGAGCAGCGAGATTGGTTATGCAAGCGGCTCTACTACCTCTCAGGCGAATTCAAGCAGGCTGAAACCTACGATCGACTGCAACAACTCCTAGATCAAATTGACCACACCCATCATACTCAGGGTAACTATCTCTATTATCTTGCGACTGCTCCTGAGTTTTTCTGCGAAATTATCTGGCAACTCCACTCCTTAGGACTTGTTGACGAAACAGCAGGTCAATGGCGACGTGCAATTATCGAGAAACCATTCGGGCATGATCTCATCTCAGCCCGCGTGCTCAACCAAACTTTGAGCAAGGCTCTAAAAGAGCATCAAATTTATCGCATTGATCACTATCTAGGCAAAGAAACGGTTCAAAACATTCTCGTCTTTCGGTTCGGTAATGGCTTATTTGATCCGCTGTGGAATCATCGCTACATCGATCATGTACAAATTACCGTAGCTGAACAAGTTGGAGTTGAGAATCGAGGGGGTTACTATGATGTGACAGGGGCATTGCGAGACATGGTTCAAAACCATCTCTTTCAGTTACTCGCAATGATTGCAATGGAGCCGCCGATTTCTTTTGAAGCAGATGCAGTCCGAGATGAAAAGACTAAGCTTCTGCGATCGATTCGTCCACTTCAACCAGAGCAAGTTCTTACCGATACTGTCCGAGGTCAGTACAAAGCAGGAACTGTGCAAAACAAACCTCTAACTGCCTATCAGGATGACCCTAAAGTTGCTTCAGATTCAGTCACCGAAACGTTTGTCGCTCTGAAATTATTCATTGATAACTGGCGTTGGACAGGAGTCCCTTTCTATCTTCGTACAGGGAAAGCAATGGCAAAAAGAGTTAGTGAGATAGTCGTTCAGTTCAAGCAAGTTCCTCAAGTATTTTTTCGCCAAACTTCAATGGAGCAACCTACACCTAACCTAATTCGACTTAGAATTCAACCGAATGAAGGGATTCATGTCCAATTTGGTGCTAAAGTTCCTGGGCCTGTGATGAAAACGGGTGCGGTTGAAATGGATTTTTGCTATGCCAAGCATTTTGGAACCTCTCCAAGTACAGGCTATGAAACTTTACTTTATGATTGCATGATTGGAGATGCAACACTCTTTCAGCGTGCTGATACGGTTGAAATTAGTTGGGATGTGATCACACCAGTCCTGGATGTGTGGCAATCATTGCCCCCACGCAATTTCCCGAACTACACAGCAGGCAGCTGGGGACCACAGGCATCAGACGCTCTACTGCAACAGGATCAGCGACATTGGTGGGAGGTAGGGACATGATTACACAAGCAATGACCCTTGATCGATATCTTTGGCAGCAGCAAAAAGCCTTCAATATTCCAGTAGAACTCTCGATTCTAATCAGCCAGATCGGTTATACTGCAAAGATTCTAACTCGTGAAATTAGCCGTGCCGCTTTGGTTGGACAGCTAGGGTTAGTCGGAGATAAGAATGCAACCGGGGACGCTCAAAAAAAACTCGATGTTTTCAGCAATCAAACTATCATTGAAGCCTTCTCAGACACAGGGCTAGTAGCGGCTCTAGCTTCTGAGGAGCTTGAAATGGCAAAATTTATGGATTGTCGCAATCATACGCCTTATGTTCTGTGTATTGATCCGCTGGATGGCTCCTCTAATATCGATAGTAGTGGAGCCTTGGGAACCATTTTTGGTGTTTATCAGCGCAAAACTTACAATGGATGCTGTAGCGTAGAGCAAGATATTTTGCGCTCAGGCACAGAGATGGTTGCAGCAGGCTATATTCTTTATGGTACGAGTACAGTTTTGGTTTGCACCTGTGGTCATGGGGTCAATGGATTTACACTCGATACAAGCTTGGGCGAATTTTTACTCTCTCACCTGAACCTTCAATGCCCAAGTGAAAGTAAATACTACAGCGCAAATCTCAGCTATGCCCAAGAATGGCAACCTAACATTCAGAAACTCATTGTTCATCTCAATCAGCAACATACCTCATTAAGATATAGCGGTGCGCTCGTTGCAGATGTCCATCGGAGCTTGATTGAGGGCGGGGTTTATCTCTATCCATCAACTCCTGACTATCCTGATGGCAAACTCCGACTGCTCTACGAATGTGCGCCCCTTGCTTTTATTGTCGAGCAAGCTGGGGGAATGGCATTAACCGAGACAAAGCGTGTTTTAGAGCTTCAACCTCTATCAATTCATCAGCGATCGCCGTTAATCATTGGCAGCAAGGCAACTCTGACACTTTACGAACAAATGCTGCAAGTATAGACTGTAATACCTCAAACCTACTAAGGAACTTCCAATGACTCAACGCATCCAAGAGATTCTGAGTTGGTATGGTAGTGACAATCCTGGAACACTAACCAATCTCGCTCGTTTGCTCAATCACGGTAAGCTTACAGGGACAGGGAGACTCGTAATTTTACCCGTTGATCAGGGATTTGAACATGGACCTGCTCGCAGCTTTGCGCTCAATCCACCTGCTTATGATCCGCTTTATCATTTTCAGCTCGCGATCGATTCTGGCTGTAATGCTTATGCTGCACCCCTTGGTTTTTTAGAAGCAGGTGCGCGCGAATTTGCGGGTCAAATTCCATTGATTCTCAAAGTCAACGATCACGATTTGCTTCTGAATGAAACTGATCCTGATCAAGCCATAACAGGCAGTGTTCAAGATGCCTTGAGATTGGGCTGTGTTGGAATCGGATTTACTATTTACCCAGGCTCATCTCATCGTTTAGAGATGTATGGACAAATCCGTGCTTTAGCTGAAGAAGCAAAGCGCTACGGCTTAGTTGTTATTATCTGGTCTTATCCGCGTGGAGCAGGACTGAGTAAGGCTGGAGAAACTGCGATCGATGTGACTGCCTACGCTGCTCATATTGCGGCTCAACTTGGCGCACACATTATTAAAGTTAAGCTCCCTTCAGAGCATATCGAACAAGATGAAGCGCGTAAAATCTATCAAGCACAAAACATTCCTATTACAACGCTGGAAGAGCGAGTCAGGCATGTGGTGCAATGCACGTTTAACGGACGACGCATTGTGATTTTCTCAGGTGGTGCGTTCGACAGCGATCGTGCCTTACTCGATGAAATTCATGCTATTCATACAGGAAATGGCTTCGGTTCGATCATTGGGCGAAATTCATTTCAGCGATCGTATCCTGAAGCCTTAAAATTACTTGATTCAATCACAGAGATTTACAGCAGCACCGCGACTCATTCTGCTAATTGCCAAAGTAATGCAGCAACAACAGTATTTAAGCAGTAACATTCGTATTGATCTCCAAATGTCAAACACTCAGCAATCCCTGACCTTGCAAGATATTTATCAATTTTTTCAGGCTCCGCTAGTCATCTTTCTCAATCAGGAGCTAACAGTTTGCTATGTGCTGTCAGTGTTACTGTCAAAAGGGGAGTCTTACGGGGCTGAGCTTGTCCAGAAACTTAGGAATGACCATGTAGGCTACCGACTGTCTGACACAATCTTACAGAGTTCAATACGATTTCTAGAACGTGAAGGAATGGTCGTAAGCTATTGGAAGAAGCCAGCAAAACGCGGTCGTCCTCGACGAATCTACCAAGTTGTTTCAGAAAAACAACAGAAAGCACAAGACCTTGCACAACTATGGCGAGATTATATTGAGAATAAGTCCTCTATTCTCAGCCAATTCTCAGACTAAACTCAGCAAATTTTAGGGGTATATTCATGCACAGCTTAGTTTAGTCCCCCATACTCCAAAGAGTAGCAGGCGCTTGAGTGTTTGCCATTCGAGTGAATAGCACAGTTTAGAACTTATATCATATGGGTAGTGAAAACCATGAAAACAATTGCTTCTCTGATTATTCTAGCTTCAGTGGGTATGCTTGTCGCTTGCTCCACTCCCAATAGTCAAAAGCCCGCTACAACTAACCCAGTTCAGCCTGATGCCATGAAACAAGGCGATGCCATGAAGAAAGATGGTGATGCCATGAAGAAGGATGGTGATGCGATGAAACAGGGTGATGCGATGAAGAAAGATGGCGCTGCGATGAAACAGGGTGATGCGATGAAACAGGGTGATGCCATGAAACAAGGCGATGCCATGAAGAAAGATGGTGATGCCATGAAGAAAGATGGTGATGCGACAAAGCCATAGTGTTATCAGGGCGATCAATTCTCACTTTTGGTAAGTTTTATGGGTAGAATTTTCCGGCAGCGTCGTCAGCTTCTTCTTTACTTAGGGTTGGGTGTGGTCGGTGCTGGAGCTACTGCCCTAAAACTCAAGCCTAGCCAAGACAAACAATCTTTAACTGCACAACCCATCCTAGATCCCAAGCAAGATCTTGTCAGTGTGCAAGCATCTGGCAATCCATTACCCGACTTCCAGGGAATTCAGCAGTGGCTAAATTCAACTCCACTCTCGATCGCAGATCTCAAGGGCAATGTGGTTCTGATTCAATTCTGGACATTTGCCTGTATCAATTGCCAACGAACTCTCCCATACATTACTCGATGGCATCGCCAGTATGCAGCACAAGGCTTAAAAGTCATTGGGATTCATACCCCAGAATTCGCATTTGAGCGTGAGCCTAACAATATTCGGAAAGCTATCGAAAAGCATCAAATTACCTATCCAGTTCCAGTTGATAATGAGTACAAAACCTGGAAAGCTTATCAAAATGAGTACTGGCCTCATCTGTTTTTAGCTGATCGACGTGGGTTAATGCGGTACGACCATATCGGCGAAGGTGCATATGACACGACCGAGCAGATGATTCAAACCCTCCTTAAAGAGAGAGTGTTATGAATCCATCGACCCTTTCTATTCAGATTGCAATTTTGGCAGGGATCCTCACGATCCTCTCTCCTTGCATATTGCCAATTCTTCCAGTGCTTATTGGTCGATCGCTGCAATCTCATCGCTATGGTCCAATTGCTCTAATTTTCGGTTTAGTTGGAGGGTTTGCTGTCGCTGGAAGTTTACTAGGAATCAGTACAAGCTGGCTAACAGGAATTGCGAACTTCTTGAGATACACTGCGATCGCAATCTTATTAGGGCTTGGACTTCTCACCCTATGCCCAAGCTGGAGCTATACTCTTTTGAGCTATTTCCCCACTCTGAAATGGGTTCAGAATTCTCCACGCATTGGATTGTGGGGCGAATTTTGGTTGGGGACTCAGTTAGGATTGTTGTGGACACCTTGTGCTGGTCCCGTACTCGGCGGGATTTTAGTGTTGGCGGCTGTACAACATCAAGCCATGAGTGCCTTTTGGTTGTTGTTGGCATATGGATTGGGAGCTGCTCTACCCTTGCTGATGATTGCTTATGGTGGGCGAAAGTTGACTCAGCACTTGTTGAACTTACGATCGCAGAGTATGACCTTGCAAAAAATTGGTGGAAGCATTGTGATTTTGAGTGCGATCGCAATCTTACTAGGTTGGGATGTGCAAGTTCAACTCTGGCTCGCACCATTTTTCCCGAAAACTTCACTGTGAGGCACTGCGATCATGGATGCTGTACAACGCCAAAAATCTCCTCCGACTCCTTCTCAAGCTTTACTCGCTAAGATATTCCACTGGACAAATTTGATTAGCCTGTTCATTATGCTGTTCAGTGGATTACAGATCTATAATGCGAATCCGGTGTTTGGGGGACGAGGCGGGTGGCATTTTCCTAGTTTTTTGACGCTAGGTGGATGGCTAGCAGGGGGACGGAATTGGCATTTTGCAGCGATGTGGATTTACTCACTCAATCTTTTGGGATACGGGATCTATGTTGGTTTGTCTCGCCGTTGGCAGCGTCGATATGCTAGCAGTAGTGATGTTAAAGCACTGCGCGTTAGTCAAAATGCAAAACGTAAAAATTATGCGCTGCATCGAGTAGTTTACACTGCGATCGTTCCCATTCTCATTTTGTCGATCGCATCGGGTTTAGCGATGTATAAGCCTGCTCAGTTTCACGGTTTGTACAGTTTATTTATCAATTGGCAAACACTGCGAACAATTCATTTTATTACTGTTCCAATTGTTGTTGTATTCACAGCTGTGCATTCAATTTTGGCACTCAAAGTTGGCACAATTCGGCTTGTGAAATCGATGTTTATCTAGGAGTGATCGAACGATGTCTAAACCGATTTCTCGTCGTCAATTACTCCAGTGGTCTGGATTATCCGGAGCAGGTTTATTGCTCAGCAGTTGCGGTTCAAATTTTGGGACACAAGAAATCGGACAGGTCATTGAACCTTTGAACCAAGCGACACAATCTTTGCTGCTCAGCCAAAAGCCTGTGCCTGAATTTTCCATCCATCAAGTTGAACCTGGTAAATTACTCATCAATACCTTTGATCAAACGCCAAAAATCGATCCAGCCCAATATCGATTAGAAATTTCAGGGGAAGTAAACCATCCGATGCAGTTGAGCCTTGCTAATCTCCGGTCGCTACCTTTTACCTCAATGGTGATTCAGCATGTCTGTGTAGAAGGATGGGCTGCAATTGTCCAATGGGGTGGAGTGCGGCTTCAGGATTTGTTGAAGCTAGCACAACCAAAATTAAACGCCCGCTATGTTTACTTTAAGTCGGCTGATGGCTACTACGAAAGTTGGGATTTTGCCTCAGCAATGCATCCTCAAACCTTGATGGCATATCAGCATAATGGAAACCTGCTCTCAGTCGAGCATGGTGCTCCTTTACGTTTAGCTTCTCCGGTCAAGTTAGGATACAAGCAAAGTAAATGGGTGACTCAAATTATCCTCACAGCGCAACTGATGCCTCAAAAAGGATATTGGGAAGATCAAGGATACGAGTGGTTTGGAGGACTGTGAGATCAATAAAAATATATATTTAGAATTTCAATTTAAG
>VFQU01000460.1_pt1 | contig 36652 bp, 37 predicted proteins | sample 3512311 | NCBI WGS metagenome assembly VFQU01 (sample SAMN10412377, study PRJNA504923) | tailings metagenome | isolation source: Relicate 3 Philex TSF3 active mining site | place: Philippines: Tuba, Benguet | collected 2017-08-29
TTCTTTTTGAATATTCTTAATCTTATAGTTAAAATATGATTTTATTTCTATCTTGGAGATGTCTTATGTAAATATTAGTTGTTTTTGCTTTTTTCGGAAATTATGACGATGATTTAGTTATAGTCTTAAATTGTGACTCTAGTTTAGTCTAGACTTGGGGAATTGTTCTTGACTCAAAGAAAACCTCATACCTAATCACAAACCTTTAATAGTGAACTTAATATTCATTATTGACCCATGCTAGTTCTAAAGGTATTTTTTTAGGTTCAGTAGGGAGCTTTCTGGATTGTCCTGTTGTCATTGAAGACTGAGATTCTGAGAAGTTACCTGAGCTTGTTGGATGCTAATGGTGTGCAGGCTTGGGTATTTTTTTTGTGGATGTTACCGAGATGTTAGTCCGACCACGAGCTTTAACAGGCTCCGCATGAATGGCTGTAGCAACGTTGTTTGATAGTGCTGATCGGCGGCTTTTTTGAGAATCTCGGCCTAGGTTGGATAGGGGAAAATAATTTTGGATAGGGCATTCAGTCCTTGTTTGGCCTGCATGGCCTGGATTTGTTACCTTTTGAGAGTTAAGCAGTTCCAGGCCTTGTTTGATCGAGCTAGCATAACGTCATGGACATTGAACAAGGCTGGGCCTGGCAAACAACTCCAGAGGGCGACTATCTCACCTGTGCCCTGTTAAAAGATTTTGCCCATGGCTTTTTTACGCGTCAATTTGCAGCGCAATCGTTGCTGGAACTCACCGCCTACTTGCAGCCCCAGGCCCAGCCCTATCGGGTTAAGCAAATTCATGGCAACAGCATCTGCTCCACATCTGATCTTAAACAACAGGGAATTACAACCCTAGACTACGATGCCCAACACCCTGCCGATGCCCTCATCTCCACTGGGATTCAGGAAGCAGTTTGGGTCTGTAGTGCTGATTGTGTCCCGGTCTTAATTGGCGATCATCAAACTGGGCAAGTGGCGGCAATTCATGCGGGCTGGCGGGGGACAGCTTTAGGGATTACTCCGTTGACTGTCAAAAAACTTCTCGCCCAGGGTAGCCAGCTCCCAGATTTAGGAATTGCCCTTGGCCCAGCCATTTCTGGAGCACATTATCAAGTTGATACTGAGGTAGCCGTCACTTTGGGGCGCACTCTGATGGAAAAGGAGTTTCCGAAACCTGGCACGCCCTTAATCCCACCTATCCCAGCCACTTTTGCCGCAGTTCTGGCCTATTTGGAAAATTTAGATAGTTCCCCTTTATCCCCCGATACTATGCCTGGCAAAGTGCGCCTTGATGTCCGCCGGATTAATGCCCTGCAACTGATGGCCTTGGGAATCTTGCCCAGTCAAATTACCACTGCCCCAACCTGTACCTTTGCTGATGTCAGCCATTTCTTTTCCTACCGCCGAGAACACCGCAAGCAGATTCAGTGGTCAGGCATTGTGAGTGCTTAGGCCCCGGCCATCTTTGCAGGGGTTGCAGTTGTGAGTAAACTAAATTTTGAGTCATTCAATAATTCTGATTTATGCGTAAGGCTATAGTTTTGAGTGTGGGCGGGCTGTTTGCCATCTTGAGCACTGGGATTTTGGCTAAACCAGGCCTGGCACAAGCCGGATTTTCCGAAGAAAGTCTCACGCCAATGGTGACGCAAATAAGTGACTCCCTGGCCAAGAAACTAACCTCTAGCTCCTGTCAAGACTTGGCGATATTGATTCAGCAAATTGGCAACAGCAATCAAATGCCACCGGATGCCACTTCTCTACTCGGGCAAGTCATGCTCTCCGTTAAAAGTAGTCCCAGCCTCCAGCAAATTTTGATCAGCAAGATTGGCTCGCCATTGATTACCCGTCTCTTGGATTGCAACATGATCTCTGTGGAGTTGCTCAACCAGGCCCTGTCTCCAGGAACCCCCTAAAGCTGCGATGTAAAGTAACGATGGCTGAATCGAAGGCCTAGTCTTAGAGGTTGGGGCTGACGGAAACTTCCCTATAGGCTAAATCTGCTTCACTGCTGATGATGAAGTCGATCTCCGCATTGGCCTGGGCAGTACCCATCTGACTAAATTGCCCCAAACACCCATCCATCAAGCCATAGACAATCACAACCCCGCCCGCTGAAACTGCCACGAGGACACTGGCAATGGCTAAGGAGGAATCCCGCAAACGATAAGCCCCTTGCAAAAGCCTGACCGACCAAATAATTAAGCCAATGACGAGCAGGAGTAATAGAATCATAATGTTAATTATTTTAACAAGTCTCGCGAGATTTCTCATAATTACTTAACATTTTCATAAGAATTAGGCCGGACGTGGTAAATTCCCAGGCACTATTTCACCGGATTTCCCCCTTTTGGGATACCAGCCCGCCACAAGATGTGAAATTATAGGGATATTCTTGGGTACTGGCTCACTCAGCTTGATCCGCTCTGAGGTTCAGTTTTGACGAATCGAGTTGTGACAGTCGAGGCCTGGGAGATGTTTACATATCCGTGTCGGCGGCTGACTGTCCCATCTGGTTTAACTTTTATGAAGCGTTTCTTATCTTTACTCTTGAGCTTAGTCCTCATGGTCTCTGTTTGCTTGACCGGATGTAGCAACACCCCCCCAGGCCTGAGTGGTAATTTTCGCAACGATACGATTGCGGTGATTGATAGTCTGCGGGCGGCGATTAACCTACCTGACGATGATCCAGCGAAAGCTGATGCCCAGGCCGATGCCCGCACCAAAATTAACAGCTTTATTGCCCTCTACCGGCGAGATGACAGTCTGACCAGTTTGACCTCGTTTACGACCATGCGAACTGCTCTGAATTCTTTGGCAGGGCATTACAGTTCCTATCCCAATCGCCCGGTTCCGGAAAAACTCAAAAATCGCTTAGAGCAGGAATTTCGGCAAGTGGAGTTAGCCTTAGACCGAGAAGCCAAGTCCTAGGAAACGTTCCAATAATTAAGCCTCGCTGCTTCCCTCTATTTTTCTGAGTCCAGTGAGTCATTTCCAACATTCATAGCCGTTATCGGGACTGGAATCATGGCAGACCTCGCAGTTGGCCTGGTGCAGGTTTTAGGCTATCCCGCCGCCCTAGAGGTGGCCGACATCATGGTTAAAGCCGCAAACGTTGAAGTCGTCAGTTGTGAAGGGATTGGCAGTGGCTACTGGACGGTGGTGGTGCGGGGAGGTGTGGCGGATGTCCAGGCCTCGGTGCAGGCAGCTAGACACATGGGGAGAGCGGTATTGTCCCATCAAGTCATTGCCCATCCCCAGGGAAATATTGCGGCAGTGTTGCCGATTTCAAGAGGGAGTAAGCCCCTAGAGGATTATTTGCTCTGACGTGTAACGGGGCTAGTGACTCGGGGTAATCGTATCGTCCCGAATTTGGCGTTGTAAGTCTAAATCTTCCCAATCGCAATGGCTACAGTGGGTTTTCCCCAAGTGGGCCTGGGAGAGCGGCACACGACTGCGGCAATGGGGACAACGGCCGGTAAAGAAGGGATGGGAAACAAGCAAGCGAATTTGCTCAGCGTGGGAGAGCCGCGCCATGATTCGATTGAGGTCAGTTGAGTCCATCACAACTCCGGCAGACACAAGCAAGGGAACACCCATCAAAGACTCCGAAACTGTGGAAGTTTGAATTAGTCAATTAGTAATTCCATTTTTTCAAACTACCCACGACTACAACATCGTAGAAATACGGAGATTTGGCCCAGGCCATGGCTTTATTCTGACAACTCTCACAGCAGAAAAAAATACTTAATGGGTTAGTATTTGTGCAATCACCTCATCGAGGTTGAGTTCCACCAAGGCCTGGGGCGATAGGTTTTTACCGAGAGGAATCTCCTCCAGGGCTAAACGTTGCCAACGCTCCCGATTTGTCACCAGGCCGAGCCAAGGTTCTTGGTTTTCTCCTGTCGCACTAATTGCCGCCATTCCCGCTAAACTATCTGGATGTTTTTGGAATTTCAGGGCCATGGTTCCCAGTTGCCCCAATTGGATCGGGCGAATTTCATCCAGGGGAATTTGTTTGCCGTAGCCCTGGGCCGTGATCAGCAGCAGGTTGCTATTGGCTGGGGCCGGGATCAAGCTGACAATTTTTTCATGGGTTCCCAACTTAAAGGCCCCTATCCCGGCGGAAGTTCGTCCCATGGCGGGAATGGTATCTTCCGTAAATCGCAAAATTCGCCCGGTGGAAGTGGCAATCACTAAGCTTTGCTCCGGCTGGATGAGTGTAGCCCAACCCAGTTGGTCGTCTGGTTTCAGTTTGATCAGCTGCAACGCCCGTTGGTTCATCCCCATGAGTTCCGTGGCAGGAATCCGCTTAATCCGGGCCTGGTGGGTGAGCAAGACAAAATCAGGATGGGGGCGTGTGGTCGCCGGAGGTTCCGTCTCCCCTGATGTTCCGGTTAACCAGTATTGAATCAGTTGTTCCCCTTGGGCAGAATCCGGCAAAAGAGTCGGGAGAGGTTGCCCCCGCTGGCTGCGTTCGACGACTGGGAGTTTGGCGACGGGGAGGGAGTAGGCTTTGCCATTACTACCAATGAGATAAAGCGTATCCTGGCGTTTTCCGAGGGTTTGGAAAATCGGGAAATCTTTTTTGGCTTCTTGCCATTGACCTGTGGCCTGGGGCGGAATCACAAAACTATTTCGGCTGGGCGAGGTTAAGCAACGACCATAGCCCTTTTGACTAATTTCAAGGCTGACTGGGATATCAAGAGCGACTTCTAGGGCCGGGGCTGCCTGTTGGGGCGTCATTGGGGCTTCGGTTAAGATTGCAGTGCGGCGGGCATCCCCAAATTGACGTTTGAGTTGGCGCAGTTCTTTTTTCAGGGCTTTGAGTAATTCCGGGCGACTGCCGAGCAGGGTTTCCAGGCCTTGGATGCGTTGGCTTAGCTCTTGAAATTCCTGCTCCAAGTTTTGCCGTTCCAGGCCGGTTAAGCGTCTTAGGGGCATGGCTAAAATGGCATCGGCCTGGCGATCACTGAGATCAAACGCGTCTTGTAAGCTAATTTTAGCTGTGGGGCCATCTGGGGCCTGGCGCAGGAGTTCAATCAAGCGATCCAGATCCCTCAGGCCAGCCAGTAAGCCTTCGACTAAATGAATCCGGGCCTGGGCCTGGTCTAGTTCATGCTGATAGCGGCGGGTGAGGGTTTCTTCGCGAAATGTGAGGAATTCTTGGAGTAGTTCAATTAGAGATAACTGGCGCGGTTGCCCATTAACAATGGCTAGGAAAATCACACCAAAATTACTTTGCAGAGCAGTTTGTCGATAGAGTTGCTCTAAGACTTTTTCTGGGTTGCCCTCCCGCTTGAGTTCAATGACAACCCGCATCCCGTCGCGATCGCTTTCATCCCGCAAATCGGCAATACCTTCCAAACGTCCTTGGTTACTGAGTTCGGCAATTTTTTCGATCCAGGCCGCCTTATTCACTTGAAACGGGAGTTCGCTGATTACAATCGCATTGCGCCGATGCCGCCCTCGACCGGGTTGAACTTCCTCAATTTGGGCCACCCCCCGCATCGTCACCAGGCCCCGCCCGGTTTCATAGGCTTGAATAATGCCCTTGGGATCAATAATCTGCCCGCCGGTGGGAAAGTCGGGGCCGGGGATGTGCTGCATCAACTCGGGCAAGGTCATCTCAGGGCGATCAATCAAAGCAATCAGACCATCCACAACTTCATTGAGGTTATGGGGCGGAATATTCGTCGCCATGCCAACGGCAATCCCGGAGGAACCATTGAGGAGCAAAATGGGTAACTGGGCCGGGAGAACCAGCGGTTCCTGCTGGGAATTATCAAAATTGGGGACAAAATCCACCGTGGCCAGGCCCACTTCGGTCAGCATCCCGCTATGGGCAATCGGGGCCAAACGAGTCTCGGTGTAGCGCATCGCCGCTGGGGGATCATCGTCAATTGAGCCAAAGTTCCCGTGGCCATCCAGGAGGGGATAGCGGCTACTAAAGGTTTGGACTAAGCGCACTAAGGCATCGTAAACCGACTGATCCCCGTGGGGGTGATATTTCCCCAGCACATCCCCTACAACCCGGGCACATTTGCGATAGGGGCGATCCGGCGTCAAACCTAACTCGTACATGGCATACAAAATCCGCCGATGCACCGGCTTGAGGCCGTCCCGCACATCCGGCAAAGCCCGCCCGATGATCACGCTCATGGCATAGGCCAAGTAGGACTGTTGCATTTCTTGGTGCAAGGCAGTGGGAATAATATTACTCTCACTCAGTAAATTAAGTTGCTCTGCCATATCCCGGAATCCTTTTGCCAAGTCCAAACATCGTTACAGTAATCGGCTCTGCGTTTATCTGCAAGTTTACTGAGGAGTTGACCTTGAGATTTCTCTATAGGTTGTCCACCCGTAGCCCAGGCCAAGCCTAGGTTTTTCTCTTGATTGTTTCCGAAGTTGAGGTTTTAGCCCTAATTTGAGATATAGGGGGGTAGCGGGAAATTTTAGGTTATTTATTTCAGGAGAAGCATGAAAAGGTTGTCGAATAAAGTGGCGTTGATTACGGGGGCAGCCCGGGGAATAGGAGCGGCTATTGCCGAAGCGTTCATTCACGAGGGGGCTCTGGTTTACCTGAGTGATATTCAAGATGAGTTGGGCTTGTCTACTGCAAAAGGGCTAGGAGAGCGGGCTTTTTATCTGTCCTTGGATGTGCGGTCAGAAGCGGATTGGCAACGAGTTACAGAGCAGATTTTGGCAGACCAAGGGCAGTTAAATGTCCTAGTTAACAATGCTGGGATCACAGGGTTTGAGGACGGCTTTGTCCCCCATGATCCGGAAAATGCAGCCTTAGAGGATTGGCGGGCGGTTCATGCCACAAACTTAGATGGGGTGTTTTTGGGCTGTAAGTATGGGATCAAAGCTATGCGGCAGTCTCAAGCTCGGGGGGCAATTATCAATATTTCCTCCCGGTCGGGCCTGGTGGGGATTCCGGGGGCCGCGGCCTATGCTTCCTCTAAGGCTGCTGTGCGCAATCACAGTAAAACCGTGGCTCTCTATTGTGCCGAACAGGGTTTAGATATTACCTGTAACTCAATTCATCCCGCCGCAATCTTAACGCCGATGTGGGAACCCCTCTTGGGAACTGGGCCGGAACGCGCAGAGAGAATGGCAGAGTTTGTCAGGGATTGCCCCCTAAAACGGTTTGGTCAACCTTCGGAAGTTGCAGCAATGGCGGTGTTATTGGCTGCGGATGAGTGTCGCTATCTCAATGGGGCAGAAATTACGATTGACGGTGGCATTTTAGCTGGAGCCCTGGCCGCATTCTCAGGTGATAAGTAGGAGTTATCAGTTTCTTTAATAGATATAAGACTATAGGGATCAATAACCGAATTGACTTTTTGCTATAAGCCTTTAAACTGGTTGTATTGAGATAAGTCTTTGCTGATCGTAGAACCAAGGCTTTTAATCTATAGGACAGCAGGCAAGGCTTACGGGCTATTTGTTTACTCCCCTTCCTCCAGGTAATTGCTATGGCTGATCTATGGCTTGAATCGGTGTGGTTGATCCCTGTCTATGCGCTGGTGGGATCAGCGTTGTCTATTTTTTGGGCTCCTGGGTTTATTCGGCTAACGGGGCCACGTCCAGCAGGCTATGTGAATTTACTATTTTCGCTGTTTGCTTTTATTCATAGTGTAGTTGCCTTGCTCCAGGCCTGGGGTCAGCCGACTCAATATCTCAATTACACCTGGCTGAATGTAGCGGGTCTCAACTTAACCTTACCTTTAGAAATTTCGGCGGTGACAGTTGCGGCCTGTGTCGTGATTTCGGGCTTAAATGTTCTGGCTCAGATGTATGCCATTGGCTACTTAGAAATGGATTGGGGCTGGTCACGCTTCTTTTGTATGTTGGGCCTGTTTGAAGCCGGGATGTGTGCGCTAGTCCTCTGTAACTCCCTCTTCTTTACCTACATCATTCTTGAAATTCTCACCCTCGGCACTTATCTCCTAATTGGTCTTTGGTACAACCAGTCCTTAGTCATTACAGGGGCGCGGGATGCCTTTTTAACCAAACGGGTAGGCGACCTCTTTTTATTGATGGGAGTGTTGGCGATTTATCCGTTGGCAGGAACTTGGGATTTCAATGGCCTGGCGACTTGGGCCGAAACAGCCAATGTGGATCCGAAGTTAGCGGCCTTGGTCGGCTTGGGTTTGCTGGCGGGGCCAATGGGGAAATGCGCTCAGTTTCCGTTGCATCTCTGGCTCGATGAGGCGATGGAGGGGCCCTTACCGAGTACGATTTTGCGGAATTCCGTGATTGTAGCCACTGGGGCCTGGGTGTTAGTCAAATTACAGCCTGTCCTCGCCCTCTCTCCCGTTGTCTTGACCGCCACGATTGCCATTGGAGCCTTGACTGCGATTGGCGGTACCTTAATTTCCATTGCCCAAATCGACGTGAAGCGGGCCCTCTCCTATACTGTCAGCGCTTACATGGGCTTGATTTTCATTGCGGTGGGCACAGGACAAACTCAGGCCGCCTTGTTGTTGATCCTCACCCATGCACTGGCCCAGGCCTTGTTAGTGATGGCTAGCGGTTCGATTGTCCTAAATAACATTACCCAAGATTTAACTCAGTTGGGGGGGCTGTGGAGTCGGCGGCCGTTGGTGGGGATCAGCTTTTTAGTCGGGATTGCGGGTTTGATTGCGCTTCCTCCCTTTGGCGGCTTTTGGGCCCTGCTGCAACTGGCGGATGGCCTGTGGGAATCCCATCCGGTCTTAGTGGGGATTGTATTAGTCGTGAACGCTTTGGCGGCCTTTGCGATGACGCGGGAATTTGGCCTGATTTTTGCCGGAAAACCGAAGCCGATGACGGAACGCTCGCCGGAAAATATCTGGTTGATTACGCTGCCGCTGATGTTTCTGTTGGGAATGGTGTTACATTTGCCCTTGATTTTGCAAAGTTTGGATTTACTTCCCAGTTGGGCGGTTCTCAACAAAAACTTAGCTTTGATCTTGATTTGGTCGAGCTTGTTGGGGGTGGGCTTAGGCGCAGTGGTCTATGTTGGCCCGAGTATTCCCAAACCCATCGAATTGCCGTGGAAAAAAGTCCAGGCCCTGTTTGCTTATGACCTCTACACACCCCAGATTTACCGCTCCAGCATCGTCTTTGTCGTGGACTGGGCTTCCCGGATTGTGGATTGGTTTGATCGCTTCATTATTGACGGGGTTGTCAACTTGGTTGGAATTGTCTCTCTCTTGGGTGGCGAAACCTTGAAATACAGCAACACCGGCCGCGGGCAAGCTTATATTTTGACGATTGTGATTGGCCTGTCCATCTTTGCAGTCGGGATTACCTGGCGATTGTTATTGCTCTAAACACCGAACGGATACCGAATTGATCTGCTTTTTTCGTCCTAATTTGGGGTAGGTGGAAGATGTTAAGTACCTTAATTTGGCTGCCTGTGGTGGGGGCCCTGATTATTCCCTTTGTGCCATCGCGCTTTTTGAAACTAGCTGCGTTGGGGATTAGTTTCCTCACCCTGGCCTGGAGTGTCTGGATTGTTGCCCACTTTGACTTGAGCAATCCGCTGGTGCAAATGTCTGAGTTTTTGCCCTGGTTAGATGCGTTGGGCTTGAACTATCAGATGGGGGTAGATGGTCTTTCCTTGCCGCTGCTGGTGCTCAATGCCTTTCTTTCCTGGATTGCCATCTATTGCAGCAAAGACGAAATCGAACGGCCGCGCCTGTTTTATAGCTTGATTCTGTTGGTATCTGGGGGTGTGGCCGGGGCTTTTCTGGCTCAGAATCTGCTCCTGTTTTTCCTCTTCTATGAAGTTGAGTTAGTCCCGTTTTATCTATTGATTTCCATCTGGGGTGGGGAAAAACGCAATTATGCGGCGATTAAATTTCTCCTCTACACGGCCTTATCTGGGGCATTGATTTTAGCCGCTTTCCTGGGCCTGGTCTGGGTGCAAGGAGCCGATAGTTTTGCCTATGAAGCAGTGATGGGAAATAGTCTCCCGGCCTGGTTGCAGTTGGTCTTGCTTGGCTTGTTATTGGTAGGCTTTGGGATCAAAATTCCTCTGGTTCCCCTCCATACCTGGCTTCCCGATACCTATGTGGCTGCTTCGGCACCAATTGCGATGTTGTTGGGTGGGGTTTTGGCAAAATTGGGGGCCTATGGGATTTTCCGGTTTGGTTTAGGGTTATTTCCCGATGCCTGGGCCACTCTTGCGCCGTTTTTGGCAACCTGGGGAACAATCAGCGTTTTGTATGGGGCGACCGTGGCCATTGCTCAAAAAGACATTAAACGGATGGTTGCCTACAGTTCCATTGGCCATATGGGTTACATCTTGCTGGGTGGGGCGGCCTTAACGGATCTGAGCTTGGTGGGTTCGGTCTCGCAAATGGTGGCCCACGGGCTGATCTTGGCGATCCTGTTCCATCTGGTGGGTGTAATTGAAGCGAAAGTTGGGACACGGGAATTGGATGTCCTCAATGGCTTGCTCAATCCGATCCGGGGCTTACCCTTAATTAGTAGTCTCTTGATCCTGGGTGGGATGGCGAGTGCGGGGATCCCAGGCCTGGTTGGTTTTGTCGCTGAATTTCTCGTCTTTCAAGGTAGTTATGCAATTTTTCCGGTGCAGACCTTGCTTTGTGTTGCCGGTACAGGCTTAACCGCTGTTTACTTTGTCATTCTGTTAAACCGCACCTGCTTCGGCAAACTGGATAACGCCATCGCCTACTTCCCGAAAGTTGAGTGGAATGAAAAAGTTCCGGCTTTGATTCTAGTTGCTGTGATTTTTTATCTAGGGGTTCAACCGGCCTGGCTGGTGAAATGGACAGAATCGACAACCTCGGCGATGGTTGCGGCGGCCCCGAATTTAACCCCGGCGATTATAGCCCAGGCCCCGCGCCCCACCTTAGCTGATACCTCTGTTTTGCTTACAAAGTAACTATTAATATCCTGATTTAAAACGAGAACTAGCCATGACCACTGCCACCTTAACCACTCCGACCAAAATTCCCCCTTCGACCCATGAATTTGCGGACGTGATCCATCGCCTCGAGGCTGGGGGATCCATGCTGCCCGATACGCCGGAAAACCTGATGCAGATCATTGGGATTTATAAAGCCTATGCGGTGCCGATGGATTTTTACTGGCGGGATTTACTCTATATTGCCGAGCGGGTGTTTTTGAATCCCTTGCCAGCCTTTAAGTATTTCTTACCCCAGGAATATTTAGATTTACATAATCATTACGCTGGAGATACGGCTGATTTACGGATTTGGCGGGGAGAAGCCACAGCCCATCCCGAACTCTTGGAGTTTATGAAAAAGGGCGAACTGAACAAAAATCTGCCGAAACTGGCCCATCACCTCTGGCATGACCGGATCAACATGGAATTTGCCGAAGAATGTATGCGGGCGATGTTGTGGCACCGGGGCATGGGCGGCCAGTTTGATCCCTTCCTGGATACGGATGAATACAAAGCCAATGCGGATCGGGCAATTCGGGCCTATTTCAAAGGCAATCCCTTGATGCTGGGCTTGTATAAACTGTTCCCGGATATGTTCTATGAGCAGGTGCGGCAACTCTCTTACTACGCTAATCTTGGCCTGTTCTGGGAAATCATGGCTCCGGTGTTTTTTGAAATGTCGGATATTTACGATGAAGGCGGCTTTAAGGGCGTTCCCGATGCAATGAATTTCCTAGTGAATGGGATTTTTGCCATTGCCGGGCGGCCGATTTATCACCACGTCTATATTGAGGGCGAGTGCTACGAAATTATCCCGAAATCGAAAGGCTTTACCTGGCTCTATGAGGCAGCTTTGCCCTATGTGGAAGCAGTGTTTTATCGGACTTCTCCTTTCCGAGGAACCAAATCCTATAACGCCCAGGCCTACCAAGTCCCTTCCGACCAAAAAGACTTTCACTATGGGATTCTCTATGCAGATGTCTTTCCTGTCGGTTCGGCCGGGATTCCGCCAACACTGTTAATGCAGGATATGCTTCACTTTTTACCCCCCTATCTCTTGGACTACTACCAACAATATTGCCGGGGTGAAGATGATATGTTGATTCAGTTGGGGATTACGTTCCAACGCTCAATGTATAATGTTACGTCTGCGGTGATTCAAGCCCTCCGCACGGCCCTACTTTATCCCCTGGATGATCAAGACCCGGATCATTTAATGGCGAATCGGCAATTCTTTGAAGCCCAAATGGATCGATTCAAACGCCCCGAAGCTCGACTGCGGAATATTCAGTCCCAAGACTATCGCTAATCCGAGTTTAGCCCATTAAATCTAAATTTATATAAGAGGAATGTAAAATGGCTACGATTGTCGAGATTGCAGTCGGAAATGAGAATTTTCAAACCCTGGTGACGGCGGTCAAAGTTGCCGATTTAGTTGATGTTCTCAATAGTCCCGGCCCCTTTACAGTATTTGCGCCCGTGGATACAGCCTTTGCCCAACTTCCGGGTGGCACAATTCAAACCTTGGTGCAAAATCCCCCCCAATTGGCCCGAATTCTCAAGTTTCATGTGGTGCCGGGAATCTGGAAAAAAGCAGATTTAGCTGGGGTGGACAAGTTAACCTCGGTGGAAGGCTCGGTGATTCCGATTAATGCCAGTAATGGTAAGTTTGAAGCCAAAAACGCCACGGTGATTATGCCCGATGTGGAAGCCGATAATGGGGTGATTCATGTGATTGATCGGGTGATGCTGATGGGCCTGGCAATCGGTCGGTTATAGTTTTAAAAAATTCCCGCAACCTCCATCAGGATTGCTATTGCCTATGGTGCTTTCAGATGAACTCTTGAGGGCCGCTGTTTGAGGGTGTTGGATGTACAGCCCTGTGCAAATTGACAGCCTGAAATACTAAGTTTAATCTCTTACCAAAAGGAGATAATTTTGTGACTGAGGCAGTAAATAATTCAGAACAATTCGTATACGATATATGCTCAAAAACATTTTTATCTCTTTGGAGTTATATTAATCCTCAAGGAAAAAATACAGGCAAAGAGTTATGTGATGTGCTAGTAGTATGCGATCCCCACGTAATTGTAATAAGTGTTAAAGACATTAAACTTAAAAATACAGCTAATCCAAGTGTTGATTGGGAGCGCTGGCAAAGAAAAGCCATTGAAGATTCAATAAAACAGATTAAAGGTGCTATCCGATGGCTCGATAGATCAGAGTATGTCATTCAGAAAGATGGATCTCAGGGGTTAAAGCTGCCATTGCCAAGTGAAAGAATATATCACCGTGTAGCAGTTGCTTTTGGTGGCAAAAGAGAAGTTCCTATCAGTTCTCTTGTTGAGGAGGATAAGTTTTTTCATGTCCTAGATGAACAATCAGCTTTCCTGCTTCTTCGTCATTTAGATACCATAAGTGATTTTGTTAATTACTTAATTGACAAAGAGGCGTTTCTGTCTAGTACCTCAATTATCATCAATGGTGGTGAGGAAAACCTGCTTGCAATTTACTTGCATAATGGTCGCCAGTTTCCCTCAGAAGCGGACATGACGATCCTTGAAGATGATCTTTGGGAAGGGATAAGCAACAAACCTGAGTTCAAGGCAAAATTGCAGAGAGATACTGAAAGTTATGTCTGGGATAGATTGATTGAAATTCTATGTCAAGGTGGATTCGACGGGGAGGACTGGCTCGGTCCAGATATGTCTGAGTCTGAACTAGCAATTCGTGTTCTTGTTAAAGAAAATCGGTTTTCAAGAAGGATGCTAGGTGGTGCTTTCAAAGATTTTCTTGAACTCAGCAAGATGAGGCGAGTAAGTTCTCGGTGTGTGCAATCAATGAGTGGTGTTGGATACGTTTTCTTTGCCTATGACAGTGACAGTACACTCGAAGAACGAAAAAGTGAGCTTCTCGCTAGATGTTTTGCTTCGCTTTGTCAATTCCACGAGTGTTTTACAGTGATTGGTGTTGGTGTAAATGTTCCAGGACAGAAGCCCAGAGACGGATATTCGAGCGATCTCGTCTTCTTACAGGCACGAAATAATCAATGGTCAGAGGAAGACTTAAGGCAAGCACAATATTGTAGAGATGAATTTGGTTTTTTCAAGAATCCTAATAAAACGCATATTCACGAAGATGAGTACCCTGTAATCGAGAATACTGATGACATCTAATGGGGTCGTTATGCGGCAATGCTAAAATGCGGCTATGAACACAGCACATCCAGACATTATCGTAGTCAGTTCTGACGGGGAATATTTAATCCTTGTTAAGGTGCAGCTTATCAATGGTGATCACCTCCAAGATACTGAGGCACTGGAGCAACTGAAGTCGGTTATGGTCGCTTTTGGCTGTTCAAATGGGATTCTGGTTACTGGCGATTATATTTCTATACTTCGAGATTCTTTTAAAAAGTCCCACGGTGAGTCGATCTATCTAGTCGGTAAGGCTAAGCTGCCTGAATTTTTATTCCCTTCTATGGATGAGCAATGGCGGCAAGAGCGCGCTATGGAGTTTGAGTTACGAGTACAGCAATGGCTTGAGCAGTTAAAACAACCGTCTAGCTTGCAAATGTTGCCCGAGGACTTAAGAGCACTTTTGGACGGTCAAATTATCAATCGGCTCAGGTTTGGGGATATTAGGGCTGCTCACCTGAGAGAGATTAGGGTTGCCAGTTGATTCCGCCAGCGGTTTTAGTTGAAACAAACTGGGTAGTTGATGTCACGGCCCCAGCACATTTGCAAAGTTCACAAGCCCTAAAGTTGTTGCAACGCGCCGATGAAAGAGAATTTCAGCTATTTGTACCGGCGATATGTTTGATGGAAACTCGCGAAACTGTACCGCGAAAATTTGCTCCTCGTGCTCAAACAGAAGATTTGCGGAAGTTTGTTATTTGGGCAAGGGATGAAGGGCGGATCAATCTTGAAGATGAACAGGCTGCCTTTCGGGTATTTGATAAATTCGATGGATTAGTCACAAGTGAACTGACAAAGGTTTCAGAGCGTTTGGATACTTTAGCAGCACATCCAGGCCTGACTGTTTTTCCACTTTCACAACCCATGCTCGAACGTCAGATTTCAATTGGGGCTATGGATATTTCCTTAAAACCCTATGACTTGGCGATTCTGGCTGCGGTATTGGTGAAATCTGAAGAATTACGACACGAGGGACATTCATGGGTAGGCTTTTGTGAATTAGACTCTGATCTACAACCTTGGGACAAAATTGGTGCTTCAAAGCCAGTTCTTAGTGCTCTTTATAATGCGGCTCGAATCTGGGTTTATGGTGACTTCTTAGTTGAGGCAGTCGAAAACCTTCCCGATGAATGGATTATGGGCTGATTCATGTGATTGATCGGGTGATGCTGATTGGGCTACTTTAAGGGCTTTTTTGTAAGTTGCGCGGCTCAAGGCTTCATTACTCAAGCTCGGAAGTGCAAATTTCAAGGAAAAAGCGGCATCATTGGAGTTTAGAGGTGAAAAATTCTAGACAAAAACTTTGAAGGAAAAATTTTCATCAGGAGGGGACATCACTAATGAAACTAACCGTGATTATTCATAATGCGGATGAAGGCGGCTATTGGGCTGAAGTTCCTGCACTTCCTGGCTGTATTACGGAAGGAGAAACGAAAGAAGAGTTGATGGCAAATTTACAGGATGCAATTCAAGGCTGGCTAGACGTTGCGAATATGAGGGCTACAACGGAACCGGCTGAGACAAGGATCGAAATTGCTGTATGAAGTCTGTTTCTGGCAAAAAGCTATGTAAGATTATTGAAAAAAGAGGATGGGTTTTACAACGCGTGACAGGCAGCCATCATAGTATTGAGCCAGGCCCTGCTGGAATTTCAAAACCTATCAGATCTCCAGGGTTTAATAATTCTCTCTAGTCGATTATTGGGGTGTGGTTATGGCTTAAGAAAACCAGATCGAGAATATCAGCAAAGAGAATATGGAAAAATCTTACAGAATTTATCTAGATGTGTGTTGCCTCAATCGGCCGTTTGATGATCAAACGCAGCAAAGAATTCACCTAGAAACAGAAGCAGTTTTACTCATCTTAAATCAGTGCAAAGTCGGAGACTGGAAACTTGTAACTAGTAATGCTCTTGATACTGAGATTGGGCTAACTCCTAATCCAACTCGCTTAAGACAAGTGCAGGAACTTCTTTCAATCGCTACCATTAAAGTCCAAACTAGTACTGCTTTAGAAAAGCGGATTGCAGATTTGACTAAGTTGAGCTTTACATTTTACGATGCGGCTCATATTGCAAGTGCAGAAAGAAGTCAATGCGATATTTTTTTAACGACAGATGATCGTTTACTACGGAGGGCTAGACAGAACTTAGATCAACTCGGCGTTAAGATTGAAAATCCTTTACAATGGCTTGTTTACGAAATAAAACTAGAGGATGTAACCCATGAAAACTCAAAATGAAGTTCTTGATCAGGGATATAGAGCATTAATCAATTCTCTAGGTGCGATTGATGCGATTCGGTTCATTCAACACTTTAGTCCTGGCTATGGAAACTATACTAAAGACCGCTATGAATGGCTTGATAACCTATCGATGAATGAATTTCTAGCTCAAATGCGACACCATAAAGAAGCTGATGAGGAAAATAAAACTAATTTTGATGAAGTTATCCAATAGCTATATTCTTGATTTTAATTGAAGGTCAAATAAGGGCGTTAACCACTGAAAAATTAGAGGCATTGAGTTTGGCCCTGCTCAAATTTCAAAACCTATTAGAGCTATAGGCCTGGTTGGGGTTTAACAATTCTCTCTAATTCAAGTGATCGGTAAGGCAAAGTTGGCTAAATGTTTATGACTTTCTGTGGGTGAACAATGGAGGGGGAAAGGTTATGTCGAATTTGAGTTACCAGTTCAACAATGGCTTGAGTAATTAGAACAAACGTCTAGTCTACAAATACTGCTCAATTATGAAGATGTGAAGATTGCTTTTCAGGTATTACTTAATTACCCAAAATGGCACGATGATAATGCGAATAATGGGTTGATCCATGTGGTTAATCGGGTCATGTCAATGGGCATTGCTATTGGCCGGTTGTAGCTCTAAGAAATTTCCTCAAAGTCATCAATTAATTATTTTGCATCACTTGCCTTGGGGGTAAATATAGAACCATTGGTGCAGTTTTTGACAGTGGCTCTGAAGGAATCTTAGCCTTTTGTCCATGTAACCAGGTGATTAACTCTAATTTATCTGGATAGTAATCTCTAACATATTGAATAAAGTCGTCAATCGTACAGGACTTACCTTTCCCTCCCATAATCATATGAAAATGTTCATGAATTTGTTCCTTGATAGTAATGACGTTATCTATTGAGTCTGCCAAATGAGGATAATGAGCCGCAGAGTACAAGTGGTGTGCAGCAAGATTGATAGGAGAGATGGTACTATCATTTGGACTCTCTCCAGTTATTCTGCATTTTTTCCTATCTCTTTTCTTTGCCGCATTCTTAGTTGATAAAATTCTTTGGCTACGTTGTGTCTGTAGTCTTTCAATCTCATGTGTAAAAGGAATAATGACCGCACCAACGTCCTGGCACCATTCTTGACGGTTTTTATTAGTTAGTTCTCGATTAAATACCTTAGCTAATTTCAAGATTCCACTTGTAGAATAATATCTCATGCCATTTCCAAATGTATCGTCATAATCCAAATCAACGATCAAAGGTTTTTCTTCCTTTTGCGCCAAGTCGAAAATCTTATAAAAATAGTCTTTCCTTGTTCCAAAGATTGAGATTAAATCCTTCTCGCATAAGTAAAAGAAATTTCTGCGTTTTACTAACGATGAGCTATTGTAAAGGATTTTCTCTTTTATAAATGTTTTGCGAACGTCTCCCTTTAGCTTGCGAATAAGCTCTCTGAGCCAACCTAAAAATCCTTTATTTTCTGATTTGTGCTTGTGCTCTAAATATGAGGCAATGGCATATGCTCCTGTGTCTGTGTATTCCCTTAATCCACTAGTTTGATTGATTATTCTATAATCCTTGCCATTTTCAAGATTCCATTTGTCATAGGGATCACTATCAAAAAAATTTTCAATTTCATGTAACTCCCTTTCAGAAATCCTCAAAGTTTCTATCAACTTGGCTGAAGTGATCCAAATTTGCTTTGCCATTAACCTTTACCTAACAAACTACGATAGAAAATATTGATCCGCTGAAAAATTCGATCATCTCCAGTTTCAGGATTATCTGGGTGATATTTTTTACTTAATTCTCGATAGGCCTCTTTAATATCTGCTTCTGTTGCCGTATGTCGATCCAGGCCAAAAACCCGCCAAGGTAAATCATATTTAAAGATATTGATACCATTGATGCAGTCTTTCCCTGTTTCTCCTTCCTCATTGGGCAAAATGCCAATCCACTTGCGATAAATATCTTCCCAGGCCTCCTTTTTCCCTAAATTCAACTTCATCCCGTTTGTGGCCATCTGAAAATTACCCGACTCTTTCAATTCCGGCGTGGTTGTGACATTAAAATGCTTGTAAACGGCTGCTTTGAGTTGTGGAAAGGTCAGGGGTTTGGGCGGCTGTGGGGTTGGTGGCTTAAGCCCTTTAACAAAGTAAGCAAAATCACTCAGGATTTTTGGATCGCACTTAAGTTCACTAGCTAACCTAGCAATTTCCGCTTCAACCCTTGGGGTAAGCTTTTTGGACGATGAGGCCATAGTCTTGCACTAAAAAATATCATTTTAGCTGCCCTTGCTTCGGCCTGGAGAGTTTTCTCTGGCGTATTGATAAAAATTCAACTAACTTGACTTTTCTTTAGAGAGGTTTAGAAAGTTTGGGACGCGGCCTGGGGATTCCTGCCAAACATACCTAAGATGCCATACGAAACTCCTCAGGAGATAAATTCCGTTGGTATTTTGCCGAACTTTAAAACAACCGTTAAGCAGACTCGGTAGCATGGATCAAGAAATAGGAAATTATTAAATCATGGTCATTACCAACCCCCAGGCCCATCCTCGCCAAGTTATTCTATCCCAAGATGAAGATGGCTACTTTGTTGTCCAAGTCCCTAGTCTTCCTGGATGTATCAGTCAAGGCAAAACTCGCGAAGAAGCCCTAGAAAATATTAAAGAAGCCATTGAGTTACATCTTGAAGTCTTAGAAGAACGGGGTGAGCCAATTCCTGAAGATACCACCGAAGTCATTACAGTGTGAGTAAGTTACCCGTTGTCTCCGGTAAAGAATGTATCCGACATTAGAGAAAGTTGGATTTGCTATACATCGCCAAAAGGGGAGCCACATTACTTTAGTGCGCGATAATCCCAAAACCCAAGTTACAATTCCCAACCATAAACAAATTGCTAGGGGAACTTTACGCACAATTATCAATCAAGCTGGATTAACTGTTGAACAATTTACAGATTTGCTATAAAGTACTATGATTTTTCACCTGAGTCATACTAGCCAGATAGATCATCATCACTTGATTTAGTAACTCAAAGCCTCTTCGATATATCTATGCTCTCAGTTAGTCGAAAGTTGAAAGGGGCTTGAGCGATAAGCTTTTTGGACAATCGGATCATAGACTTAGGCTAAAAAATATTATATTTATGACCATTGGCCTGGCCTGAAAAGTTTTCTATGGAGTATTCATGAAAGTTCAACGAAATTTATTCTTTTTTAAAGAATTTTAGAAAGTTTGGGTCGGGGCCTGGGGATTTTGACTCAGGTGGCAGAAGCTAGAATAAGAGGCTAAGGGGCCTGGTGCAAAGACAAAATTAAAGAGAGGGATAAAAAATGGGCAAGCGAGAACAGCTTCTTCAAGAAATTTCTACTAGTTCAGACGAGCAGATTGAAACCGTTTTTAATTTTCTTAGGCAGTTAAAAAGTGCTACGAAAAACGAAAACCTACTGAAGCTCTCAGGTATCCTCAGCGATACCGATGCCCAAGAAATTCTAGAAGCTATAAAAGCTGATTGTCGCCAGGTTGATGCTAATGAGTGATGATATTGCCCTGGATACATCAGTTGCTATTCGTTATCTCAATGGTGACGCTTCTATTAAGGAAAGAATTATAAATTTACCTGAAGTTTTCTTGCCTTTAGTGGTTGTAGGTGAACTACTTTATGGTGCGCTTAATTCCTCCCGCTCTTCGCAAAACTACTCCGCTTTTGGAGCATTGATTGATTCTTGTACAGTCCAACCACTCACTAAAGAGGATGGATTAGTTTATGCTCAAGTTAGACTACGCCTAAAAAGAAAAGGTAAACCCATTCCAACAAATGATATTTGGATCGCCGCTCAATGTATGAGTCAGAATTGGATATTAGTTTCTGATGATTCAGACTTTACCTATATCGAGGGTCTACATTTAGAGCATTGGTAAGTCTGGTGCAAGATTAAGATCAAGTAAGCTTAGTTAGGCTAATGTAAAATTGTTTTGCCAGTGTATAATAATCACAAATCAACGTTATCAACAACAATCTTCTGATCCGCTAACTTTGAAAGCTTTAAGTTTCTTCTCCGGTTGTATATGACTTGGCCTGGAGAGTTTTCTCTGGACTATTGATAGAAATTCAACAAAATCGATTGTTTGTTTAGAAACTTTGGGTCGGGGCCTGGGGATTTTTACTCAGATTGAGACTATTTTTAATTTTCTAAGACAGTTGAAAAGTGTTACCAAGAACGAAAACTTACTGAAGCTCTCTGGGATACTTAGTGATTCTGATGGCTAAGTATTATAAATTATCAGTTTCTCTTTTGACCTTCCAGAAATATCCCGATGTTAGTAACGATTTCTTGATATTCCTTAGGTTTCCATCGTCTCATGATTATATCAATATAAATCCATGCATCCTGATAGTGAGTATCTCTTATTTCTTGAATATAGGGATAAAATAATCTCCAATATATAAAAATCAAGTTTTCTTCAGAGTTTCGCGCCATTTGCTCATCAATAATTCCTTCAAATACAGCAAGGCACATATATTCTAGGTTATTCAGAAGAGATTGAATAATTAGTTCATCTCGACCATGAGGCTCAATAAGACTTCTCGCAACACAATCATAGTAATACCGATAATATTCAGTACTATTTGCGCGATATGGATCGATTCCTATTTCTTTCAATTTCTGTCTCAATTCAGCGATTCTGCCAAGGAAAGTATTCACCAAGAAATCATGTCCAGATTTTTTACGACTTAGTTTTAATTCCTGTGCATATTTTAATCCAGTTGCAACAAATGTAGCTGAAATAAAAATTGAACTAAAAATATTTGCAACTTTTACTATTTCATCGTAACCGTTTATTCTATCTCTCTGAGATGATTTATAAGAAACATTGAATATTATAAAGGAAACTATCATCAGAAAAAGGATGAACATTGAAATACATAAAATCAGCAGGAGTCTATAACCACAAGCCTGTAGGAATTTTCTCCTGATTATTGTCTTGATCTTTTTTTCTTGGTTAAACATTAAATTAGAGTTTTTAAGTAAGTTGTCTAGTTAATTGCTCCCTTTCAAAGTTTTTCCATCAGCCACATCAGCGCAATCTTGCAGGATTTTTGGATCATAGTTGAGAACTCCTGATAAACGGGCAATTTCTGCTTCGATCCTTGGGTGCAGCATTTTGGACGATGGGGCCATAGACTTGCACTAAAAAATATTATACTAGCCGCCTTTTCCCTGGCCTGGAGATTTTTCTCTGGACTATTGGCGAAAATTTAACAAAATTGATTCTTAACGATTAAACAGATTAGTTTCTGTAGGGAGTGTTTTTATCCTTAGTAAGGTAACTGCTTTCACCCCCAGAGGCACTCATGGCCTGGTTTGACATTGTTCATCACCATAACTCCTTATCAAGATAATGAGATTTGTGCTAAAGTCTAAAGTAGGCTTGAGAGTAAGGTATTTCTTTAGGATTGTTTATGACAACCCGTTCAGCCCTCAAAATTGGCGATGTGGCCAAGCAATCATGTGTATCTGTCCCCACGTTGCGCTACTACGAAACCCTAGGGTTAATTGCCCCACCGGAGCGAGGTGAAAACGGCTATCGGTACTACTCCCCATCGGTCATTTCCCAGGTTCTCTTTGTTAAAAAAGCCCAGGCCTTGGGGTTTGCCTTAGATGAAATCCGCCAAATTCTCAATGTTCGGGATCGGGGGGAATTGCCCTGTGACATCGTACAGAGTCTACTAACGCAGAAAATTCAACAGCTTACAGCCCAAATTTTCCAAATGCAGGCCTTTAAGGAAGAACTCGAAACCTACCAGGCCCAGTGGCAAGGAATGACCCCCCAACTAGCTGAAGCTGAAATTTGTCCCCTGATTGAAACTGTTACCCCATGATTGGGATTAGGGATGGAGCTGAGGTCATTGCCTTCTCCCCAATTTCAGGATTGACAACCTGAACTACACGAAAAAGCGATCCAGAAAATCCAAAGCATGATTTCGTAGATGGTAATACTCCTGGGACTCCCTCAGGGCAACTCGATCCCGGGGATGTTGAAACGGAACCTCCAAAATTTCGCCAATTCGGGCATTTGGCCCATTCGTCATCATGACAATGCGATCGGCCATGTAAATCGCTTCATCCACATCATGGGTAATCATCATCACGGCCTGGGGGTTCCGTTCCCAAATATCCAATACTTGCCGTTGCAGCCGGGCCCGAGTCAATGCATCCAAAGCCCCAAACGGTTCATCCATCAGGAGCATCTTAGGCCGAATCGCCAACGCCCGTGCAATCCCCACCCGTTGCTTCATCCCACCGGATAATTCATCAGGATATTTATGGGCTGCCGCTGTCAGATTGACCATCGCCAGATGTTCTGCCACCAATTCCTTTTTTTCGACTTTTGACAGGCGAGTGTAAACCTCATCCACCGCCAAACGAACATTATCCTCTACGGTGAGCCAAGGTAAAAGGGAGTACTGCTGAAAGACCATCATCCGATCTGCACCTGGTTTGCGCACAGGTACTCCCTCTAGGAAAACACCTCCAGATGAGGCTTTTTCTAAACCAGCGACAATTTTTAAAAGAGTTGATTTCCCGCAGCCTGAATGTCCAATAATGGCAATAAACTCGTTGGCCCCAATCGTTAAGTCAATCCCATCGAGAATCACAGTTTGACCCGATTGACTGGGGTAGGCCTTGACTAAATCATGGATGACCAGAAAACCAGAATCAGCTTCAACGGAATCAGCCTGAGAGTTAGCGAAATAATTGCTGGGCTTAACCATACTAAACTCCAATGCTTGAAAAACTTTAACGTGATCTAATAGGACAAAAAGAACGACTGGGGACGGTTGACTCGGATTTCAAAACGTTTCAAATAGCCGACTGGATCACTGGGATCAAAGGCATTTTTATCAATAAAAACCTCCTGCGGCTCAACCTTGTAGTCATCACTGGGACAAGTAATTCCCATTTCAGCGGCAATCTCACGATACAAATCTGTTCGCCAGGCCCGGCGTGCTTTTTCCAGAGCATCCTGTGGAAATTCTGGAATTTGTCCCCACCGCGTCGCTTGCGTCATCAACCACAGGGCCTGGGATTGCCATAAAAACGTGGAGTGATCATGCTGGGGATGAGGCAAATCAACGGGCAACTTGAAGAAGATCGTACTGTCATCCATTTTGACGACCCGACTCTGGCCATCAAAGCCGCCATAGTTGTAGTTACCCACCAAAGCCGGTTCCGTGTACTTGGGTTTTGCCCCGGTAAATGAACGGTCACTGATCAGTTCGGCAACTTCTACCCGATTGGCGGGGTTATCGCAGTATTGACAGGCCTCAATCATGGCCTTAACCAGGGAGCGGTAGGTCTTGGGGTATTTTTCAATGAAGTCTTCCATCACGGCCAATACCCGATCCGGATGCCCGCGCCAGACCTCTTTTCCATGGGCAAATGTAAACCCAACCCCTTCATTTCCGGTAATCGCCCGGGTATTCCACGGTTCAGCCACCATATAAGCTTGCATGGCCCCAATCCGAATATTAGTCACCATTTGGGGCGGGGGAATAATCACAACCCGAAACTCAGCTAGGGGATCAATACCCGCAGCCGCGGCTAAATAGCGAATGAAATACTCATAAATCGCAGAGCTAAGCACAGTTGCCCAAATCCGCTGATCCATTGGCAGTTGCTCAAAGTAGCCCCGAAAATCCTGACCAAACTGCTCTAAGTTCCCCTGATACTCTCGCCAAGGTCGCAAGCCGTACTCCCACATGGCTCGGTTCATCGTCATTGCATTGCCGTGGCGATGGATGGTCATAGCCGCACACATGGGAGCATGTCGGGCCCCTTCCGCCCCAATCCGGGCATTCGTTACTGCTCCAGAAACAACCGGAGACGCATCCAGGCGACCAAAAATTACGCCATCCCGTGAAGTCCCCCAACTGGCTTCCCGATTGAGATTGACAGTTAAGCCATACTTGTAGAAAAAGCCTTTCGCTAGGGCAATTGCAAAGGGCGCACAGTCATTCACCGGAACATACCCCACCTGTAAATTCGGCTTTTCAAGAGTGCTAGGGTCAACCACTTGCTCAATGTTGGCTGCTTGGGCAAAAGCATCCAGTGGATTCCTGCTAGGTCTCAGAAACGATGTCAGATAGGATTGACAGGAGGTGAGGGCGGCTGCGGAACTAAACCCAATGACTCCCTGCAACAACGATCGCCGCGTTGTATATCTCATGGTGTCGTCCTTAAAATTTTCTCGATCCAGGTTTTACATTGAGCGGGCAGGGCGGTGGGTCACCCGTTGTTGAATCATGCTGATTAGGGCATCGAGAGCCAGTCCTGTTAGGCCAATCACAATCACGGCCAGAAAAATCGAACTCAGGCTGAGGCGACTCCACTCATCCCAAATGAAAAAGCCAATTCCTACCCCACCCGTGAGCATTTCAACAGCCACAATGACTAACCAGGCAATGCCCATACTCAAACGCAGACCAGTAAACACATAGGGCAAGCTGGCTGGCCAGATAATTTTGGTCATTTGTCGCCAGGCCGGCATTTCTAAAACCCGCGCCACATCTAAGTAATCTTTAGGGACACTGGAAACCCCCAAAGCGGTGTTAATCACAGTTGGCCAAAGAGAAGTAATGAAAATCACAAAAATGGCTGAAGGGTGGGCCAGGTTAAAAATGGCCAAGGCAATCGGCAACCAGGCCACGGGAGATACGGGGCGAAAGAGTTGAATCACTGGGTTAATGGCCATCATCGCCCGCCGAGATAAACCAATCCAAAAGCCAATTGGAATGGCCACAATGACACCTAAGATAAAGCCAACCAGGACTCGTTCCAGACTTGCTAGTAATAGCCAACCAATGCCCAAATTACCTGGCCCGCGACGGAAAAATGGCTCAAGAATATAGTCTTTATTGGCAATGAGTGCTTCCCAGGGAGTCGGCATCAAGGTTGTGAAAAATGTTGCGATAACCCACCACAATAGGATAATCGCTGAAAATGCAATGAGCGGTAAGAGGATGTGCTCAAGATTTCGAAATGAAAAAACCCTAGGGAGGATCTGCCTCGTCTGACGAGACGTTGTTGATTTGAGCCGCATGCCAGACTCCAATGAACTTTAGTAGGAAGATTGAACAAGCCGTAGTTAAACAGCTTCAGATACTAAAGTCTCAACAGTCTTTGAAAAAAGCTGATGACTTAGTCCTCACTCAAGGCCGCCGAGGTTAGCTGACGGGCTAGGACTGAGAGATGTCCCTTGCAGATGTCCTCAAGCAAAAGGCAGGAAATCTGTAATACGCCCCTTTATTGGTTCCCCCGTTTCACAGATTAAAATCTTATTTAATTTTCCATACTGTGAACTAGGCTGACTTGTTCTTTTTAATTACCATTTCAAGCAAAACACACTTACCTATCAAAGTCAACCCCTATTGCAAAAAGTCAACAAAAGGGGTTAGGGAAAAACTATCTTATGTAAATTATATAGTCATTTCTGCCAAAACTAGGGCATTCAAAACTACTGCCCGTAATGGCTTCAAGCATTTTGGTATTTTCTTCTTAAGAAAAGTGACCATGAGTGATCATCCAGCTGTAATGTTCAGACAGCCAAAAAACAAGAGCCAAAAAAACAAGAGATAGAGTTAAAAAAAGCCAGAACTGATTGCGCTGTTCGGGAACACCTGATCTCGAACTCAGCCTCAGCACCTATCAAAAATTCGCTGCATTTGAATTGTTAGGCTGTGTGCAGTTCTATGCAGGGCTTATCATGACAGTGATTAACTTCAACAAGCACATGGGAGAGGGATGGGATGTGACTCATTAAACTCTTATAATACTCTGGCTTCTGAGGATAATGAGTCACAAGAGATATTATGACTGCCAGATGATTCTCGCTCAGTTTCCAAACATGTAAATCAGTAACACGATTATCTGCGTCCTGCTCAACCGCATTTATAATTGCCAGCTTTGTTTGTTTATCAATGGCTCCATCCAACAAGATGGCACCAGTTTCACGAACCAGTCCGTATGACCATCTTGCAATCACTAAGGCACCAACTAAACCCATGACTGCATCCAGCCAAATCCAGCCTAAAAACTTCCCAGAGAATAGGGCGACAATTGCAAAAACTGAGGTTAAGGCATCTGCTAAAACATGAATATACGCAGCACGAAGATTATGGTCATCGTGGTGATGCTCGTGGGAATGATCGTGATGCTCTTGCAATAGAAAGGCACTGACAAGATTCACTATTAAGCCAACAAATGCAACATAGATTGCCTGATTGAATTGGATAGTTTGAGGCTGAAAGAGCCGAACAGATGACTCTACTGCAATGCCAAGAGCAATGACTGCAAGCACAATCGCGCTGGTAAAACCTCCGAGAATACTGACTTTTCCAGTACCAAAGGTATATTTGGGATTGTTAGCATGTCTCCGGGCATATTGATAGGCAAACACTGCAATTCCGAAGGCTCCAACATGTGTGGACATGTGCCAACCATCAGCCAGTAGGGCTAGTGAACCAAAAGTTGTACCCGCTATAATCTCAGCAATCATTGTCCCTGCTGTAAGTAAAAGTACAATTTTAGTTTTTTTCTCTGCCTGATTCTGATTGACAGAAAAGTTGTGAGAGTGTTGCCATTTTTCAAGAGTATGGATGTGCATAAAGATTTCTAAAGAGGATTTGGACAGAATTCAAAAGCACTATAGTCTTTTGATTGGAATGAGGAAACTTAAAGCTATCAACCTAGTTCAACCATGGGCTGGAGTGGCCGAATTAGGGATATTTCTGGTTCGGACATTAAGGCGTAAAGGTAAAGCGACTGTTGATTTTTTCACCCCGAATATCACTCAGGACGACTAAACGATATTCTCCTGCTGGGGCATCGTTCAAATAAGCAGTGTAGTGCCTATCCGTATCGCTGTATTGAAAGTTCAAGGTTTTCTGGCTGCCATCGGGGAGTTGCAGTTGTCCTACCACCTGGGCATCTGGTATCGGAGCATGATCTTCCCCTTCTTGAATGAAAAAGTCAACATGGAGGCCAGCGGGTTCTTTACCGACCAGTAGTTCTAAGTGATACTTACCGGTTTCAACCACTTGTCCGCCTTGCCCATGTCCGTCATCAGCGGGTTCAGCAGTGCTGGCTGGGTCATTTGTACTCGTTCCAGCTTCGGGACTAGGGCTAGATATTTCTGGAGATGGCGATGAACTGGTGGTGTCCGAACTGCCGCCACAGGCCCCGAGGCTCAAACCCAGGCCAAGAACAGTGATGACTAATAAAACTTTGACTGGCATGATTTCATTCCTCACAGACGTAACGTGAACATTTAGGACATGGGGCCGACTTTGACGGCCTGGCCTGGTGGATTAAACTCCTCGATTTCAGGCTCCAATGCGGTTTTGGGCAGGAAGTAGCGACCAAACTGGGCATAGAGGGCCGGTAGAACTAACAAGGTGAGAGCTGTTGAGGTAACAAGTCCCCCTAACACCACAATTGCTAAAGGTTGCAGTACTTCTTTCCCGGCACCCGTTCCCCAGGCCAAGGGCAACATGCCCAAAGCCGAAGTCAACGCCGTCATCAAAATGGCCACTAACCGTTCCATCGAACCCGCCGCAATCACCTGTTTTAGGGGCAACCCTAAGGCAAACTTTTGGTTGTAGTTATCCACTAAGAGCAAGCCATTGCGCACGGCTACCCCAAACAAGGTGACAAAACCCACGAGAGATGACACGGAAATCACCGCTCCTGTGACGGCAATGGCAAAAACACCCCCCACCAAGGCCAAGGGCAAGTTAATCATAATCATCAGCATGGCCGGGATCGATTTGACGGCAAAGTACATCAAAATCCCAATCACTAAAATCGCCAAACTGCCATAGACGATCAGGTTTTGGGTAGCCCGCTCTTCTGATTCAAATTGCCCGCCGTATTGGATGACATAGCCACTGGGAACGGTGACGGATTCAGCAATCTTGGCTTGAATGTCATTAACCGCTGAGCGTAAATCCCGCCCGGAAACATTCGCTGAGACGACCAGTAAGCGTGAGACATTTTCCCGGTTGATCGTATTCGGGCCGGTGCCATAGGTAACTCTGGCCACTTGCGCTAGGGGAATTTTGCTGCCGCTGGGGGTACTGATCAGTAAGTTGCTAATTGTTTCCAGATTATTCCGGGCTTCTGGTTGTAGCCAAACGACTAAATCAAAAAGTTGCTGTTCCTGCAACACCTGGGAGACCACCCGCCCATTAAATGCGGTTTCAATGGTTTCGGCGAGTTGCCCCACCGTTAAGCCATAGCGACTGGCCTGGGCCCGGTCAAATTGGATTTGAATTTGCCGAATCGGGACTTGGGGTTCCAGTTGGAGATCCACCAGGCCAGGGATGTCTTGCATGGCCGCTTCTACAGATTGCCCAATTTGCCGCAGTTGATTCAGGTCAGGGCCAAAAATTTTAATCGCAATCGCACTGCGAACCCCGGAGAGCACTTCATCCATGCGATGGGAAATAAAGCCACCCACATTGGCTGCCACCCCAGGGATTTTGTTAAATTCCGCCCGAATTGTCTCAATACTGCTGGCTCGGTTTTGAATCCCAACATCGCTCAGTTCCACATCCAAGTGCCCTAAATTCACCCCGCCAGCATCACTATCCCCCGGCGCCCGTCCGGCCCGTAATTGGATTGAGCGAAACCGGGGATCCTCTTTGAGGGCATCTTGCATCGCCAGGCCAACCCGATTGGTGGCTTCTAGGGAACTGCCGGGATAAAGGAGCATGGCATTGACGAGGGAACGCTCTTGAAACTCCGGCAAAAACACCCGCCCCAACATTGGCAGAATCAACATCGCCGCCAAAAATAAACCCAGGGCAATATAGAGAATCCGTTTGGGTTTGTGAATGGCCAGATCAAGGAGAGGGCGATAAAAACGTTGGGAAAAAGCAGTCACCCAGGTTTCATCACTGGGCAGTTGCCGGGGGGCTAAGAGAAAGGCGCACAGGGCCGGGGAAAGGGTCATGGCCACAAACGTGGAAGCCAGGATTGAAACCAGATAGGCCACGCCCATCGGGGCAAAAATCCGCCCTTCCACCCCCGTTAGGGTAAAGATCGGGGCAAAAACCACCACAATAATGACGGTGGAAAAAATCACACTCGTACGGACTTCCACTGAGGTGTCATAAACCACTTGCAGGGGGTGTTTAGGATTGCCCAGGGCCTGGTTTTGCCGCAGTCCCCGATAGCAGTTTTCCATATCCACAATCGAGTCATCCACGACCGAGCCAATGGCCACCGCCAGCCCCCCCAAGGTCATGGTGTTAATGCCTTGTCCAAAGGCGTGCAGAATCAACAACCCAATTAACACCGAGAGGGGAATCGCACTTAGGGTAATTACTGCTGTTCGCCAATTCATCAGAAACAGGAGCATCACCACGGAAACAATGATGATCCCATCCCGCAGAGAATCCCGGACGTTGTGAATCGCAGAAGCAATAAAGTCTTCCTGACGAAAGGTTTCAATCACGTCCACATCTGAGGGCAATCCGGCCTTAATTGCGCTCATCACCCGTTCCACTGCCCGCGTCACGGTGGGCGTATCGGCCTGGGGTTGTTTATCAATGACGATGATGACAGCCCGTTCCCCATTAACACTGCCATCACCCCGGGCCAAGGCTGCCCCAATCTCCACTTGGGCCACATCCCCTAAACGGATCGGCACCCCATTGCGAGAGGTAATCACCGAGTTGGCTAAATCTTCTAAACCTTCAATCCGCCCGATCCCGCGAATAATTTCTTCTTGATCGGGGCCAATCAGAAAGCCCCCCGCACCGTTGAGATTGGCCTGTTCGGCGGCCTGGGTGACATCCGCTAAGGAGACATCAAAGGCCTGGAGTTTGGCGGGATCCACCAGAACTTGATATTGGCGAATATCGCCCCCATAGGTAACGACATTGGAGACTCCCGGTACCGCCAACAGTTGATTGGTGATCGTGCGATCCACGAGGCGGCGAACTTCCATTAAATCCGTGGTTGGGGCCGCGCCGTTTTCAGCTTTCACCGTCAGGGCATACATCAGAATGGTGCCAATGGGTGAGGCAATGGGCGAGATGGCTGGGGTTTCGACTCCGGCTGGTAATTTTGTCCGGGCTTGTTGCAGGCGTTCTGTCACCAGTTGCCGGGCCTGGTAAACATCGGTATCCCAGCTAAAAATAGCTTTGACCACAGAAATCCCCACCGCCGAGGATGAGCGCACGGTTTCAATGCCGGGGGTGCCGTTAATCGCGCTTTCAATGGGTAAGGTGACGAGAGCTTCCACTTCCTCCGGGGCCAGGCCTGGGGCTTCCGTTTGAATTTCCACTTGGGGTGGGGCAAATTCGGGAAAGACATCCAAGGGCATCCGGGTCAGGTTGTAGCTGCCCAGAATTGTCACCACAATCGCCCCAATTACCACTAGCCAGCGTTGGGCAATTGACCACTTGAGAATCCCATTGAGCATAAGGCGCGCTTACCTATCCAACAACGACATGCAGACCAGGCCTGGTATCTTTCCAGCCCTTACTCCCGATGCGAGCCTTCCAAAATGCGGGGGTCTTCTGCAACATAGTCCGGTACCAGGCCCGAGGGAGTGAGCGCAGGTTGTGTCCGTTCTTGACGAGTGGCCCAGGCCAGCCCAGCCCAAAACATGCCCCCCGCGATCCCAGCAACACCTAATCCAGCTAGAACAAAACCCCACCAGGGAAACCCAGCCTGGCTATGGGATTCTGCTTCGGTGTCTGGTTCCCTATTGCCCCGGAGCGATTGGGTATAAAGCTGATTCGCCCGTTCCGTCACCACCAAATCCCCGGCAAACAGACCTGAGGTAATTTCCACCCAGTTCCCCGCCCGCCGCCCGGTTTCCACTTCTACGGGTTCATAGACTGCGCCATTTTCAACAAAGACAATCTGCCGCTGATCATTGGTCTCGACCACAGCCGATGTTGGCACCACCAGCACGGGTTCAGGCGTAGTCCCAGTGAGGATATCTAAATTGACAAACATCCCCGGCCGGAGTTGCCCCGCAGCATTATTCAGTTCCACCACCACAGGAACCACCCGATTGGCATCAACAACCTTATCAATCACGGTGACTCGGCCCTGGAATGGCTGATTCGGTAAACTGCTGGCCTGGCCCTCAACCCGTTGTCCGACGGCAATTTGTTCTAAGTCCTTCTCATAAAGATTGGCGCGCACTTGGACTCGGGCTGTATTGACCACGCGCAAAATCGGTTCACCGGCATCTTCGCGGGATTCCCCTAGACGGACAGCACGGCTATCGGTCGTTTCGGGTAAGGTGACTACACCCGCAATGGGGGCCGTAATCGTAATCGTGCCGTTGGCATTGGCTTGGGTTCCCAGTTGACGCAGGCGGGTTTGATAGGTGCGTTCACTCAGCGTCACTTGTTGTTGGGCTTGCTTCAGATGGGCCTGGGCTTGTTTGAGTTGAGTGGCGGCAGATTGGACGTTTAGGCGACTTTCCGCTCGACTCAAGCTGGCTTTGGCTTTGGCCAGTTCCGCAGCTGAGGCCAGGGATTGACGGCGGGGTAAGGCTCCTGCAACTACGAGTTCTTGATCGCGGTCGTTACTTTCTTGGGCGAACTCATAGGTACTGCGGGCTTCGGCAATCTCTTGTTGAGCAATGATCTGCTGTTGGCGGTAGTTTTCCTGGGCCAGTTCCAACTCGGCCTGGGCCTGGTTGCGGGCGGCAATCGCATCATTTTTCCGATCCAAGGCCTGGGTGCTGAGTTCGGCGAGTTCCGGGCTGCTCATGATCGCCAGCGGTTGTCCGGCTTTCACGGCCTGGCCTGGGGTAACGAGTAATCGAACCAACGTCCCACCCACGGGCATCGTGACGGAGACAGATTGGTTCGGAAGCGGTTCAATCGTGCCTGTGGTTTGAATTCCGAGGGAGAGGGGGCGTTGTTGGACAGGTTGTACTGTTATCCCAAGGCGGCGTTTAACGTCTGGGTCTAACTTCACGGAACTGGCAGATTGGGCTGATTCACTTTGATGAAATTCATCCCCATGCCCGGCATGCCCCAAGGCACTGGCAGGAGAAAAGAGGATGAGAGTGATTAGGGCCAGGTGAAAAGACTGATGGGGCAAGCAGGCTTTGACCAAAGATGGCATTCGTGCGCTCCCTCAAGACAAGGCTCAACAGCAGTTTTTCTCAGTTTGATCGATGATTATGAAATTGAGATGAAATCAGCCATTGCGTTCACAACGATGACCCGGCCGGGGAGGGTGAGACCGGGCTAAGGGCAACTCCAAAATAAATGTACTCCCCAGGCCCACCTGACTGACGACACTTAACCGTCCCTGATGATATTGAGCAATGGATTGAGCAATCGCCAACCCCAGGCCAGTTCCCCCTGACATCCGGGAGCGATCTTGATTGACTCGATAAAACCGTTCAAAAATGTGAGCTTGGGCATCAGCCGGAATCCCAGGCCCGGTATCCGTGACTTTGATTTGAGCCATTTGCTTATGCTCGTGCAGGGAAATGTGAACTTCACCTTGCGCGGGAGTGTAGTGAATGGCATTGATAATCAGATTGCCCAGCAGCCGATATAAATCATCCTCATCTCCCAAAACTTCGAGGTTTTTGGCGGCGGTAAACGTGGGCTGAATCGATTTTTCAAAGGCAATGGCGGAAAATTCTTCAATTAAGTCCGTAATCATCACATTGAGACAACAGGGTTGGATATTGGGGGACGTTGCATTTAAATTTAGGCGCGAGAGAAACATTAAATCTTGAATTAACCCACTCAGTCGCAGATTTTGGCGATGTAAGGTTTGAAAAATGCTTTGCTGTTCCGGGGGAGTTTGGGTCTCAGGGGTTAAGGCAGTTTCTAGCGTGGCGTGCATGGCAGCAACAGGCGTTCTGAGCTCATGGGCCGCATCGGCTGTAAATTGTTGGATTTTTTCATAGGAGTCATAAACGGGCTGCATGGCAATTCCCGCTAACCACCAGCTGGCCAGGCCAATCCCCACCACAGCCACAGGATAGCCAATCCCGAGAAAAAGGACTAGAGCTTGTAAGTAGGCCTGGGAATGCTCAAGGCTGCGACCGACTTCTAAATAGCCCCAGGCCTGGCCACTGGTGGTTTTCAACTGGAGGGTAACCGCATAAATATCAGATGTTGCCATCTCAGATTGAAAAGGATATTTCGCAGTGCGGTGATCCAGATTGGGTTGAGTTGTCGCAAGCAGCGTTGGCGATAAATTCCAGAGATTGACGAAATAACCGCTTTGGGCAAACACACTTAAGGTATGAATGCGGGGCACTGAACCTAAGGAATGACATTGAGTGACCACAACACAAAGATTGGGGATCAACCGCTCAACCTCTGGCTCAATTTGGCCTGGGGTGGTTAAGATTGGCTCCAAACCATCATGGAGTGTGCTAGCAATCGAAATCAATTCGCGATGCAATGCTTGGCGTTGGTTATAGGCTTCCAGTTGATAAATGGCAACACTACAAACCCCCAGAATCAAGCTCATGACGGTTGTGTAATAGCCAGCCAACTTAAATTTAGTGTGCAGGAATAATCGCTGAGATTGCATTTAGGTATCCAGGCCAGTTGTCATTCATGTCATTTGTTATTTCTAACTAAATCAAGATCTTAGCCTAACCCCTTTTCTATCTCATCATTTGCCCAAGTCTTGAATCATTATTCAGGATAGCCGTGGCCCAGGCCTGGGGGTGATCACGCTTAAAGTGTATGAGTTGGGCCGGGAAGAAAATAGTCTGGTACGCCTTTATCGTTGCCTCAGGAGGTAGGCCTTCTTGAGATCGGGCAATGGCTCGCGCTAACGCTGTCTCAAAACTGCAATCAATCCAAAAGGAAAGGTCATAGAGTGAATGGAACTGTCGTTTTAACAAAAATATACCTTCCAAAAGAATGATATCAATATCAGCGAAATTATAGGTGTATTTTTGGTAGTCCGTTTCGGTTTCGACGACATGATCTACAGCAATATAAATTGAACGCTGAACTCGTAAGGGCATTATAAGCCGCCCAAATAACTCATCAAAGCGAATGGCCTGGTGATAGAAATGCTCGGCGGGGTTGGCTGGGTTAAAGCGTTGATCAGGAAGATGCAGTCAGCCATCAATATTGATCTGGGCAATTCGTAACCCCTGCTGAGTCAGTCGGGCATTCAGCCTGGATGCAAGATACCCTTTGCCTGAGCCATCAATTCCTGAAATAGCTACCAACATTGACCGCTGCTTAGGAATTGATCCATCTTTAGCAGTAATCATTGTCACAGCATCGTCAAACGTGATCATCGTCAACTCCACTTGATATATGGATATTTCAACATTACAGCGGTTTCGGAATCCATTTGGTACGGCATATCCTTGCTAGACCTTGACTAGATAGGGATTGTATGACTTTGGGTGTACCAGGACAGCATCGAATCCGCTGTATTTATGTGATAAGAAATCTTTTTCTGTTTATAGATTCTGGACTAAATCTAAAAGGTTCCATAACTAAATTAGTATATCTTTACGAGTCCTACTTTCAAGGGCTGTCAGTAGTGTCTGAAACTCTGATGGTCTTTTCCGTACATTTTTATCTACACTCCACATTCGCATTCTAAAGTTATTGTTTCCAGACCTCTAATAACAGCCAGTTTGTTGGCAAATTCTTGGGAAAGGCGTTGTAGAGCGGCTAAATCCTTAAACATTCCTCACACACACATTGAGTAAAGACAATCAATACTCAACTGATCAAAGACTGGCGCATACAGTCAGAAAACTGGGGATAGCCCATGTCTGCACATTAAATACCAGTATAACGATCGAGTATGTGTACTATAGATGGAGTGCTCAGGATTTGTCTAGGGTATTTGTCCGGATTTTTGGAAAAGTTGCGGAGTGAACTGAAGTCCCATGTGATTTGCACAATCGTTATTCTGAGGATTCAAGCTTTGCCCAGCCCAGTTCCTGTTCCTTGACCCAACTCCTTAAGTACGGTAACTTGATAGAGTATATTGATTTTGTGATTAAGGGCCGAATCATGGGCATTCAGGTTGAGAACATATCTAAGGGCTTCGGTAGTTTCCAGGCCGTGCAGCAGGTTGACCTCAATATTGAAAGTGGCTCGTTAGTAGCATTGTTGGGGCCATCGGGTTCGGGAAAATCTACCCTGTTGCGGTTAATTGCCGGTTTAGAAGCTCCAGATACAGGGCGGATTTTACTGACGGGGAAAGATGCCACCCATCAAAGTGTTCAGGATCGCAACATTGGCTTTGTCTTCCAGCATTATGCGCTGTTTAAGCATATGACGGTGCGGAAAAATATTGCCTTTGGCCTGGAACTGAAGAAAGCCCCAAAAGCTAAAGTGGAGGCGCGAGTGGATGAATTACTGGAGTTGGTGCAACTGGGGGGCCTGGGCAATCGCTATCCTTCGCAACTGTCTGGGGGGCAGCGGCAACGAGTAGCTCTAGCGCGAGCCTTGGCAGTGGAACCGGAAGTTTTATTGTTGGATGAACCCTTTGGGGCTTTGGATGCCAAGGTCAGGAAAGAACTCCGGGCCTGGTTGCGGCGACTGCACGATGAGGTTCATGTGACGACGGTGTTTGTGACCCACGACCAGGAAGAAGCCATGGAAGTGGCGGATCAAATTGTGGTGATGAATCAGGGGAAGGTGGAACAGGTGGGCTCTCCCCCGGAAATTTATGATCATCCCGCCAGTCCTTTTGTGATGAGTTTTATTAGCCCGGTGAATGTTGTTTCCAATGTCGCTGGGTTATTTCCAAAGCAAGATGCCCCACCGGAGTCCGAGTTGTTTTTGCGGCCCCATGACATTAAAATTTCCGCCTCTCCCAATGGCACCACGGTACCCGCTAGGGTTGAGCGGATCATCCATCTCGGTTGGGAAATTCAAGTGGAGTTGGGATTAAATGATGGACAAGTCATTACAGCCCACTTAACCCGAGAATCCTACGATCAACTTAATCTGAAGCCCCAGCAACAGGTGTATATTTCACCCAAGGGAGCCAAGACATTTCCCCTGTTTTACTCAATCTAGGCCTGGTTTAGGTTGGAGAGTAATACTAGGATTTTCTAGCTTGGCCTGGGTTAAGCTGAGTCTTGAGTGTAGTCATGTCTCTTAAGGGCATAGGGCTTGTCGTGCTTGGTTGGTAAAGGATGATTGGCCTGGGCAAAGGTTTTCTTGAGTTTTGAAAATAAGATATCTCCAAAAACCCATAACCTATGTGGATATTGAATTTCAGGCATATTTTG